>ERZ795056.4950-NODE-4950-length-13546-cov-6.887258_pt1 | contig 13546 bp, 9 predicted proteins | sample MGYA00375140_ERZ795056 | MGnify/ENA primary metagenome ERZ795056 (study PRJEB30185, sample SAMN05720227) | activated sludge metagenome | isolation source: Anaerobic digester | place: USA | collected 2015-03-09 ...
CGCACCAGGCTGTCAGCGTCGTAGACGTGATCGAAGAGCAGGCCCGCCGCTTCTCGCCGCGCTTGTGCTCACCGAGCAAAACCCACGCGGCGCCGATCGCCGCCTGTGGCCGACACAGGGGCCGGTTCTGGGTCGCCTTCTTCTTCATCAGGTCCTCGGCGTCGCCCAGCCAGCGCCGCAGCGTCGCCATCTGCGTCGGGGTGAGCGGCGGGGCGTCGGCGACCCGCTCGGCGAGCGCGGTCAGGACCGTCTCGCCGCGGGTCAATACGCCGAACCACGGCTCGCCCCAATTCTTCCACCCCGCGTCGCCGTCGATCGCCGCGGCCGCGCGATCGAACATGCCGTGCGCCATGGTCCGCACCGCGTATTTGCGGCGATAATCATCGCCGTGATATCCGTCCCCGATCTGCTTGATGCCCTCCTCGAGCAGGCCGGCGATATCGTCGAGGGTGCCGCCGGGCGGCGGCCATTCGGCCTTCTTCGTGCGCGTGGGGGCCTTGGTGGCCTCTCCGGCCTTGCTCTTACCCTTGGCCTTCTTGGGGGCGAAGATTCGCTTCATGATGGCGGGCGCTTGGGGATCGGCGCAGGCGGCCGCGGCGTCGGGCCACACCTTCGCCTCGCTCCAGCGCCACGGCCAGGCCCACTTGCGATCGATGATCCAGGCGATCTTGCGGTCGACTTCCAGCACGCTGGCGGTGCCTTCGAGCGGGCCGATCACGAGGCCATCCGGCAGCGCCGCGGCGACGCGCTCGCGGTCGAGCGGGAACGCCGGGTTCCAGGCCCAGGCGATGCCGAGATCCTCGCTGTCGGTGGCGATCGGGCTCTCGCCGCTGGCCTCGATCGCCGGCTGGAATTCGCCGATCACGGAGCCGTCGCGCGCGTCGATGAAGGCGAGGCCGAAATTGCCGCGGGTGATCAGCACGTCGTGGCCGTAGGTGACGTGGCCGCCGCCGGGTGTCGGAATGTCGAGACCCTTCGTCGGCGTCGTCTCGCCCAGGGTCCAGATCTGCAGGCGACCGGCGGCCGTGATCGCCGCCTTGCCGCCGTCGGGGTGCCACGAGAAGCCGTATTGCCCGTCGGTCAACGGCGGCAGGTCCGGACTGTAGTGATAAACGCCGCGCTCGTAGATGAAGATCCCGGGCTCGGCGCCCCACTTGTTGCCCGGCTGGACCACCGCGGCCAGGCGCGAACCATCGCGTGAATATACCAGTGATTCGGCGCCGACGTGCATCGGCAGCTTGCCGTTGGGCAGGCCGGTCCTCGCGTCATAATAAACGATGCCCGCCGGGTGCATGGCGAACTCCTCGCCGTCCGGCGAGAACGAGACCGGCGGATGCGCCTGGCCCTCCCACAAGATCCGGCCGGTCTTTGCGTCGAGCGCGAACATCTGCGACCACCCGCTGTAACCGACGATGCGGTCGGGGTGCGCAAAGGTGATGCCCTTCATCGGCTGCAGGCGCGGCTCGGAGTTCGGGTCGTTCGGGTCGCTGCGCCCCGCAGGCGCGCACCAGCGCGGCTCCGGCCGCCGGCCGATCAATGGAACGATCGCGCCGAGCGCCAGCTCCGGGCCCCAGCAGGCGATGTAGACGTCGCGGCTGTTCGGCGACCACGCCCAGGACGGCGGCCGGCTCCAGCCGTCGGTCACGTAGGCGCAGGAGTCGGGCTCGCCGGACTTGCCGAAGGGGTCGAAGCTGCCGACGCCGTTGGTATCGAAGGCGAGGCCGACGCGCCGGCCATCGGGGCGCCATTGAATGCATTCATCGTAGTCGGGCCAGCCGACGCCGCCGCGAATGCGCAGCATGTTGACGCAGCGACCGGCGCGTACGTCCCAGATCTGCAGCACGCCGCCGCGATCGTAGTCGTCGCCGACCCACGACCCGGTGGCGAGGAAGCGCCCGTCCGGCGAGAGGTCGGTCCATTCGACCTCGACGTCGTGGCCGTGCGCGTGGCCCAGCACGGCGCGCGGACGCAGATGGGCGGTCGCGGCGCGATGGGCCGCGGTGATGCCGTGCGCGGCCTCTTGGGCATGGAGCGCCTCACGCAGCGCGGGCAGGTCGCGGTCGACCTCGAAGCTGTCCCAGGGCAGGGCCTCGATCGCGGCGGCCAGCGCGGGCCCTGGCTGCTTCGGATCCAGCGCCGCGAACGGCGAGGTGAGGACAGCCGTGGGAGCCGCGGTGAGGGGAGCCGCGGATGGAGACGCGTCGCCCTTTGCTTTTGCTTTTGCCTTCGACTTCGACTTGCTCGCCGGAGTCGCCGTCGATTTCGCGGTGAGCACCGCCATCAGGTCGTCCTCGCCGAGCACGGTGATGCCGAGGCGGGTGGCGGCGTTGATCTTGCTGCCGGCCTTTTCGCCCGCGAACAGGAGGTGGGTGGACTTGCTGACGCTGCCGGTGACCGTCGCGCCGAGGGCCTCGAGCTGCGATTCGGCCTCGCTGCGCTTGAACTTCGAAAAGGTGCCGGTGAGGACGACGGTCTTGCCGCGGACATCGATGGACATCCGCACCAGGTTAACATGCCAGGCGCTGCGCGATCTAGCGCGAACTGAGCCGGGGAGCAGTGGCTCGCCGCGACCGGCCGACGCGAGGCCGTCACCCGCGGATATCTCGGACCTGATAGGATCGGCGTGCGGGCATCGAACGCCAGAAAGCGCCGTCATGAAGAACAAGCTTGGACCGCTCTCCTGTTTGCTGCCGGTGCTGGGGCTCGTGCTGGGTATCGCCATCTTGATGCTCACCGCCGCCGTGAAGCCGGGGGAGCCGGGGTGGATCAACAGCCACAAGGTCGACCTCGAGCTGGGCAGCATCCTCGTATTCGCCGGCGCGGTCGCGCTGGGTGGATTGCTCGGCCTGCTCGGGCTGTTCATCGGCGACCGGAAGGTCTGGGCCGGGCTCGGCCTCGTGCTCAACCTGGCGTGCGTGGCCGCGATCATGTGGCTGGCCGGCGGGCTCGCCGTCGGCCTCGCGCATATGTGACAGTGCCCGGCGGAGTCCTGCGCCGCGGCGCTGGCCACGGCGCCGGCCGGGCCCTGGGATCCATTTTCGCGGCGAACGCTCGATAACGGGCCCGGAGACGGCGCCAGGGGCGAGCGGGCTATGTTTCGCCGCATGCAGCACACCACCGGAATGCGTCTCGCGGGCAAGGTCGCCATCATCACCGGGGCGGCCGGCGGCATCGGCGGGGCCGCGGCGCGCTGCTTCGTCGCGGAGGGGGCGCGCGTGGTGCTGAGCGACCAGGACGAACAGGGGCTGGCCGCCGTCGCGGAGCCGCTCGGGGCCGCCGCGGTGGCGATCGCGGGGGACGTCGCCGATCCGACGACGGCGGCGCGGGCCGTGGCGGCGGCGCAGGACCGGTTCGGTGCGCTGCACGTGGTGTTCGCCAATGCCGGTATGGAGGGACAGGTCGCGCCGCTGGTGCAGCAGCACTCCGAGGATGTGGAGCGCCTGCTGCGGGTCAACGTGCTCGGCGTGTTTCACTTCATTGCGCACGCCACGCCGCTGCTGACGGCGAGCGGGGTCGGGAGCATCGTGATCACCTCGTCGGTGGCGGGGGTGCTCGGCTACGCGGGGCTCGGGCCCTATGTGGCGAGCAAACACGCGGTGATCGGGTTGATGCGGACCGCGGCGATCGAGCTGGCCTCGGCGAACATTCGCGTCAACACGGTGAATCCCGGGCCGATCGACAATCGTATGATGTGCTCGATCGCGGAGCAGTCCGCGCCCGCGGGCGGCGAGGCGGTCAGGGCCGCGCTCGAGCACGATGTGCCGCTCGCACGCTATGGCACCAACGAGGAGGTCGCCCGGCTCGCGCTGTTCCTCGCCTCCGACGAATCCAGCTATTGCACCGGATCCGTGTTCATGGTCGACGGCGGCTTCGCGGCCCGCTGAGCCGGACGAGCCGCGATCATTGCAGACGCAGCGCCACGGCCGTGATGACGCCGACCATGATGGCGAGCGCGAACACCAGCACGATCGCCCCGCCGAAGCCCCTGCGGCCCATGAACACCGCCATCGTGCCCTTCACCACCGTGTTGGAGACCACGGCGATCGTGATCGCCAGGGCGGCCACGGCGGACGTGAGCGTGCCATCGTGGCTCTGTCGGCTCACGGCGAGGGTGACGGCGTCGACGTCGGCCAGGCCCGAGGCGGCCGCGGTGACGAACAGGCCGCGGTCGCCGAAGTGCTGCTGGGCGACCGCGGAGGCGACCAGCACGGCGCTGAGCACGATGCCCCACTTGAGCGCCGGGATCAGCGCGAAGGGGTTCGCCAGCGGCATATCGTCGTGGGTGGGGTCGGCGCTGCGGTCCGCGCCGCGCAGCGCGAGGAGCTTCCAGCCGGCGCCGGCGAGCATGACGGCGGCCATCAGGCCGAGCGGCACGGCGAGCGCGGCGGCGATGCTGCTGTCGATGAGGGCGGTGATGACGAGCACGCGCGTGGGCATCACGGTGTTGGCGAGGAAGACGGCGAGCTGTCCGGGCACCACCATGCGCTCGTCGGCCCGCGATTGTTGGGCCATGGCGACGGTGACGGCGGTCGAGCTGGCGAGCCCGCCGACCAGGCCGGCGAGGCCGGCCCCGCGCGAGGCGCCGAACAGGCGATGGAGGATATAGCCGATGTAGCTGATACCGGCGATCAGGACGATGAACAGGCCGATCTTGCGCGGCGATAACACGCCCCAGGGGTCATGGGCCTCGACCGGCAGCAGCGGTAATCCGACCGCGAGCACGATGGCGAATTGCAGGGTGGCGGTCAGCTCGACCCGGCGCAGCTTGGGGATCGTGCGCCGAAACCACGGCTTGGCGATCAGCAGCAGGGTGACGGCGAGCCCGACCCCGACCGCGAGGTCGCGGTGGTAATGCACCAGCATGCCGAGGGCGAAGGTCGCCACCGCGGCGACCTCGGTGGTCAGGCCGAGGTCCTTGTCGCCGACGCGGAAGTAATGGGCGACGACCAGCCCGGCGGCGACCAGCAGGCCCATCGGCGGCACCCACGGCAGCGGGTCGCCCAGCACCGCACACATCCAGCCGAACAGCGCGAGGATCGAGAAGGTGCGCACGCCGAGGTGGTCGTCGGCGTGCACGTGGGCCGGCTCGCTCATGTCGCTGTGCTCGCGCTCGAGGCCGATGAACAGGCCGATGCCCGCCGCCATGGCGCCCTCGATCACCAGCCTCAGGGTCAGCTCGTCCACACCCCAGTGGGCCACGGACCGCGGCTCCCGTCAAAACTCGAGATGCAGGCGGGCGGCGAAAGTCGTGCGGAGCGTGGGGCCTTGGGCCCCCGAATGCGGACCGGCGGGTCTACTGAACCGGTGATTGCGCCGGTGGTTGGGCCCGCGAATCGTCACGGCGCAGGTGGCCATGCGAGCGGCGAGGATGCCGCTCATCACGGGCATGGAGAGGGCGACGACGTCGTGCTCCGGCGATATCCTCGGGGTTGAAAAAACAGGCCGAATCCTTCCGGACGATCTCCTCGGCGGTATATCCGAAGGTGCGCGCACCTCCGGCATTCGAGCCGACCACGGTGCCGTCGAGGTCGACCGGGACCAGCACATCATCGTGGACGTTCTCGGAGAACCGGCGCATGCGCTCCTCGCTGCACGGCCGCCGGGGATCTCACCGGCGCCGTGAAGCCGACCGTCGAGGACGAGCGCTGGCACCTGCGGTATTGCCGAGCGCTCGCGCCGTTGCGGGCGGAATTCGAGCGCGGTGGTTCATGCCGGCGATCCGGCGCGCCGGTGAAGCGCGCATGGGGGCGCGCTTCCAGGCGGCCCGTGGGCTCGCGCACAGGCCTCGAAGCCGCGCGTTGCCAGCGACCGTGCGGGTGCATTAGCGTGGACGCCATGCAGTTGAAGTGGATGGTTGGTCGTTGTGTGCCCCTGGCCGTGTACGTCGCGATGAGCGGCCTCGCCGGGGGCTGTGGTGGTGGGGGCGGCAACTCCTCGACGGGGGATACGGACACCGGAAGCACGGGGAGCACTTCCAGCGCCGACACGACCGGCACCCCGACGGAGCCGACGACGGATCCGACCACGGGTTCGGCGACCCCGGAGTGCGGCAACGGAGTTCCGGAGACCGGCGAGGATTGTGACAACGGGGCCGACAACGCCGACGACAAGGCCTGCAAGGCCGACTGCACCGCGAATGTCTGCGGCGACGGCAAGACCGGGCCCGGCGAGGGCTGCGACGACGGTAATCAGGACGACACCGACGACTGCACCAACGCCTGCAAGGGCGCCAACTGTGGCGACGGCGTGGCCAGCAAGACCGAGGCCTGCGACGACGGTAATCAGGACGACACCGATAGCTGCACCAACGCCTGCACGGCGGCGTCCTGCGGCGACGGCTTCATTCAGGGCGTCTCCGGCGAGGAGTGCGACGACAAGGAGAACAACTCGGCGAGCGGCATGTGCACGACGGAGTGCAAGGTCGCGGTGTGCGGCGACGGCTTCATCCTCGAGGGCGTCGAGGTCTGCGACGACGGCAAGAGCAACGGCGACATGGGCTCCTGCCTCGGCGACTGCACCCCGAACGTGTGCGGCGACGGCAAGCAGAGCCCGAACGAGGGCTGCGACGACGGCAACGTGGTGCCCGGCGACGGCTGCAACGCCGAGTGCGTGCTCGAGGATTGCGGCAACGGGGTCACGGATGTCGGCGAGGACTGCGACGACCAGAACCTCGAGAACGACGACGGCTGCACCGAGCTGTGCAAGCTGCCGGCCTGCGGCGACACCTTCTTGCAGGCGAGCCTCATGGAGGAGTGTGATCTCGGCGCGGACAACAAGGACAGCGGCGAGTGCACGTCGGTCTGCAAGCTGCCGGTCTGCGGCGACGCGTTCGTGCAGGAGAACGTCGAGCAGTGCGACAACGGCGACCAGAACGGCGACGACCAGGCGTGCAAGGCCGACTGCACCGATAACATCTGCGGCGACGGCCAGAAGGGCCCCGACGAGGAGTGCGACGACGGCAACAAGGACGACAGCGACCTGTGCACGACGGTGTGCAAGAACGCGGCCTGCGGCGACGGCGTGGTTCAGCCGGCGGCGATGGAGCAGTGCGACCTCGGGGCGATGAACAGCAACACCGGGGCCTGCACGTTGCAGTGCAAGAACCCGGTGTGCGGCGACGGCTTCGCGCAGATGGACGTCGAGGCCTGCGACGACGGCAACATGGTCAACACCGACGCCTGCGTGATGGGCTGCAAGGCGGCGAAGTGCGGCGACGGCTTCGTGCAGATGGGGGTCGAGGACTGCGACGACGGCAACGCCCAGGCCAACGACGGCTGCAGCCCGCTGTGCAAGCTCGAGAATGTGGCGATCGTCAAGGTGGTGGGCGCCAACAAGGCGATCGTCGATGACGCATACGCGGGGACCCAGGCGTCGATGGCCTGCGTCGATCTGGTCAACGCCAAGGTCGGCGTGGTCAAGACCGCCCAGGTGATCCTCGGTATGGATCACTCGTGGATCGGCGACCTGACGATCAAGCTGTTCAGCCCGGGCAACGCCAAGACCCTGACGCTGATGAGCCGCCCCGGCGTGATCGAGGCGGTCGACAACGGCACGCCGACCTCGTTCGAGAACTCCGACCTCGCCAAGACCCACCCGCTGCTGTTCCGCGACGGTGGGGCCAAGGACGCGGAAGCGATGGGCGACAGCCTGCTCAACGCCGGCATCGTCTGCAAGGACGACGCCGCCTGCGAGTACTTCGCCAGCCCCGGCAAGGGCCTCGGCCTGAAGTTCACCGACTTCAACGGCATCGCCGCGGCGGGCACGTGGAAGCTGTGCGTCGGCGACGGCGCCCCGGGCGACGTCGGCAAGATCGACGCCGTGACCCTGACGCTGATCTTCTGAGGCGTACAGGAGAGCGCCGCGGGCAGGGGCCCGCGGCGCGTCGAACTATCAGTGCACGGCGGCGTCGAAGTCGAGCACGGCTTTGCCCACCAGCGCGCGATCGACCAGCGCCTGCAGGGCCGGCCAGGGCGCGCGCCATGGTGCGGTGATCGAGATCTGCGGCACGAGCTCGCCGGTGGCCACCAGGCCCGCGAGGGTCGCCAGGTCGCGCGCGCCCGAGTTGCCGCGGCGCACCAGCTCGTCGAAGAGGAACAGGCCATACAGGCTGGCGCCGCCGCGGCTGTAGAAGTCGGAGACGTTGAAGGTGGTCGGTGCCCGCGCGGAGTTGCCGAAGTTGACGATGAGGCCGCCGGGGGCGAGCCGGGCGAGCGCGAGGCCGAGGTCGGCGCCGCCGGTGGACTCGAGCACGAGGTCGAAGGGACCGGGGGCGTCGGCGAGGGCGGTCACGGCGGTGTGGATCGCCCCGCGTTCGAGCAGCGGGACCAGACGATCGGCGCTGCGGGCGACGCCGGTCACGTGGGCGCCGGCGAGGGCGGCCAGCTGCGCGGCGAACCAGCCGACGCCCCCGGCCGCGCCCGTGATGACCACCCGCTGGCCGATCAGCGAGCCCCTGCGTGCGAGCGCGGTGAGGGCCGTGAGGCCGGCGACCGGGAGCGTCGAGGCGTCCGCGTACGACACCGCGTCCGGCAACGCGGCGAGCAGATGCGTCGGCACGGCGACCCGCTCGGCCCACGCGCCGCTGCGTAGTAATCCGACGACGCGGGCGCCCACCGGCGGGCCGCTGCCATCGGCGGCGCGGGCGAGCACCTCACCGGCGAGGTCCCAGCCGGGGCGCCAGCCGGGCTGCGCCGTCTCGAGGTTACGCAGCTCGCCGCGATTGAGGCTCACGGCCTTCACGGCCACGAGGGCCTCTCCGGGCAGCGGGGCGGGCTCGGGCACGGTCCGGACGGCGAGGCGGAGGGGGGCGTTGTCGGCGCAGACGAGGGCTTCCATGGCGGATTCTCCTGTGCCGGAGCCTAACACCTGCGCGTGGTCCGGCGTCAACGACGCGACATCCACGACGGGCGACGACGCGACGTGCAAACGCAGTTCCGATATAGTGCTAGCGGAGACCGGGGATATGGCGAACGAGGAGAGCATCGGCAGCCATCGCGTGCTCGTGGACGGCGACACGGTGCTCACCCGTTATGTCGGCGTCCCGGAGCTCGTGCACCTGCGGGAGATTCACCAGCACTTCGATCGGGTGCTGGTGGAGCACGGGCGGCTCTTCATCATCAACGACATGAGCCACAGCGGCGTGCCGCCGACCGAGGCCCGGCGCTGGATCGCCGACTGGGCGCGAACCCGCAGGGTCAGCGGCATTGCGAACTTCGGGGCGAGTCTGCCGATCCGCATGTTGCAGTCCCTGGTCCTGAACGCGGCCAGGCTGGTGGGCTCACACCCGATGGGGAACATCGTGAATACCGCCGGCGAGGCCGAGGCCTTCGCCTGGGTCGCGGCCCAGCGCCGGCTGCTGGGCTGACTGCGGCCGATCCGCGCACAACACCGAGGGGCTATTCGAGCGCGTCGATCGCGTCGTTCATCGCCGGGTCGAGCTCGGTCGTGTCGAGTTCGGCCGCGTCGAGTGGCACGCTGTCCGCCGCGCCGATGCCCGGTGTGACGAAGCTGCGAAGGATCTGGTGGGCGAGGGAACCGTCGTCGCTCACGGGGAGGGTGCAGGTCACCGCGCCCGAACACTCCGAGAGCATATCCATGCCGAAGAGGTCGCACTCTTTGCGCAGCTTGTACATCGCGTGGATGCAGCTGCGCCCGCGCGCGGGGTCGTAGGTGCAGCCGTTGAAGGTCACGTCGAGCTGGGCCTTGAGGTCGTCGACGCACTCGTCGAGGGAGTCGTACTCGGCCTCGAAGTCCGCGGCATAACACTCCCGGGCGTTGATGCAGCCGAGCTTGGCGACGCGCTTGTCGAACGAGGACAGCGTCGAGTAGCAGCCGATGACGATCCCGCCGGTCAGGGCGAGGAGGACGAATCTCTTCATGGGTATCTCCACCTGAGCCGCCCAGCTTGCCCGCGCGGTCGAGATCTGTCAATCAGTCGGGATGGCCCGCGGTGCGGACGAGCGCTCATGCCGCGCCGACGGGCGCTCATTCGAGGCGGATATCGTCGAGCTCGAGGGTAAAGGGGCCCGGCGTCGTGACGCCGAGGAACAGGCCCGTGACGTCGTATGGTTCGATCTCGGCGAGCTCCGTGAGCGGCAGCGTATGCCGGGTCCAGCGCGGCCCGAGCGGGATCGTGGTCCGGCCGGAGGTCGCCCCGAGCTGCGACGCGAACAGCATGACGGTCAGCTCGGTCGGGGCCTTCGCGCGGGCCGAGAATGTGAGCTGTTTGAAGCGGCCGAGGTTGGCCGGCTGCAGCGGCGCGGCGCCGGGGAAGAACATGGCGCCGGCGTAGGTGGCCGGGCCCTTGCCGGCGACGACCGTGCCGGAGAGCTGCAGCGCATGTTTGCTGCCGTGGGCGCCGCGAATGCCCGGGTCGAGCGCGACGGTGGAAGTACCCCCATACAGCGCGTCGGTCGCGGGTTGCCAGCCGACGCCGAATGCCGCGAGCAGGTCGCCGCGCTCGAAGTCGCTGATGGTGCCGGTTTGGGCGCCCGGCGGCGGGGGGGCGGCCCGCAGCGCCGCGATGGCGGCGAGCTCCTCGCGCACGGCGGCGACGCGGAGCGCACGGTCGAGGCGCACGCCCTGCTTCCATACGCCGACGATCGCCCGGGTCGCGGTGATATCCACGGTGGGGTCGCCGCGGACCAGCAGGAGGTCGGCCCGCTTGCCCACCGCGATGCTGCCGCGATCGGGCAGATCGAAGGCGAGGGCCGGGGCGGAGGTGGCAGCGGCGAGCGCCTCGGCGGGCTCGAGGCCGGCGCGGACCAGCAGCGCCAATTCATCGTGCATCGAGGCGCCGTGCAGGGTGCCGGGGTTGGGCGCGTCGGTGCTGGCGAGGATCGGCACGCCGGCGGCGTGCAGGCGCTGCACGGCCTGCAGCGCGTCCTCGCAGGCCGGCGTGGCGGCGAGGCTGCTGCGCAGGTTGGTCCGTAATGCGCGCACCTCTGTCGGGCCGAGATAGGGCGCGAGCTCGGGGTCGGCGGCGAGCGCCTGGCCGCGGGCACCATCACATACGCTGAAGAGCACGGCCAGGGTATCGGTGACGAAGATCCGTCGCCGGACCGCGAGCTCGAGCATGGCCGGGGTGGGCACGGCGAAGAACACGTGCGCGAGGCCGTCGGCGCCGGCCTCGACCGCCTCCTGCGCCTCGGCCTGGCTATGCACGTGCACCACGGCCTTTTTATCGCGGGCATGCGCGGCGGTGATCACGGCCTCGAGAATGCCGCGAGCGATCGTCGGCAGCGTCAAGCCGAACGCGCGGCCGTCGTCGTAGACGATCTTGATGTAATCGGAGCCCTCGGCGATGCGCGCGTCGACGAAGGCCTGGGCCTGCCCGGGGGCCGTGAGGGTCGGGATCGCAAAGCCGTACTCGGTGCCGTGCCCGCCCGGCGCGGTGGCGAGGGTGCCCGCGCTGCGAAAGTCGGCGAAGGTCGCCTCGTCCTTGCCATGCACGATCCTTCGCAGCGGCTTCGACACCGTCGGCGGCGTGAACATGTCGAGCTCCGTCGTCACGCCGAAGACGAGGGCCTGGCGCAGCATCTCCGGCCCCTGAATGTGGGTGTGCGCGTCGATCAGGCCCGGCAGCAGCGTCTTGCCGGCGCCGTCGACGATCTCGATCGCGTCGACCTCCACGTCGCCCGGCAGGACCCGCACGATGACGCCGGCCCGCACGACGACGGTGGCCACCGGCTGGGTGCCGCGGCCGTCGAACAGGCGAACGTTGCGAATGACGAGGTCGGCTGGCGAGGTGTCGGCGGGCGCGGGTGCAGGAGCGGGCGCGGGCGGTGTCAGCGCGGGGGCGCAGGAGAGGAGCAATGCGAGGAGCAGCACCGGGCGCATGGGCGCGTGAATACCTGGTCGCACGCGGACTGTCGAGCGCGCCGAGGGGGCGGCGCATATCTTCGCAGCGATTATTCGTGGGCGCCGCGTGCGAGGAGCGCGTGTGCCCGGGGGCGCATGGCGGTCCAGGCGGCCCACATGGCCGCGGGAAACAGGGACTGCGCCGCGGCGAACTTGGTTTGTGACCACTCCGCCCAAAAATAGCAAGATGTCCCTTCGGGCAGGTGACCGACGCGGCAGGCGGTTGCGAGTTCGCGGCAGCGCACGGCGATATGCCGGGCGGCGAGCTCGGCGGGCCGCTCGTCGGGGCTGCAGACCGCGGGTTGGCGGGCCGCGACGGCGTCGAGCTCTGCGAGCAGCGCGCGGGCGGCGGGGCCCTCACGCGTGCAATGGCTGTAGAAAGGCAGCCAGCACGGCGTGTTCCAGCGCTCGTGGGCGCTCGCGTAGGCCTCGTCGTAGCTGGTGGACAGGGGCGGGCGGTCGTCCCAGAAGCGGTATGCGAGCGCGCCGATCAACAGCTCGGCGGTCGCTGCCGTGATCGCGGGCAGGCGTGCGGCGATCTGTCGTTGCAATTCGGCCGGCGCGTGCGTCCGCGGCGGCGCATCCTCGCAGGTCCCGGCGGCGAGATCGATCGTCGCGTCGGCGAGCGGCAGCGGCGTGCGCTGCGAGAGATCGGGCAGGAGCAGCCGCTCGACCAGGCCGCGGGCCTCGCTCGTGAACAGCAGGTGGTCGCCGAGGCGCCGCCATCGGTGGGCGAGGATCCGCATCCGCGGCGCGCCGACCAGGCCGAGCACGCAGGCGATCGTGTGGTGCTTCTCGCTGTAGATCGCCAGGACCTCGTCGCCCAGCCAGCGCAGCTCGTGGACCTGACAGCCGAACCAGGGGTTGTAGGTCTCGACGGTCCACGCGCGCGGCGGCTCGTCGCCGGCGCGCATGAACAATGTGTAGTCCGCGATATCCTCGTCGTCTCTGTCGCGCGAGCGCTGTTCGACCCAGGCGGTACGGTCCCCGTCGATCGCGCCGCCCACGATCGTGCGCAGCCCACCGTCGGCGCCGGCTCGCTCGCTCGGCTCGCCGATGCGGGCGCACACCGCCGCGATCGCGGCGGTGTTCACCGCTTCGGGGTCGTCGCGCGTCGGGAACAGGTCGTCGGGATCGAGCACCCGCGGAGCTTCGCATGGAACCGCGGCGATCGCCGCGGTGCACCGCGCGGATCTCGATGCGGCGCCGCCTCGTCGAGCATACCTGGGGTCATCGACACCCGTGGACTGGCAGACCCGCTCGCTCGGCCGCGGCGACTGGCTGCGCGCGCAAGCTCGCGCCGAAGTGGCGCCAATTCGGTGCAAAGGCGCGCAACGGCGGGAATTGTCCCAGTTCGATAGCCCGGATGTGACGGCGAGAGTAGGCGAGGGACGGGCATGTGGGACACGATTGGGTCGATCGAAGTGTCTATAGGAGAACCGCGGACCCTGCTATTGTGGCGGCCAGAGCCGGGAGGGGGCGATGTCAATGTCGAAACGGGACCTGGTGACCTTTGGCGTGATCTTCGGGGTTGTCGCATCGACGGTGTTCAGTGGTTGCGATGATACCTTCGTCCAGCCGGACCTCGGCGAGGTCGAGGAGCGCAGCGCGCAGGACAACGGGATGCTGCTGAACGGGATGCTGCTGAACGGGATGCTGCTGAACGGGATGCTGCTGAACGGGATGC
>ERZ795056.4953-NODE-4953-length-13545-cov-4.229503_pt1 | contig 13545 bp, 10 predicted proteins | sample MGYA00375140_ERZ795056 | MGnify/ENA primary metagenome ERZ795056 (study PRJEB30185, sample SAMN05720227) | activated sludge metagenome | isolation source: Anaerobic digester | place: USA | collected 2015-03-09 ...
TCCATGGGTAACGTGTGCGCCAATGCGGTTGCGGTAGGTGTCGATGATGTCAGCAACTTTTTCGGGAGTGACGCGGGTGTGAATGTCGTCGTTAACGAGCATTGCCGGGCCCTGGTCGCACATGCCGAGGCAGTTGGTGAATTCGAGGGTGAACATGCCATCGCTGGTGGTTTCGCCGAATTCGATGCCAAGCTCATTTTCGAGCTGGTTAGCCACGGCTTCCTTGCCGGCCATGTCGCAGCTGATTGTACGACAAAGGCGAACCACGAATTTTCCCTTCTTTTCGGTCGACAGGAACGAATAAAAACTCACCACGCCCTGTACTTCTACCGGATGTATCTTGAAGGCCTCGGCGATGTCCTGCATCGCTTCAGGTGAAATGTGGCGGCTGACGTTCTGTACATGTTGCAGAACCGGAATCAGACCACTGCGATGGTGGTCGCATTTTTTTGCCATCTTGTTGATTTCGGCTTTTAATTGTTCTCTTTCAGAGGCAAGCATCAGATGTCTCCTTTTGATTTTTACTTGATGTACTTTTTGACGGCTTTGAGCAGTTTGTCTTTGGCCAGGGGTTTTTCGAAGAACTCGTTTACCGGCACCATCTCGTCGTCTTTGTCGAACTTCATGCCGGTGACCTTTGAAACCGAGGTCAGCATGATGATGGGGATATTGTTCTTCGCTTTTCTGATTTTCTGGGCCATTGCGAAACCATCGTCGGGCTCGACCATCATTACATCGAGAATCAGGAGATCTGGTTTTTCGGCGGCAAGAATCTTGTGTCCTTCGGTCGGATCGTAGGCGGTAAGAATCTTGTAGCCTTCTTTTTCTAGCAACATTTTGTTGATTTCGACAAAATCTTTGTCGTCGTCAACGAGCAGTATTTTAGCCATAGAGCACCTCGTTTATGTGAAATATTGCACAACCTTTGGGATAGGGCTAAATTAGCACAAAAAGATCATGTTGTCACGTCTTTTGAGAATTTTTTCACTAAATTTTGTGAAAAAAAGCGCAAAAGCTGATTTGATGCGAAGATTGGCTGTAGTAACTTTTTTTGCACACACCCCGGTGCATAATTAAAATGCGTTGAGAAATATTTCACAAAGCGAGTCGCTTACCCGCAGGTTTCATGGATTACCGCAGATTGGGGATAAGCCACAAAGCCACAGAGTGCTTATCTGTGGCTTTGTGACTTAGGTGCGAACGTTTAGAGAGACTTGATGCCAATCAGGAAGCGGTGGCCTCGGCGAGCTGACTGGCGGGGATGGTGAGCGTGAAGGTGGTGCCTTTGTCGGGCTCTGATTCGACGCTGATGTCGCCTTCGTAGAGTTCGGCGAGGCGCTTGAGTATCGAGAGGCCGAGGCCGCTGCCGAGGATGTTGGCGGTTCTGGCGTTTTTGATGCGTGAGAATTCTTTGAACAGCTTCTGCTGCTCTTCAGCTGACATACCGATACCAGTGTCGGCAACCTGAATCGTGATCTTATCGGCAGTGTGTACGAGCCTGACCATGACCTTGCCGTCGTCGCGGTTGTATTTAACTGCGTTTGAAATCAGGTTGTTGAGCATCATGTCGATTTCGCCGGTATCGGCCATCAGGTTGAGAGTGGCCGGGGCTTCGAGGCTGATGCTGATATTGCGGGAGTTGGCAGCCGGAGTCGCCAGCTCGATCGCACTTTCGGCCGCTTTGCGCAGGTCGATGGGCACCAGGTTTCGGGATTTCTTTCCAGATTCGAGTCTGGTCATGTCGAGCAGGTCGACGATCAGCTTGCGCATCTGCTGTAGTCTGATCGAGCTGCGTTCGATGAATTGCATGTAGCTGTCGAGGTTATCACCAAGCGTTTTTGCCTTCATCAGGTCGAGATAGCCTTCAACAGCGCCGAGCGGTGCTTTCAGCTCATGCCCGAGTACCCTGATGAATTCGAAGCGGACCTGCTTCTTTTCCTGGGCGAGCTGGGCGTTTTTGCGGGCGAGCAGAATTCTTTCGGCTGCCTTGCGGGTGACTGCGCGCAGTTCGTTCGGGGTAAAGGGTTTTGGCAGAAAGTCATAGGCACCCTTGCGGGTCGCCTCGATCGCAACCTCGATCGAGGCGTAGGCGGTGATCATGATGATTATCAGGTCGTTGGCGCGTTCGCCAAGGCGTTCGATAATTTCGATTCCGTTCATGTCAGGCAGCTTGTAATCAAGAAAGAGTATGTCGGGTTTACCGTTTATAACTTTGTCAACACCTTCGCTTCCGGTGCCGGCACTTTCGACCAGCACCTGCAGAGTGTCGGTTCCCCAGAAGTTGAGGGTTTCGCCATTGAGAGTACGTTCGACCCCCATGCGCATTCCGGGCTCGTCATCGATTACCAGCACGCGTAACTTGTTCATGATCATTCCTTGAGAAGCTTTTTGATTTCCTGCTGCAGCTGCTCAGCGCGAACAGGCTTTTCGAGAAGGGCGTCAGCTTTGATCCAGCGATGTTCTTCGCGGGTCTTGACATTGAACGACAGGCCGGTTTCTGTTGCAACGCCGGTTACCATAATGATCGGCATCTGCGGCAACTTTTTTTTGAGGTTGTGGCAGAGGGTGAAGCCAGTGTCGTGTTCTTCCATCATCAGGTCGACGATGGCCAGGTCTGGCGTCTGGCGGCTGATCGATTCAATGGCTGCGGCAGCGTTTTCTGCCTCGATAACTTTGTAGCTGTGTGCTTCGAGCATGACTTTCTGTTGTAGTCTGAAGTCGTGGTCATCGTCGACGAGAAGTATTGTTTTAACCTGTTGCATGATTGTTACCTTTCTTTGGTGTCGATTAGCTGATAAACTGCTGTGAATTTGAGTCTCTGGTGGCATGGCGGGGAAATGTCACGGTGAATGTCGTGCCGGTCTGCCCCTGTGCCGGGTCGGCGTTGCTTTCGACCCTGATGTCGCCACTGTGCATCTTGACGATGCCGTAGGTTACTGCAAGACCAAGCCCGGTGCCTTTTCCCAGCTGCTTGGTCGTGAAAAACGGCTCGAAAACGCGGTTCATGTTTTCTTTGGGAATTCCCTTGCCGGTGTCTTTGATTGCATAGCGGATCTTGTCGGGTGTGCCGATTACTGATATTTCGAGGCTGCCACCATTTTCCATGGCGGCGACTGCATTGCTGACAATGTTGGTGAGAACCTGAATAACCTGGTCGCCATCTACTTCGGCAACCGTGTTTTCATCGCACCGTTTGATCGCGATGTTGATTGTATAGGGTATCTGCACGAGTTTGAGAGCATCTTCTACCAGCTTGTTCATGTCGGTCGGCATCTTCATGACCTTGTTCTCGCGCGCGAAATTGAGCAGTCCGGCGACGATTTTCTTGCAGCGGTCGGCCTGACTGGCGATGACCGAAGCATCTTCACGCTCGCGGGTGCCTTCTTTGCAGGCGTCCTGCATCAGGTGGGCATACATCAGAATAACGCCTAACGGATTGTTGATTTCGTGCGCGATGCCAGCGGCAAGCTGACCCATGCTGGCAAGTCTCTCGGCGTGCATCAGGGCTTCCTGGATGCTCGAAAGCTTTTTATTGCTGTGCTCGAGTTCTCCAATTGCCTTTTCGAGCTCACCGATCGTATAGGGCAGGCACATCTCGCTTTCGGCCAGATTATGGAAAATGGCGAGCGCGTGCTCGCGACATGACTCGTAGCCACAGGCACCGCAGTTGAGCTCGTCTTCGCGTGAAAACTTGCCCATCTCGGCCATGATCATTTTGATTACCTCGTCGTCGGGGTTTTCCTGGCGCTGATCGCGGTTGCGGTAGCTTCTTGTCAGATCGAGTTTCGAGTATTTTTCGATGTCGTCTTTCCAGCGCTGCATATCCATTTTATCGAGACGTTTGCGTGTGTAGCGGCCAACGCGATGACGGCGGCTGAACTGCGACGCCGCGTCGAACGTCATGCCTGCTCCCATGATGCAGCCTTCGCAGGCGAGAATTTCGAGCAGGCGGGTTTTGAGTGTGCCGTCTTCGAAGCTTTTGAGGGCCTCGACGAAATGCAGGCGGTCATTGATTGCGATAACATCATCAGAAATGAGGTCTTCGGTAATGCCGGCCGCCTGCAGCAGACCGCCGCCAACCGGAAAAAGGCTGCCGGTTCCGCCCCAGGGCGGGGCGAAATCTACTTCTTCAATCTTGTCTGGCGTGATGTTACTTTCAGCAAGCATTTGTCTGAGCTCAACGAAGGTAAGAACACAATTGACCTCACCTTCGAGATTGGGGTCGAAGCCTTCGCACTTTTTGGCTGTGCAGGGTCCGATGAAGACTATTTTGATGTCTGGCCCGCAGATGTCTCTGACTACGCGGGCGGTTGCAACCATCGGGCTGACGATCGGTGCCAGCGAGTCGAGCAGATTAGGGTGATAATGCTCGACCATGTTGATGATGGCCGGGCAGGTGGTGGCAATATATGACTTGCCATTTGTCTGGTTGTGCAGCAGTTCGCGGTATTTTTTTGCGACGAGATCGGCTCCGAAAGCCACTTCGTTAACGCGGTCGAAACCGAGTTTAAGCAGCATACCGACGAACTGTTTCCGGTCGATTTCGTGAAACTCGGCCGCAGCGCTTGGCGCAATGATTGCTGCAACCGGCTCTTCGCGCGCCAGAAGTATGCGGCAGTAAGCGGTCGAATCGAGCACCTGCTTGGCTTTGCGAGAGCATACGCGCACGCAGTTTCCGCAACCGATGCATCTGTCGTTGATGACTTTGGCCTGGCCATCGATGACTTTTATCGCTTTGGCGGGACAGGTCCTGACGCAGGTGTAGCATTTTCTACACCTTTCCGGGATAGTGAAGATTGTACCTTCTTTTACTGTCCTGGTCATCAGGGCCTGTCCTTTTATGTGGTTTATTTGACCACATCGCGCTTAGCGTAGTGCGTGTGCAGAAGCTTGTGGCTTCGGTGCCCGAGCGGTTCGCCGAGGTATTCCTTGTACAGATTCTGGATGTCGGGGTTCAGATGGGAGGCGCGGTATTTGTCGTTCTTGTCAATACTATACAGCGACTTCATTCTGGCGGCAACTGATTCTGCCGTTACACCGATCGGCTGACCGCCACCGTTGATACAGCCGCCCGGACAGGCCATGATTTCGATGAAATGCAGGTCGTTGCGACCGGCGCGAATTTCGTCGAGCAGGTCGGAAGCGTTTTTCAGGCCGCTGGTGACGGCGACGCCGATTTCGGTGCCTTCGATGTTGATTTTCGCTTCTTTGCGGCCTTCAAGGCCTCTGACCGCTTTGATGTCGAGATCACTGAGTTCTTTGCCGGTTACCAGATGGTAGGCAGAGCGCAAAGCCGCTTCCATGACGCCGCCGCTGGCGCCGAAGATCTTGCCGGCGCCGGTTTTGAGGCTGAGCGGATTGTCGGCCGGCTCAGGATCGATGTTGTTGATGTCGAGGCCGCGCATCTTGAGCAGGCGCACGAGTTCGCGGGTCGTAATGACTGCGTCGATATCGGGAATTCCGTCGGTAAGCATTTCTTCACGGGTGACTTCGAACTTTTTCGCAATACATGGCATTATCGAAACGCTGAAGATCTTTTTCGGGTCGATTCCGGCTTTTTCAGCATAGTAGCTCTTGATGACTGCTCCCATCATCTGCTGCGGGCTTTTGCAGGTCGAAAGGTTTTCGAGCATGTCGGGGTAGAATTCTTCGGCGAACTTGACCCAGCCAGGTGAACAGCTGGTAATCATCGGCAGCTTGCCCTTGCCCTTGAGGCGGGCGAGGAATTCTGAGCCTTCTTCCATGATGGTAAGGTCGGCGGTGAATGAAGTGTCGAATACCTTGTCGAAGCCAATGCGGCGCAGGGCAGCGTTGAGCGGCCCGGTGCATTCTGTGCCGGCTTTGAGGCCAAAAGCTTCACCGACTGAAACCGAGATGGCTGGTGCGTGCTGAACGACAACGAATTTGTCGGGATCAGCAATTGCTTCGAGAACTTCCTTGGTCGAGCTTTTTTCGCGCAGAGCGCCGGTCGGGCAGACTTTGATGCACTGACCGCAGAATACACATGAGCTTTTGTTGATGCCTTCATTGAAAGCTGTTTCGATACGGGCTTTGCTGCCGCGGCCGGCAAAGTCGATGGCTGATACATTCTGAATCTCTTCGCAGACACGCACGCATTTGCCGCAGAGAATGCACTTGGCCGGGTCGCGTTCGAGCGCCGGGCTTGAAACGTCGAGGTGGCAGGTGCTTTTTTCGCCCTGATAACGGCGGGTGCGCACGCCATATTCTTCGGCAAGTGTCTGCAGTTCGCAGTTGCCGTTGCGCACGCAATACAGGCAGTCATCGGGGTGATCTGCGAGCAGCAGTTCGATGATGGTTTTGCGGGCTCTGACTGCCTTCTGGCTGTGCGTCTGGCATTTCATGCCTTCGTTCACAGTGGTGGCGCAGCTGGGCACCAGGCGTCCGTCCATTTCGACGACGCAGAGGCGGCAGGCTCCGGAAGGCGGCAGACCTTCGAAATGGCAGAGAGTCGGCACTTTGATTCCCGCTCGTCTGATTGCGGTCAGCAGCAGTTCGCCCTTGTTGGCTTCGATTTGTCTATTGTTTACTTCGATTGTTGTCATGGCTTCACTCCTTCACGACTGCCTTGAACTTGCACACTTCATAGCATGCGCCGCATCTGATGCACTTGTCAGGGATTATGTAATGTGGTGTCTTGACTTTGCCCATGATGGCGCCGGTCGGGCACTGTTTGGCGCACATGGTGCAGCCTACGCACTTGTCGGCGTCGATACTGTAGTGCAGCAGGTCATGGCAGGCACCGGCCGGGCATTTGCGGTCGAACACATGTGCTTCATACTCGTCGCGGAAGTAGCGCAGAGTCGAAAGCACCGGGTTCGGGGCAGTCTGGCCGAGGCCGCACAGGCTGGTGTCTTTGATGACGCCGGCGAGGCGCTCCATATACATCACGGCTTTGAAGCGTTCGAGGCTTGATCTTTTGTCGCTGGACGTGGGGCGTTCGGTAATGCTTTTAAGTGTTTCGAGAATGCGTCTGGTGCCTTCCCGGCATGGAATGCACTTGCCGCAGCTTTCACGCTGGATGAAATCCATGAAGAACTTGGCGAGATCGACCATGCAGGTCGTTTCGTCCATGACCACGAGTCCGCCTGAGCCCATCATGGCGCCTATGCTCTTGAGTGACTCATAGTCGATTTCGACGTCTAGATGCTGTTCTGGCACACAACCGCCGGACGGGCCGCCGATCTGTACTGCTTTGTAGCGCTTGCCGTCGGCGATACCGCCGCCGATATCGAATACCAGCTTGCGGATCGGAGTGCCCATGGCGACTTCGGCGAGACCTGTTCTGGAGATCCGTCCGGAAAGAGCGAAGACCTTGGTGCCGGGGCTGCCGGCGGTACCGATCTGTTTGAACCAGTCAACGCCATGCCTGAAGATATCAGGCACGTTGGCGAGGGTTTCGACGTTATTGATGACGGTGGGGCAGCCAAACAGGCCTGAGACGGCCGGGAACGGCGGTCTCGGGCGCGGCATGCCGCGTTTGCCTTCGATACTGTGGATCAGGGCAGTTTCTTCGCCGCAGACAAAGGCTCCGGCGCCCTGTTTGATTACCATGTCAAGCTTGAAGCCGCTGTCGAGGATGTTGCTGCCGATCAGGCCCCATTCTTTTGCTTCAGCTATCGCCCATTCGAGGCGCTTGATTGCCAGCGGGTATTCGGCTCTGATGTAGATATAGGCCTTGCTGGCGCCGATAGAGTAAGCGCCAAGCAGCATTCCTTCGAGCAGGCGGTGTGGGTCGCCTTCGATGACAGCGCGATCCATGAAAGCACCAGGGTCGCCTTCGTCGGCGTTACAGATCAGATATTTCTTGTCGCCGGCCGCTTCGAGCGCGAAGCGCCACTTTTTGCCGGTCGGAAAGCCGCCGCCGCCACGTCCGCGCAGGCCGCTGCCTTCGACCATGCTGCAGGCTTCGGCAGGAGTGGTGTTTTTAAGGGTTTTCGCGAGGCCGAGATAGCCTCCGCGTGCGATATATTCTTCGATGTGAACCGGGTTGATTTCGCCACAGTTGGCGAGCACGCGGCGTGTCTGCGGCTTGAAAAAAGACGATGCGAAAAATTCGGGAACGTCTTTCCAGCTGCCTTCGCCTTCGACGCTGAACTGGCCAAGAAGATTTTCGGTAGGGATATTGCCGGCAAAAACCTTGTCGAGGATGCCGGCGACCTTGTTGCCGGTGACTTCGCCGAAGCTGACACGGGCCCGGCCTGGCAGCTGAATGTCCATCAGCGGTTCCTGTACGCAGAGGCCGATACAACCGACTTCGAGAACGTCGGCATCTTTTTTGCTGCTGGCCAGCCAGGCTTTTACTGCTTCGATAGTCTGGGTGGCACCGGCTCCGAGGCCGCAGGTTCCTGCTCCGACGTAGATAACCGGCTTTTCGACTTTTTTGCGGCTGATCAGATCGAGAGCCTCGTGGCGCAGGTTGCGGCAATCAACGCTCTCGTGGCAGACCGGGCCGTTGACTCGACATTCAATCAGATCCGGGCAGGGCTTTTCAGCGGAATGATGACATTTTGAACAACAGGGATCGTGCATCTTTTTCATTTGCCGGCCTCCTCGGATTTGTTGCGGTAGTTTCTGAGTATTTCCGGGATGTCGTCAGGTTTGACTTTGGCGTGGAAATTGCCGTTGATGGCAATTACCGGGGCAAGACCGCAGGCTCCGATACAGGCTACGACTTCGATGCTGAATATGCCATCGCGGGTGGTTTCGCCGGCTTTGATACCGAGCTCGCGTTCGATGCGGCCGAGCAAACCGGCACTGCCTTTTACGTGGCAGGCGGTACCGCGGCAGACCTGAATGGTCCATTTGCCGTGCGGGCTGAAGCGGAACTGGTTGTAGAAAGTGGCGACGCCATAGATCTTGCTTGCAGGAAGATCGAGGGCTTTGCCGATTTCGATAACCGATTCGCGCGAGATGAATCCCTCTTCTTCCTGTACTGCCTGCAGGATTGGAATGAGAGAATCACGCCCGGGGTTGGAGATCTGTTGAATGACTTTTTCTACCACGCTCATGTTGACTTTCCTTTGCTATGTATTTTTCCGGGAAAAGTAAATTGCTTTTTCGAGTGCGCTGGTCATATCGAGGGTTTCGATAAAAACCCCGCTGCCGGTTGTGATATGTCTGGGAGCGAAATTCAGAATCGCTTTGATGCCGTTGTCGATAAGGGTCTGGGCTACTTTTTCGGCGCTGTCAGCTGGTACTGCTAGAATTGCAGTGCTGATTTCAAGTTCGCCAATCATCGTCGGGAGTTGTTCTATGCTGTGGCAGCGCCTGCCGCAGATGATACGGTTGCATTTGGCAGGGTCGCTGTCGAATGCGGCAACAATGTCGTAGTTGTCGCGCGAACCTGAAAAATAGCCAAGGAGGGCTCGCCCCAGGTTGCCAACGCCAATAAGCGCGACATTCTGCTTTTTGCTGCAGTCAAGGACTTTTGAGATTTCTTCGATGAGCAGGCTGATTTCATAACCTTTGCTGGAGCAGCCGTTGCAGCCTACTTCCATGAGGTCGCGTCTGACCTGAGCGGCTGTGCCTGAAACGATCTGTGACAGTTCGTGCGAGTACACCCGGTCTTTGCCTTTTTTGAGAAGATCCTTGAGGTAGCGGCGGTAGACGCTGAGGCGCTCAACTGTTTTTTCGGATATTTTGTTTTCTTTTTTGGCCATACTTCTTTCACTGCTTTAAGATGTTACAAAAATCACGCTGTGCAATATTTCACAACTCAAGTATAATCGGCAAAGTTAAGAGTGTCAATCAAATTTGGTGAAAAATTTCGCAAAGCGATGAAGAAAGGCCCTCGCCAAGGCTCAGAGTCGCAAAGATGAATAGGCCATCCATGCCTGCGTCGTAATCGATTCTCACGTAGAACTTCAGACCCTGGAGCAGTATGAATAAAGAGGAATAGAATCTCCCGCATATATGCTGATAAGAAAGCGAAGCAGCAGGCGCAAGGTGAAGGGGAGACCGATCGCGAAGACATCGATGCTGATGTGTGTAGGGGGGCAGTGACAGTAAAATTTTTGAAAACCATGGGATGAAAAGTTTGGTAGTATAGTTAGAATGATCGAGGGAGGGACTGCTGTGAAAAAACTTCATCTGGTATTATTTGTGTTTCTGGCAGTTGTATTGTGGTCTTCAACGGCTTTTTCGAATGAAAATCCTTTTGGCGAAGATGTTTCGGTAAAACTGACTGACAGCGTTTCGCTGCCGGCAGGTGTTACCGATGTCGAAACCGCCAAAGCCGCCGGGGTCGAAGCCAAAGAGGGCTTTCCGGTCGATGGCAGTGTCAGCGTCGGGAACTCGACCCTGCGCATGCGGTCATGGCCATGGGGCGATGTTCTTTCAACTTACCGAACCGGCGCCTCCGTAAAGGTTCTCGGCGTATCGGGCGAATTCTATCTGGTCGAAGTCGATGGTCAGCAGGGTTACATGCACAAGAACTATGTCAGCATACCCGGCGCACCGGCTTCAGGCGATGAGCCTTATTACCCCGGTGATACCGCCTGCGGCGGCGCTCTTTCTCTGACTGCAGGAGTCAAGGCTTCAAAAGATAGTGCTGCCGGGAAAAAGCCTGCGGTTGCGTCATCTTCTTCGAGCTCTGAAAGCAGCTCAAGCTCTGCCAGTTCGTCAAATTATGCGGCAAAACCCACTGTCGGCAGTGGCGGCAAGGTTGCCATCAATGTTCCGCAGAAATGCCAGATGAAGGTTAATTGCCCGGCCCCTGGTTCGGCCTGTGGTCCGACCTCCCTGGCCATGATACTGGCTCATTATACCGGCAAGAATGTTGACGCGCTGGCTTCTGACCTATGGTATGTCTGTGGCGCGACAGCTGCCAACGGTACCGGTCACTCGGGCCTGCAGAAGGGCGCCAAAAAATACGGTTATCCGAACGCCAGGTGGCATTATTGTGTGACGCAGTCATGGGTGCGTACGCAGATCAAGGCTGGCAAGCCGATTCTTGCGCATGTTAAGGGTCATTACGTTGTAATCAAGGGCATCGACGACTCTGGCAGAATCTATTATAACGATCCCGGCAGGAGTCAGGTCGATCGCTCGATGTCTTTTTCTGAATTTTCAGCATGGTGGCGTGGTGCCGGTTCAACTCATCCCTGCATGGTTCTCGAATAAACTGGAGCATGAAATGACAAAGCTTATTGTAATAATTCTTGCATTGATAACAATTATACCGGCAGCCTTCGCAGCTGAAGCTGCAGCGCTAGCCAGTGAGGCTGGTGTTTTCGTCGCCGGCAGCTTTACCGGTGTCAGTTCTACGCCTGACGGCGCGATATATCTTCTGGGCAGAGACCATCGTGTCGTTAAGCTCACTCAGGACGGGCGGCAGCAGTCTATGCCACTTCCGGCAGTCGAGGGAATCGGCGAAGACAGCTATTTTTGCGATATCGCAGCCGGTGAGGGCCAGCTGGCATTCTGCGGATACGCTTTCTCTGGCGTCTATGTGCTCGATCTGAACAATCTGGAAAAGCTTGATTTCATAAAGGTTGCTGTTGAAAATCAGCCGGTCAATCTGCTGATGGTAGCCAGAAGCGGCGACGGCTGGTGTGTCAAAGATGCCGAAGAGCGGGTAATGCAGGTTGCAGTCGACGGCGCACTCAAGCACCTGCCGCAATTTGCCGCCATCGAGACTGATAAATACGGTAAGGCCGTTATCATACCGCCGCCGCGCGATATGGGCGACAAGATTGCATACCCGGGCAATGTGTTTCGAGAAGACGGTCAACCGCTCTGGATCGCGCCATCACCTGAGTCTCCGCGTGAAATTATGGCGGTCGAATATCTTGGATGCGATGACGAGCAGCGCGATATTTTCATGGTAACCACCGCCAGTGGCGAACTCGATGCCGAAACCACTCTTTTTGCAGTTAAGCACAGTAAAGTGGTTGCCCGGCGTAAGATTCCGCAGCCAACAGCCATGGGCGTTATGCGTTATTGCCGGCTCGCGCCGGGTGGCTCTATTCTTTTGCTGCTGGCCGATCCCAACGAGCGCGAAGGTGTACTGGTCAAGCGTATAAGCCTCGCTACCACACAGCCTGGCGCCGGCTGATGCAAACGAGAAGAGTCTGAAATCCAGTTCGGCCATCGCCGGGCTGTTTTTTTGTGGCGACATAGCTTAGCAGGACTTTGCATAACAATAGCTAATTCGATCCAGATAGCGAACCCGAAGAAGAGATAAGAAAGCTCGCACAAAGGCACAGAGACACAAAGACGAAAAAGAAGATCGATTACGATACTCGATCGCGATAGCGAAAGCGATTGACGAAAGATAGACACAGATTAATTACCGGTCATTGCGAAGGGCAAAGCCCTGAAGCAATCTCATCGGATTACAGCAAACCCCGCAGATTGCGCAGATGGCAGCAGATCTGCGATGAAGAAAGAAAAGAATGAGAGAACGATAGCGAACAGATTGTGTTTGACCGGGCGTGGGGAACGTGGTATTTTTCTGCACCTGCCGGTTTCGGCAGTTGTCAGGCAAAGCGGAAGGTTGCGATCAATGCGTTATCAAACAGCAAAGGGCGATATTTTTGAGCCTGGTCTGATGCCTTATCAAGAGGCACTTTCGCGCATTCTTAACGGGGTCTCGACTGTTTCTGACAGTGAGCCTGTGACGCTGGAAAGAGCCTGCGGCCGGATATTGCATCGTCATGTGGTTTCTGCGATCAATGTGCCTGCGCATACCAATTCAGGTGTCGATGGCTATGCTCTGCATGCTGCCGATATTGCCGAAGACGGTTCGGCTCGGCTGCTAATCAAGGATACAGCACTTGCCGGCGAGAAATATTCCGGCGCCATCGGTCGTGGCGAGTGTCTGCGCATAATGACCGGAGCCGCTGTGCCTGAGCCTCTCGATACCGTGGTTATGCAGGAGCATGTCGAAATCGAAGGAGATTATATCAAGCTTAATTATCGCTACAAGGCCGGAAAGAACGTGCGCCACGTCGGCGAAGACATCAAAGCCGGTGAAACGGTTCTGGCAGCCGGCCGCAGGCTGACACCGCCTGACGTTGGTTTGTTTGCTTCATTGGGGATCTGCGAAGTCGAGGTCAGGCGCCGTCTCAAAATTGCCATCGCTTCGACCGGTAACGAAGTAAAGCTGCCCGGGCAACCATTGCCGGCCGGCGGTCTGTATGACAGCAACCGTTACAGTCTTATGTCGGCGCTCAGCCGTCCTGATGTCGAAATCATCGACCTTGGTATTTTGCCTGACAATGTAGATGCCCTGTTGAAAAGCTTTAATGAGGCTGGCGAACGCGCTGATGTGGTAATTTCTTCGGGTGGTGTTTCGGTAGGCGAAGCTGATTTTACTAAAATGGCGCTGCGCCAGTCGGGGCAGGTCGATTTCTGGCGGGTGGCAATCAAGCCTGGACGACCGCTGGCTTACGGCCGCATTGGCGAGGCTGCTTTTTTCGGTCTGCCCGGCAATCCGGTTGCCGTCATGGTTACCTTTTATTTCTTTGTGCTGCCGGCTCTCGAAAAGATGCTGGGAATAACCGATCAGCCGATTATACCTGT
>ERZ795056.4954-NODE-4954-length-13543-cov-12.031806_pt1 | contig 13543 bp, 9 predicted proteins | sample MGYA00375140_ERZ795056 | MGnify/ENA primary metagenome ERZ795056 (study PRJEB30185, sample SAMN05720227) | activated sludge metagenome | isolation source: Anaerobic digester | place: USA | collected 2015-03-09 ...
AACCCTAAAAATCCACATCAACCCCAAACGTATACACCCTCGGCGTCGGGTAGCGGCCCATGTCGACGTTCTGCAGGAGCGGGTCCTGATTAAATGCGCCGATTTCGGGGTCGTAGCCCGTGTACTTCGTGAAAGTGTACAGGTTTTGAGCATTTACGTACAGTTTCAGGCGTTCCACGCGGTATTTTTTCGTGAATTTCACCGGAAGCATGTAGGCCAGGCGGACGTTTTGCAGGCGCAGGTAAGAGCCGTCTTCGATAAAGCGGTCGGACATACGCGTGTTGCCGTTGTTGTCGGTCGTGGTCGGCCGCGGAATGTCGGTGCCCGGATTGGCCAGCGTGACGTTCGCAGGATCGAGGTCGGAGCCGTTCGGATCGATCAGGTTGTACTGGGCCCGGTCGAATACCGTGGCGGCCTGGTTGGCGTACACGTTGGTCATACCTTCGATCTGCACGCGGGAATAGTTCAGGATGTCGGCGCCGTAAGAACCCGTGAAATACACCACCAGATCCAGCGGACCGTAGGTGAACGAGTTGTTGAAACCGAACGTGAAATCCGGGTTCGGGTTGCCGATGATAGTCTGGTCGTCGGTGTTGATCACGCCGTCGCCGTTCAGGTCCTTGAATTTGATATCGCCGATCCAGATGCCTGCACGTTTGTCCACGAGGTTTTCACCGTCGTTGTTCGGGTCGTTCACCTGTAAGGCATGTGCCAGAATATCCTCCTTACTGGTAAAGAGGCCTTCCGTCTGGTAGCCATAAAACTGGCCCAGCGGTTGTCCGGCCTGTGTTTTGGTAGCCGTCTGGAACTCGCTGTACCAGTACAGATTGCGCCAGTAAATGCGGTTGGCATCGTCGAGTTCTTTCACCTTGTTGCGGTTGCGGGAGAACGTGATGTCGGTGCCCCATTTGAACTTCGCTTTTTCGATGTTGTGCGTGTGCAGGGAAAGGTCGAAACCCTTGTTTTCCATTTTACCCACATTGCCGAAAGGCGCGCGAATATCCTGCCAGCCTGTGCCACCGAGGTAACTCGGAACGGAAAGTTGCAGCAGCATGTCGGTGGTTTGTTTGTTGTACACGTCCAGCGACAAGTCAATGCGGCCTTTCACAAGGGAAATGTCAACCCCTGCGTTGAATTGTTTGGTCGCCTCCCACTTCAGTTTCGGGTTGGAAATTTTTTCCAGCCGGTAAGCGGTACCGAACGGCGAGTTGATCGCGAGCAGCGAAGCGCCGTAGAGGTAGTTGGCGATGGCCTGGTTGCCCACTTCGCCGTAGCCGAGGCGGAGTTTCAGGTTGGTGTTGAGCGAGTTCATGAACGCCTCGTCGCCCAGGCGCCATGCGATGGCTGCGGAGGGGAAATAACCCCAGCGATTTTCCGGACCGAATTTGGAGGAGCCGTCGGCACGCATCGTGAAGGTCACGAGGTAGCGGTCGAACAGGCTGTAATTGAAACGACCGAAATAGGAAGCGATGGAAGCCGCGTCTTTCCAGCCAAAGGTGCGGGACGTAATGTCTTCACCTTCGCTGAGCACCGGAATGTCGTTGGAGGAGAAGTTTTTCTTCGTCACCTGCGAGCCCTGCCAGGTAGATTTTTGCGCTTCCTGACCCACCATGGCGGTCAGTTTGTGCGTTTCGTTGTCGAGCACCTGGTAGGTCAGGTAGTTTTTCCACACCCAGAAGAAACTGGTTTCCTCCCGCTGGCGCAACTGATTTTCGGTGTTCACCAGCACACCCCAGCGATACGTCGGGTGGAAGGCTTTGTTGAGCCCGTGGTTGTCGTCGAAACCGATTTCCGAGCGGAAGGTCAGGTTTTTGAACAGGGCGATGTCGCCGTACACATTGCCCATCAGGCGCTGGCGGGCGAGGGTATTGTTGCGTTGCAGGGCAGCGGCGACCGGATTGTAACTGGCGCTGGTGTACTGCGTTTCCGGACCTGCGTAGTTCCCGTCGATGTCGCGCACGGAGATATCGGGCTGGGTCAGGAGCGCCTGCATGATGACGCCGTCGCCGCCGTCATTTAGGGTGATTTTTTCGTTGGTGGTGGCGTATGCCAGCGAGCCGCCTATTTTAAACCAGTCTTTTACCTGGTTGTCGAGGTTGATCCGCGCGGAATACCGTTCGAAATCGGAACCGATCACGATCCCGTCCTGGTTGAAAAAACCGCCGGAAATGGCGTAAGTCGTTTTGTCATTGCCGCCCGAAACCGACAACTGGTGGCTCTGCATGCCGGCATTTCTGAAAATTTCATTTTGCCAGTCGGTGCCGGAGCCCAGCAGCGAAGGATCGAGGTAGCGCTGGTTGGGTTGCAGTCCCAGGTCTTTGGAAATCTGCAACTGGTAGTCGGCGTACTGCTGGAGGTTCATCATGTCCAGTTTGCGGCCCAGCGACTGGTTGCCGTAGTAGCCGTTGTAGGAAATTCTGGACTCCCCTTTTTTGCCGCGTTTGGTAGTGATCAGGATCACGCCGTTGGCAGCGCGCGCACCGTAAATAGCGGAAGAGGAAGCGTCTTTCAGCACCTCGATACTCACGATGTCGTTCGGGTTGATGGCCGAAAGCGGGTTCACGCGGTTCTGTCCGTTGGCGCCGCCTGCCCAGTCGAAACCGGACACGGCCGTGCCGTCGCCCTGGAACGGAATACCGTCGATCACGTACAGCGGTTCGCTGGAGCCGGTGATGGAGTTGGCGCCGCGAATCCGGATGGAAGTTGCGCCACCCGGCTGACCCGAGTTTTGCGTCACCTGCACGCCGGCAATGCGGCCTTGCAGCGCCTGGTCGAGGTTCGTAACCACCGAGTTTTTGAGTTGTTCGCTCGACACGGAGGATACGGCGCCGGTCAGGTCGCTCTTCTTCTGCGTACCGTAGCCTACCACCACCACTTCATCCAGCACTTCCGGATTGGGGCTGAGCAGCAGGTTGACGGCCGAGCCGTCGGCAGGTACCGTTACCGTTTGGTCGAGGTAGCCGGTGTACACAAAATTGAGTCGTTCACCCGGCGAGGCCTGAAGGGAATAGGCGCCCGTTGCGTCGGTAACTGTACCCCGGGTGGGAGAATTGACAACCCGAACGGTCACCCCGATCAGGGGTTCTCCGCCGGGATCCGTCACTGTGCCGCGAATCGTAAGCGATTGGGCAGACAGCATCGTAAAGCAGCAAAGCATGGGTAGCAAGGCTATCCACCGCAATCCTGCCCGGAAAGTAAATGTTCGCATCATAACAATAGAATGGTTAAGTGATAATGTGCATTACCGTAGTATTGTCAAAGATGCTCTTTCGGATTCCCAATATCCGGGGGGTAATTCTGTCAAATAGGAGGGGTAAATTTTGCAGGAGGGCCTGAAAGGATGATTTTTATTTGCCCGGGTCGAATAGGCCCCCTGTTTTGGCCGGAAAACCACCTGTAGGGCCGTGTGGGGTGGCTCATCTTTGTAGAAATTCTAATATGCGTACATCTTGTTCCCGCATATTATTGCCATCAGGATTTAATTAAACTTCATACGAAAATGGGTTAGTTAGAGAAGGGGCGGTAGCAATTACCGGACCCTTTCTTTTTTAGAAGTGAGAGGGTGAGAGGGTGAGAGGGTGAGAGGGTGAGAGAAGTGAGAATGCGTAGCGTACACCGCTTCGCTCTCGGGTAGCCCTGAAAGGGCGCCAGCATTAGCCCCCGGCATCGCCGGGGGTGGAATGTGCGCAATCCAATAATCCCGTCATCGCCGGGAAATGTTCAAATAACAATTTGAAATTGAATTTAATTTTTGTGGTTGATACGCACACAATTCACCCCCGGCGATGTCGGGTTGTTTGATTAATTCACCCCCGGCGATGCCGGGGGCTGATGCTGGCGCCCTTTCAGGGCTTTACCGTGCATTTCCCCGGGCTATTCCGCCACGAGAATCAACGCTGAAATACCCGGAACCAGAACCGAACCCAATGGTACTTCCCGCACGCCTTTTTCATTGACCTTTTCCCCTTCCAGCACCACCTTCCATTTTCCGGCCGGAATTTTTACCGTTTGGGATTTTTGGCTCCCGTTGAAAATGACGACGATGTTTTTCCAAGTATCGCTATTGGCGTTTCCCGAAATCTGATACGCCACCAGGTTCTTTTCAGTTGTTTCCAAAAATTTCAAATGCTGCTGAATCATCGCGGTGGATGGCATACGGAAAGCCGGGTGGTTTTTACGCAACTGAATGAGTGCGCGGTAATAATCGAACACAGCGACGTATTGCTGTTTTCGGCTCCAGTCGATCCAGTTGATATTGTCGGGCGAGTTAAAGGAGTTTTCCACACCTTGTTTCGTGCGCAGCATTTCCGTGCCGGCATGTATGAAAGGCACGCCTTGCGAAGTGAGCACCATGGCGGCCGCCAGTTCGTGCATACGAATGCGTTCGGCCTCGGAGGCCTCGGGACAGGAAATGGCGAGTTTGTCCCACAACGTGTGGTTGTCATGGCAATCGACGTACGTAATCGTCTGGAAAGGCTCTTTGGCCCAGGGCGCTTTGGAATAATTCACTTTGCTGTAATCCACCTGCGGGTGCTGCGTGGAAGCCACGATGCCGAATTTAATACTTTCCTCCAGTCCGGGTTTTCCGCTCACGAATCCTTTTTCATCGTGGTTGAAAACGGAACCTTTCAGCGCATCGCGGAAGTCGTCGCTGAAAGCGGCGATACGATCCAGTTTGCCGGTATTGGCTTTGAGCGCCCGCAAAGAATCGGGCAACGGGCTCGAACCTGCCGTCCAGCCCTCTCCATATATAAAAATGCTCGGGTCGATGGCGTGCAGTTCCCGGCTGATCTGGTTCATTGTTTCGATGTCGTGGATGCCCATCAAGTCTACGCGGAACCCGTCGATATGGTATTCCTGCACCCAGTATTTCAGCGATTCGACCATATAGCGGCGCATCATGGCGCGTTCGGAAGCCGTTTCGTTGCCGCAGGCCGAAGCGTTGGAGAATTTGCCGTCGGCGGTCTGGCGGTAGTAGTAGCCCGGTGCGACGCGGTTGAACACCGATTCGTCAGTAGCGCCGGTGTGGTTGTACACCACGTCCATGACTACGCGGATGCCGTTTTTGTGCAGCGCCTGAATGGCCTGTTTGAATTCGCGGATGCGCACGGAGCCATCGGCGGCATCCGTGGCGAAACTGCCTTCCACGGAATTATAGTTTTCAGGGTCGTAGCCCCAGTTGTACTGCGGCGTTTCGGGTTTGCTTTCATCGATGGACGAAGACCGGAAATCGAACACCGGCAGCAGGTGCAGGTGCGTAATGCCAAGTTCCCTGAAGTGGTCGAGGCCGGTACGCTGGTTGGTAAGGTTGTGGGTGCCTGTTTCGGTGAGGCCGAGGAATTTGCCGCGGTGGGTAATACCCGAATTGATGTGCGCCGACAGGTCGCGCACGTGGAGTTCGTATAATATGATGTCGGTAAATGCTTCTTGAGCAGGCCGTGGGTCCTGGTCCCAGCCGGTCGGGTTGGTGGCTTTCAGGTCGACGATCATGCCGCGCTGGCCGTTCAGTCCGACTGCTTTGGCATACGGATCGGGGGTTTCGGCCAGCCATTTGTCTGCGATCTGTACCTGTACGGTGTAAAATTTTCCCTGCATGTTGCCTTTCAGGGTAGTTTGCCAAACCCCTTTTTCCGACTTTTTCAGGTTGAAAATTTCGAGCGGAATACCACCGGTGCCTTTTTCATATAACTGTAAACGAACCTTTTGAGCGGCTGGCGACCACAATTTGAAAACGGTGCGTTCGGGCGACCAGTTTACGCCGAGGTCGTTACCGGCATATTCAGGGTATTGAGCGAAAGTCATGGGTGTGGAGGAGGCAGACCGGGAGGCATTGCAGCCGAGCCACAGCGCCATTGAGAAAAATAGAATGGAAATGAACCAGGTAGTACGCATAGAAGTGAGTTGGGTGTAAACAGGAGTTGCGACTCCTGTTGAATACGTTCGATTTTTTTCGGTTCGGGTAAATTTCGGGGCTTTTAGTCGATGTAGCGATATTTCAATTCAACTAAACTTTTAATTCGTGCAACATTCCGGATTTCGAAACGCTCTTTTGAATACAACTTCTTGCTTTATTCAAACAGATATGAAAACAACTACAAACAAACTGACTTTTGCCTTGTCGGCCCTGATTTTTTTATGGACGCACATAGCAACGGCCCAAACCCGCATTACAGGCCTTATTCACGACACCAACGGAAAAGCGCTTCCTGCCGCCTCCGTTCTGCTGCTGAACAGTTCCGATTCCACGCTGGTGAAAGGCCTGCTCAGCGATTCCGACGGCGCTTACACTTTTACCGAAACCGCACCCGGCGAATACAGATTGGGCGTGAGCATGCTGGGATTTACATACAACCTCTCGCCGGTTTTTATGGTGGATAATGCCACTCCTGCAAAAAACCTGGGCACGACTGTATTGCAGGAAGCCACCGAATTACTCGGCGAAGTAAGTGTGGTGGCCAAAAAACCGTTGTTCGAACAAAAGATCGACCGCATGGTCATCAACGTGGCCAACAGCGCCACCAATGCGGGCGGCACCGCGCTCGAAGTGCTGCAACGCTCGCCGGGCGTGCTGGTCAATCGCCAGAGCAACGCCATTTCTCTCTCAGGGAAAGCCGGCGTGGTTATCATGATCAACGGAAAAATCAACCGCATGCCTGCCGACGCGCTGCTCCAGATGCTGGGCGGCATGAACGCCGATAACATCGAACGCATCGAATTGATTCACACGCCGCCGGCCAGTTTCGACGCCGAGGGCAATGCCGGTATCATCAACATTATCCTGAAAAAAACGGCCGACGCCGGCCTGAACGGCGGGTATTCCGTCAACGCCGGATACGGCCGACGCGAGAAATATGGGGCGAGTATGAACTTCAATTACAGGAAGAAAAAAGTGAATCTCTTCGGCAGTTACGATTACCGGTACGATAAAAACCTACAGGTATTCACCAATTACCGGGCACTTCAGGAAGGGCCGAATTTTCTGGAAACGGAAAGTTACAGCGACCGCGACCCGAACCTGCACACCCAAAATGCACAACTGGGCGCCGATTTTCAGGTAACGCCCAAAACGGTGGTCGGTGTGCTCGGTACGTTTTTCGACCGCTACTGGGACATGTATGCTGTCAACGACGTGAAATATTCCACCAACCGGCAGGAAACCAGTCGCCTGGAAATGATCACAACCGAGGTGAACCACTGGAATTCGTGGACAGGCAACGTGAACCTGTCGCACCAGTTCACAAAAGACAAAACGCTGAGCGTGGATGCCGATTATATCTATTACCACATCGACAACCCCAGCAATTACGACATTCGGTACACCGGACCGGAACAGGACCGCAAACTGCGGCTTTTCAAAGATACGCCTATTAAAATCGGCGTGGTGAAAGCCGATTACAACCAGAATTTTGGACCGAAAGTGCAGTTCGAAGCCGGGGTGAAAGGTGCTTCCTCGCGTTTCGACAACGATGTTCAGGTGGAAGAGCAGGACCAGGAAAACTGGATTGCCGATCCGGAACTCACTTCCCGTTTCAAACTCACGGAAGATATCGCGGCGGCATATTCTTCTTTTTCTCTGAAACTGAATGCCAAAACGGATGTAAAAGTGGGTTTGCGCTACGAGTACACCCGCACCAACCTCGGTTCGGTAGAGCAGCCTGACGTGGTGGACCGCCGCTACGGGAGCTGGTTCCCAAGCGCTTATTTGTCGCGCACGATCAGCGAGCACCAGAGCGCCAACCTCTCATACAGCCGCCGCATCATGCGCCCCGGTTTTACCCAACTGGCGCCTTACCTGATTTTTTACGACCCTACTACGCTCGAAGGCGGCAACCCTGCCCTGCAGCCGTCGTTCACCAACTCCGTGAAATTCGATTACCGCATCAAATCCTGGCAGTTCTCGGTGGAATACAGCAAGGAAGACGAATCCATCCGGGATATTCCGGTAATCGATCATGTGAAAAATACGCAGTTCAACCGGCCGGAAAATGTGGGTAATTCGGAAGGGGTGTTTGCCTCGCTCTTTTTCCAGCTGCACCCGGCCAAATGGTGGGATATGCAAAACAACCTGTTCGGCGTACATCAGCGGGCGGATTTTCAGTACGAAGGCAACAGCCTGAAACTCAAAAACGTGTTTTTTGGAGTCAATTCCACGCAATCTTTCACCCTTCCCAAAGCCTTTTCTTTGGAAGTCTCGGCCAACTTTTTTTCGCCCGGCTACTGGGGCGTTTACAAATGGAACCCGAACGGCAACCTGTCCATCGGCGTTCAAAAGAAACTCAGTGAAAAATGGGGAACCCTCAACCTGAATGTCAATGACATTTTTCTTACCAATAACTGGTTCGGCACCGCCGACCAGCCGGAATTGAACCTGCTGATCAAAAGTTCTTATCAGCAAACGGAACGCACGTTCATGCTGACCTGGTCGAACAAATTCGGCAACAACAAACTGAAAGACCGGCGGCGGAGGGCTACCGGGGCGGCGGATGAGATGCGGAGGCTGTAGGGGTTATTGGTTATTGGTTATTGGTTATTAGGGGTGTTTCAGGCTGGAATTGGAAGTAAATAGCGAGGGAAATCCCCCCCCCATTCACTTCCAATTCCAGCCTGAAACACCCCTAATAACTAATAACTAATAACTAATAACTAATAACCTACTCCATTTGCCTCAAATTCTCCTTCAAATAATCCAGGTACTTGCCGAAAGCCACCCGGTTCATCCAGACGGCCATCCAGGCGCCCAGAGCGCCGACGACGATGCCCGTGATAACCATCGTCAGCAACAGCCAGTTGCGGTCTAAAATAAACTGGATACTGCCTTTATCGTCGATAATGGCATAGGCAAATCCGATCATGGCGGAAAACGGTGTAAAAAAGGTGGCCATCCTGTTTTCCTGCCGGATAATCGTTGTCAACTGCTGATGGTAGAACTGCAACGTTTCACGGAAAGTACCCGACATGGAAACAGATTTCTTTTTCATGCGCAAGTAGTAGGGTAGCACCAGCCTCAGGTTCACCAGGCTGAACAGGAACATGGCCAACAGCAAATAAGTGGTCTCCCGGCTTTGCCCGAACAGCATGTTCCAAAGCAGCCAGCCACCGAACGCCGCTGTGAAGGCATAAATAAACCAGAGTTTATGGCGCACTTTGCGCACCATTTCGGCAAACATATTCTGTGCAGACGGCATAAAAACGGGCTCTGCCGGTTGTTCGCCGGCTTCTGTCTGCATATTGATTTCCCGCCAGAGTTTTTCAATATCTTCCATATTCAGCCACGTTTTAGACGGTTTTCCAATTCTGTTTTGATACGGTGCAGTTTGACTGCCACATGATTTTTCGTCATGCCGCTGATGGCGGCAATTTCTTCATTGTCATAACTGTCGAGGTGCAGGGAAATAATAGCACGGTCCGTTTCCGGCAACTGCCGTATGGCGCGGTACAATAATTCTGCGGCGGGACTGAGCGCAGGAATACCCTCGCCGGGAACTTGTCCGGCAGCATCAAGTCCGACCAGATTTACTTTACGAAGGGTTTTCTTCCGGAAGGTGAGGGCTGTATTCAGCGCCACCCGGTACAGCCAGGTGCTAAAGGCCGATGCGCCGCGGAAACCCGGATAGGCTCGCCACGTTTCGTATAGCATTTCCTGATACAAATCCCGGCGGTCTTCCGCATCATCGGCATACAAGCGTATGATTTTGTGCAGGATACCGGCATGTTGCTGTACCAATTGCAGAAGTTCCGATGGGGCAGGGTCGTTCGTCATCCCGATCAGGCTGAAATTACGCTCACGAGTGCTTCGGTCGGAATACCGTCAATGGTTTCTCCTTCGGCTACGGCGTGAAATAAAAACCACAGCAAAAGATGAAGTTCGGTTGCGTCTTCGGCGGGTGTTTTCTCCGTAACCGTCATTACGGAGATGGCTTTTCCATGCTGCGTTTTTAGCCCGTAAGCCAGCACTTCGTGTCCGCCCTGCGTAATAAAATATTCTGCCAGCGGGGAATTGCGAATACCCAGTTCGTACGGCAGGGTTTGCCAGGTAAATCTGGATTTGGAACTGTACCAGTTAACGGGTTCTGTACGTAATAACACCTGACCGTTGTGGTCGGTCATTTCTATGACAGACTGCCAGAATCCGCACCTTTTCACCTGGATCAGGCGACTGCCGATGGTACAGGAGGCAGCAGAACCGATTATTATCATATTAGCCAAAACATGGTCTCCCTGGCGGAGTTCGTATTGTTTGGGCCCTGTTTTTTCCCAGTTCATGTTGAAATAGTTGGTAGAGGGTGTGAGGATGCGAGGGTTTGAGGATGCGGGGATTTGAAATCAGATACTCAAATCCTCAAAAAATTGTCAAAGCACCGGTTTAACTACATATCCCTGTTTTCGCAGCAAGTCGATCAGCCCGTCGGGGCCGGGCAGGTGCAAGGCGCCGACGGCGATGAACTGCGACCCGGACTGCAGAATGGCCGGCAACTGGTTCATCCACGCTTTGTTGCGATTAACGGTAAGGTAGTCCATATCGCCTATAGAGGACATTTCATGTTTGGCCTGTTCGCTGACTTCGTACATTTTTTGCACGTTTTGCTCCAGATAGTAACGCGTGACATCTTTTTGTATCCGAAGCGACAGGTCTTTTTTCAACAGCATTTCCGACAACTGGGCCGCTTGTTCCTGCAAGGTGTAATGATCGAATAACATCGTCATTTGTGCTTCCACAGTTTCCAGGGCATGTACCTGTTTGCCTTCTTTTGTCCCTTCCGTCGCAAAATACTGGTCCAGTGGTTTGCCCTTGTATTCGGCCAGTTGCGGATTGGCATCTTTAGCATATCCTACCGTCAGAATGGTGGCAAGGGCCATCGGTTTCATTTGTTCCAGCAGGGCTACGTCGACACCCATAATGGTCTGAATGTCTTTTTTCAGGATTTGATACGCCGCCGTGTCGAGCAGAGCAGACACTTTGTTGTTGAACATCACCATGTGCATTTGCGCGTTCATCATGGACGGCGTATCGATGACGGTTTCTACCACCACGCCCTCGGATTTTTGGAAACAGGCGAGGGCTTTCGGCTGATTTTTGTCGAGAAATTCGTTGTTGAGCAGGTGGTAGGTGCCGAACAGATAGGAGGGTTTGGACAGTCCTTTTCCACTGATTTCCCAAAGCAGGGTGCTCTCCAGCGCCTGACTGAAAACGCCGGCCGGATTACTGACGAGTATGCATACAAACAAGACTAATCTGAATAACTTTTTCATTGTGAAAAATCGTTTTACAGGTTAGTAGTCGTTGGGGTGGAGAAAATTACAGGGTAAGTGTTTTTATTGTTTGTTATTGGTTATCTGTTATCTGTTATTAGTTATACGTTATTGGTTATTAGGGGTGTTTCAGGCTGGAATTCGAAGTGGATGGACGTGTCATTTCGTCGTTGCGCTCCGGAATGACACCTTAGGTATGTACACTTGGTACTTGGGCAATCATAGGTCAAAACCTGAGATAATAAACTACGAAGGAAAACAAACTCTGCCCTTAACTTCTTCTTTCAGCCTGAAACACCCCTAATAACCAATAACGGATAACCAATAACCAATAACCAATAACAAAATCAATACTTCCCCCCCAGCGGATGAAACACACTCCAGCTGTGCCAGAATTCCTGATAGGCGTTCACTTTTTTCAGATTCGGGAGGGGAGGCGTGTCGAGTGATCTGCCGGCCAGATCGTACCGCGTTTCGCCGGAGACGAGCGTATCCTGGCGGAGATCGAAAAGTGTTTTTGCATTGGGGCGCCGGAAAGCAACGAACCCGAGGGTGTCGGGTGTGAGCGCGAGCACAACGGGCGTTTCGCCTACCTTTTCGTTGATGATGCGTTCCCTTTTCAGTTTGTTCCAGTCGAATGCCTTGGCATCATTGCCCAGTTCGATACCTACCACCCACGATTTTTCCTTCCACGACAGGCTGTCCGTACGCGTCAGGTCGCTCTTGCCGCGACCGCTTTCGTAGTTTTTCATGTGGTCGTATTCCTCGGCGTAGGCGGGGTCGGGTTGCATCACCAGGCTGGAGGGGTGGAGTTGCAGCCACTGGCCCAGGGACATTTGTTCGCAGGGAACTTCCGGCAATACGGCGCCTTTCAGCGGGCCGGCAATTGCCACGCCGTTTTCCTGCCGCCACCAGCTGCGCGTGGTGGCATCTTCAAACATCGCGTTGAAATGGTCCATGCCCACCAGCCGGAACCGCTCTGTGCGGCCGTCCACTTCCGGTAAAAAAACACGACCGCTGCGGCAAACGGTGCAATACGTCACCATAACAGGCTGACCACCAATTACATCGCGCACCTGGTGGTGGTATCCGATAAACTGGATCGGGTAGGCGCGGGCTTCTCCCTTTCGGATGATTCCGATGACGATCCGGTTGGAATCGACTTTGTTTTCCGCCGACTTTTTCATCAGCACTTGCTCCGGCTGGTAAAACATGTGGTCGGCCGGCATTTCAAAATTGATATACCACGACAAACCGGCCACTATGGTGAGGATGAGCAAGGGCAACCACCGGTACCTGAAACTGCTTCTGAAATAAGCCAGCAAAGCTACTGCCGCCAGCACGCCCCGGAATACCCAGCGTTTGCCGTATAAAAAATATGCCCATCCGATGCTTTCCATCCGCTGGCTACCGGGTATCGGCATGATGAAATAAACGTTGGCTATTTCGAAAAGCAGCCAGCAGAGGAGGGCGAGGTAGAAGATTTTTTTCATGTGGTATGTCCGAACCGGGTTCGGATTTTTAAAACTTGTTTCACCTGACTGGGGTTCGGTGGTACTGTTTTGTTTTCACCGAACTGGGGTTCGGTGCTACCTGGGTGGCACGTATCCGAAAGTACCCATACGTTCGCCCATGGCGTTCCAGGTGTCCAGGTCGTTTGCAGGTGGTGTGATAGTTGCCAGTCCGTCGACATATCGGTTGAACATACAAAAAGTGGCTGCAATCAGCACCGTATCATGGATGTCGCGGTCGACAGCGCCGTGCGAGCGGGCCAGCGCCACGTCCTCGTCCAGCACGGTTCGGGCGTCGCTTTGTACTTTTCCGGCAATAGTGAGCAGGGCTTTCAGTTTTTCGGAAATGGGGGCATTGCGGTAGTCATTCAGTACGATATCCACTGTTTGACCGGCTTCCTTGTATAAAAAACGCGCCGCTGCGGCATGGCTCGACATACAAAACGTGCACTCGTTCCTGTGTGAAACATAGGCCGCAATCAGTTCCCGTTCCGCTTCCGACAAGGGCGAATCGCCACCGCGCAGCAGGGTTTGCGCCCATTCGTACAGAAATTTTCCGGTGTCGGGCCGGTAGGCAGCCAGGCTGCGGATGCCGGGAACGCCTTCCGGAAGTTGGATGTGCGGCATGTTTAGTGTGTTTCGGGTGTGGTGTTTGGTGTGTGGGAGAGCGAATGTTCGTATCCTTCGGGCCTTCTGCCATAACTGACGGCAATTCGTTCGCCCAGGAGTTGAAAGTAGCCGGAGTCGGCGGGCAGGTCGGTGGCAAGTCCGTCGACGTATTT
>ERZ795056.4962-NODE-4962-length-13531-cov-6.969056_pt1 | contig 13531 bp, 11 predicted proteins | sample MGYA00375140_ERZ795056 | MGnify/ENA primary metagenome ERZ795056 (study PRJEB30185, sample SAMN05720227) | activated sludge metagenome | isolation source: Anaerobic digester | place: USA | collected 2015-03-09 ...
TATAATTAATTTGGGAATATTTCCTTCTGCTTTTATATCGGATGAACCGTAAAAAACTGTCTGGTCAAATCCGTATACGCTTTTCCCATTTTCTTCATCAATTCCCTTTAACTCAACGACCTGAATAATTTTGTCTTGCACTGCAAGGACTTTCCCGTTTACAAAAGGAGTATAATTTGTAATATTATTTGATTTGAGTAACTTTTCAACCGATTCAAGTTTTTCCTTCGCGTTATCGGAGATAGATTCAATTCGTAAATGAGGATCAAAACTTACAAGGTAAGAGGTAACAAGACTACTGAATCCATTGAACACACCAAGCACAACAATAAGAGCACCAACGCCTATTGCAATCCCGATCATTGATAAGTAGGAGATAATGGTGATAAAATTAATCTTGTGTCCCGAAAACAAATAACGGAGCGCGATTAGCCGTTCAATCTTCATTATGCGAACCTCAATGTTGAAACCGGGTTTAACCTTGATGCAATGTAGCTTGGTAATAAAGAAGATAGAACCGATAAAACAAACGCAATTACTGAAACGAGTACAAAGGTGAATGGCTCAATTAGTATCGGTACGGTTGAAGTAAAATATATCTCTGCCGGAAGCGTGATAATATTAAACTTTAACTGTAAAACCAACAAAAGATAAGAAAGAAGATTGCCGGCAAGAACGCCAACAAATCCAAGAAAAACACCCTGGTATAAAAATATTTTTATTATCTGTTTACGTGTAGCTCCCATGGATTTCAAGGTGCCGATACTGTTCATTTTTTCAAGAACAAGCATTAATAAAGTGCTGATTATGTTGAATACCGCCACTATTATAATTAATCCCAACACAATCGGGATCGGCTTTTTTTGCAATTCTATCCATGTAAAAATGTGTTTATATATTTTATAGACAGTACGCACGTAGTGGGGATACCGGAGATTCTCCTGCAATACATTTGCAAGACTATCAATTTTGCTTACATCATTTATTTTAATCTCATACCCATTGATTTTGTCTTTTAACCCGAAAAGTTCCTGGGCTGTGTTTATATTTATATAAGCAAAAGCATTGTCATATTTAGCAAGCCCGCTTTGGAAGATTCCCGACACAACAAATTTTTCTATTGCCGGCAGATTATTTGCGTCCGGGATTTTGTTTTCCTTTAATGCAAACAGAGTGATTTCATCCCCTGCTTTAGTTCTAAGTTTGTCCGAAAGACTTCTACCGATGATTATTTGTTTATTTTCTTGAGCTTCTTCAAGAAATGAATTCCCTTCAACCATCACGTACGATGACAAACCGGCGAAATAATCCGGCATAACGCCTTTAATAGTAATTCCCTCGTTGATCCGTTTGTTTTTAACAATTGCCAGGTTTAATACATACGGTTTAATCTGGTTGTACTCACCTTCCATCAAATGCCGGATTTCCGGCATCGTAGAATTATAATCGGGGAGAGGATTATTACTAAAGCCTGTAATCTGTATGTGCGAATCAAGATTAATCAATTTTTCGGTAAGTATTTTTTCAAATCCCTTTAGAACGCTTAAAGCGATTATCAGAACTGAAACTCCAATTGCAATTCCCGAAACTGCAATAAAAGAGAAGAAAGAGAGACTCCGGGAGTCTTTTTTAGAGAAAATATATCTTTTTATTAAGTAAAAGCTAAGGGACATAATAATAACTTTTGTTTCGGCAAATTTACCACAGATAAAAGTGAAAGAAAAATTATTTGCGGAGAATTGGTAATTAATTATTCAAATCATATATTTGTAATCCCAATTTCATAAAGTTTCTTGTTCAAATACCGAAAAGGAAGCATTAGAATTGTTATTCGGGGCGTAGCGTAGCCCGGTTCATCGCGCCTGCTTTGGGAGCAGGAGGTCGCAGGTTCAAATCCTGCCGCCCCGACAAAAAGAATGTTCTTTAATTTGAAAAACGGAGATTGGTCGGTTCATCGCGTCCCGATGGAATCGGGAAGGTCGCAGGTTCTCCGCCTGAGGCGGACTGCCGCCCCGACAAAAAGAATGTTCTTTAATTTGAAAAACGGAGATTGGTCGGTTCATCGCGTCCCGATGGAATCGGGAAGGTCGCAGGTTCTCCGCTTAGGGAGGACAAGCTATCCGACAAAAAGAAGTTTTAATAGTAGACAACCAGTGTTTATGCGCCCGTAGCTCAACCGGATAGAGCATCAGCCTTCTAAGCTGAGGGTTAGTGGTTCGAGTCCACTCGGGCGTACGGCAGTTTACATGGTGAGCATAGCTCAGTTGGTTAGAGCATCAGGTTGTGGCCCTGAGGGTCGAGGGTTCAAATCCCTTTGCTCACCCCAAAAAATATTATAGTTCAAGGGGAATAAATTGTTCTTTTTTAAGTAAAAAAATATACCGATTTTTCGAACAGAAATTTTAACTACAAGGCCCCTTCGTCTAGTGGTTAGGACATCGCCCTTTCACGGCGGTAACAGGGGTTCAAATCCCCTAGGGGTCACTATAACCCTCATATTCGTAACGATTATGAGGGTTTTTTATTACATTTGAGTTAACCTTTGTTATAATTTAACTAAAAATGAATAAACTAATTCTTCTACTTCTTTTTTCTATATCCATGTCTGCCCAGTCCTTTTTTTCTGATGAAAAGGATACCTCTTTTACTCTGAACTCCGCTTATCAGAAAATTAAAAAAGAATTTCCGTTTGCACTCCCTTCAAAAGTAAGCGATGGAATTTCTTTAGAAAAGAACATTGAGTATTCTGAAGAAAATGGACGAAGGCTTTTTCTTGATATTTTAATGCCGGGCGAAATCAATGAACCGCTACCCCTTATTATAATAATTCACGGTGGAGGGTGGCGTTCAGGAAGCAAAGAAATGGAACACGCTATTGCTTCAAAATTGGCTCAGCATAATTTTGTTGTGGCAACCGTTGAGTATCGTTTATCAACAGAAGCTTTGTTCCCTGTAGCAGTAAAGGATATAAAAAATGCGATCAAGTTTCTCAAAGAAAACGGGGAAAGGTTTTTTATTGATACCGCAAAGATTGTATTGATGGGACAGTCAGCAGGAGGGCAGTTGGCATCACTGGTAGGAGTTTCGGATGATGCGGAGAAATTTTCGGTAAATTATAATACTAAAGTAACGGCAATTGTTGATATAGACGGCGTTCTGGATATGACAACTCCTTCGGAAAGCGGGAAAGACACAATTCAATCAAAACCATCATCTGGAAAAATGTGGCTCGGTTATTCGTATAAGGAAAATCCACAAATATGGAGGGATGCTTCTCCTTTAAATTATATTGGTCAAAACACTCCCCCGATGCTTTTTATTAATAGCTCAATACCAAGATTTCATGCGGGAAGAGTTGAGGCAATCGCAATAATGGAAAAGCACGGCATTTATTCGGAAGTTCATACCTTTGAGAATACACCCCATACATTCTGGCTTTTTGATCCGTGGCAGGATAAAGTTGTCGATGTTGTTGTTGCTTTTTTATTAAAAGTATTGAAGTAATGACTATTCAATTCCGGTAAAAAATTTTTAATTACCAGCTTATATTGACATCATCAATCCAGCAGCAATCCGAACCGCTTTTGTTTTTGTCGTCTTTCTTATAGATCCATTTTAATTCAAGAATGGAAGAACTTGAAACAGCCTGGTAAGTGAATTTTTCCCAACCAGTATCTCCGCTCCAAGAGGCAATTTTTACATCATTAACATAAAAAAGCAGCTCGTCAAAGTTCTCTTCCGATGAAACTTTTCGGTAAAACGAAACATTAATGTTACTACCAGCAGGAACATTATATGAAGCACGTAAATAAGAAGTCTGATTATTACTGATACTTCCCGACTTTGCGCTGTGCTCTCCTTTTACTTTAGTCTCCGAAGTTATATTCCATTTCGTCTCTCCGCCTGTTGACCAATTATAGGGAATAACTCCGGCATCGAATATCTGATTATAGTAGTTCTTGCCGGTTACTAAAACAAGAATCTCTTTTTCCAATGAATTATTTATATCCTTTACCTTTATCGTTGTTGAAGAGTTAATCTCTCCAACGGCTACTATGTCTGCTCTCGAATTAATTATCGGATCGGGAAAAACAACAGCCACACTACTGTTATCGCTGCTCCATTCAAACACCGGCATATTTATCGCCATAAAAGATTCGGCAAGCACGCTATATCCCTCGTTATTTCGGAGATAAACTGTATCAATACCATTGGGTTTCTCGTTTGATACATTAATAAAAATTCCATTTGCTGCCGAAGCAAATCCTGCGCTATTGAACTGACCGTTTAGTATTGAGCCGCTGCCGGAGTAAGGATTGTCTTTTAACGAGAGCTGTAAAGTATGGTTTTGATTACCGCGTTTAGGACTCATGTAATTCAATAAATAAAAGCTGTTGGCATAATCATCAATTTGCTTCTGAATTTCAGTAAACTTTTGCGATAATAGAGTAACATCATTAATCGAAACGAAACCTGCATTCCCGAGTATACTCAAGGCTTCCGGGTCAATTTCGTTACCAAGCCCGATAGTAAAGATTTTTTTATTCCCTCTTTTGCTCAATGCTTCGCTTAATGTGTGAGAACTCTGTGTATCCCTTCCGTCTGTTATGAGCAACATAAAACCTTGCTGAATATCGTTGAGGTTATAAAACTCTTCCCACAAAGATACCCCTGTAATTACTGCTCCATATAAATTTGTTGATGGGAAACCGACATCAATCGAATTAATTGCCGAAGTAAGTATGGTTCTGTCGGTTGTAAAATCCTGAACCTTAACTATACTTTCGGAAAATTTGTAAACTGCGATTTCTTGTTTGGGAACAATGGAATTTATCAAAGTAATTGCAGAGGATTTTATTGTTTCAAGATCGGCAGCAACGCTTGAACTGTTATCTATCATTAATACGGTTTTCAGTGTGTAAGGAACAGCGTCCTTTTGACGGATGTTTAAAGCCGATTCCGTAGGAGAAATTGTTTGATAATTCTCCTTAATTATGAAATCATCTTTGGTAAAGTTTTTTACACCGAAGCCGTCCATATCAGTAACCTGGAACATTATATTTACAAAACACGGGTAGCGGGTTTCAATTAGATGGTTTGTTAATTTATACCCCGGAGTATTTGAAATCTGATCTTTTGTTGTGAAATGCCATACAGGACCGGGTTTAGTTTTACCTGAAGTAGACTTTGCAACTACTTTCCAATAGTAAGTAATTGAATATGAAAGTCCCGTAACAACAACTGAATTAGAAGTAGTGTCATTAACGATAACTTTCGCCGGGGGATTTTTAGTGTCGAAGTATACATCATAAGTATCGGTTGAGTTATTTTCCCATGCAAGCGTAACGGCAAGTTGAATATTCCCTTCACCGCTTGAAGGTTGCGGGTTGAAAGGAGCATTCGTATCCGGCGAAGTAGTTTCGGGCGTAATACACCCGTTTACTGCTAAAAGAAAAGGAACTAAAAGAAAACTTAAATATTTTATCTTCATACTGTTACTTATGATTGAATGATATTGATAATTGTCGAAGAACATCACCTGGAAGATCCTACTTAGGTAATTCCGCAATAAAAGAAGAACGTGTAAAAGATCGTTCCGCTATTCTTTGGTTATAAACCAAGTTCTTCTCTAACGAGCATCTTTGCTTCAATTATCCGCTTATGGCTAAAGTTAAGCGTACCGCCGATTTTTTTGATCATATTATCTTCATACATGTGAAGACTGTTATCAACATATATCAGCTTCCAAAGATTCTTCATCAAATCAAATTTATCTTTATCGCTGAAGTGTTTATTAATTACGGCAGAGAATTCGTAAATACTAACGCTTTCATCAACTTTCTTTTCGGCAAGTTTCATTAACTCAAGCACTTCGTTGTCGTCAAGATTAAAACACTTCTTCATAAAAGCAATTATTTTTTCCCGTTCTTCAACAGCAAAGTCGTAGTCGGCTTTAGCTATTTCGATGAACAAAGCACATGTAGCAATTTGAACTTTCTTTTCATCATCTATCGGGGAATGACCGGTTGATTCATAATCATTGTCATCATTCCTATTAAAAATATTCAGCATGGTACACCTCAATTAAGTGAAACAATTAGTGTTCTTTAGGCGGTCTTTCGTAAAGCTCTGTAAGCTGTTTATAAATACGCGCCATGTCGGGTGAAACTTGCGACCATTTAAATCGCCAGCACCAATTCCCTCCAAGTTTGCCTGGGAAGTTCATTCTTGCTTCCGTTCCGAGATTAAGAACATCCTGCATCGGAATAATTGCCATATTCGCTACAGAAGCATAAGCCGTTCTGATTAGTTCGAAAACAATATCATTCCCCTGGTAGTTTAAATATTTTTGAGCAAAAGAATAAATATCGTTATCCTGTGTTTTTGCAGAATCAAAATAACCACGAGTAGTATCATTATCGTGCGAGCCAGTATGAACAACACAGTTTTGAATATAATTATGCGGAAGGAATTTTTTCTCCATTCCGGTTCCAAATGCAAACTGCATAATTTTAATTCCGGGAAAATCAAAAGCGTCCCGCAGCTCAACAACTTCTTTTGTTATCACTCCCAAATCTTCAGCTATAATGGGTACATCGCCAAGATATTTCTGAACTGTAGCGAAGAATTTATGTCCAGGTGCTTTAACCCATTCCCCTGTTTCTGCAGTCGGGGCATCTCCGGGAATTTCCCAGTATGCTTCAAATCCCCGAAAATGATCAATCCGGATAATATCAACAAGTTCAAGTAAACTGCTGATTCTTTTTCTCCACCAAAGGAATTCATCCTTTTCCATCTCATCCCATCTATATAATGGATTCCCCCAGAGCTGCCCGGTCTTACTGAAATAATCCGGTGGAACTCCGGCAACCGTTAATAGTTTACCGGTTTCATCAACGGAGAATAAATTTTTATTTGCCCATAAGTCCGCACTATCATATGCAATAAATATCGGCAGGTCACCGATTATTTTAATATTCTTGGAATTTGCGTACTCTTTAACCTTTTTCCATTGGGAGAAAAACTTGAATTGAAGGAATTTATGATACATAACATCGTCTTCAAGTTTTTGAGTCCATTTTGCGACTGCACCTTTCTTTCTTAGTGCAATATCTTCATTCCACTGCGTCCATAGTTCGCCGCCATGGAAATCTTTTACAGCCATAAATAGAGAATAGTCATCAAGCCATTCAGCCTGTTCGGTGCAAAACTCTTCGAAAGCTTCTTTGACATCTTTCCCTCTTTTTTTCTTAAAAACATGGAAGGCTTTTTTAAGTAATTGTCCTTTGTATTCTATCACCATTCCGAAGTCAATATTAGTATTGTCAAAAGAGGGGACATTGCTGATGTGTAACTCATCAAGCAATTCTTCTTCAAAAAGTGATTCGGGGCTTATCAGAAGCGGGTTTCCTGCAAATGCGGAAAAGCATTGATAAGGGGAATCGCCGTAGCCTGTAGGTCCTAACGGAAAAACCTGCCACAATGTTTGTCCGGCAGCTTCAAGAAAGTCTATAAACCGAAAAGAATTTGGACCTAAATCACCGATACCGAATCTTCCCGGAAGTGATGTAGGATGCAATAAAATCCCTGCCGCTCTTTTGTATTTCATTTTTTTCCTATGATTTATAATGATGAAAAACTCTGCCTCAAAATTAACAAAAAAGAATAAATTAGTGTGATTTACGGGACAAGTATTTTAAAGCAAAAATAAATGGATGCGGCTCATTACAAAAAATGAAAAAATATTTAGGGAGGACAAAACTTTCTGCCGAATTTTCCGCTTGAAATGACAACATTTCTTCTAAATGCCAATCTTGCAATTACGCTGTCAAAAATTATGCTTTGCAATTAAGAAACAGAAAGTCAAACTAAAACATTATAATTTAGTGAGTTAGCATCCCTTATCAGTTTTGGCACGGAGTTTTATATAGTTATTTCAGTGATTTGAAACAGAAATTAAAAAATAAAACAAAGGAAAAGTAAAATGACAAATACACAAGAAGTTCAGAATCTTAAAGAGAATGCAATTCAAAATAATGAATTCGATAACCAGGTTTTAATATGCCCGGCAGTTAATATTTATGAAGCAGAAAATGATTTTTTCATCGTTGCAGATATGCCGGGTGTTAGCAAAGAAAATCTGAAAATAAACGTTGCAAACAATCTACTTACAATTTCCGGTTTTGTTAATAACCGTGAAAATGAAGGGAAGTATATTCTCAGAGAATCGTTAAGCGGTAACTACTTCCGCAAATTCCGTATTTCCGACGGAGTTGATTCCGAGAAGATCGAAGCAAACTTTGAAAACGGGCAGTTGAGTATAAAGTTGCCCAAGCACGACAGAATGAAACCAAGAACAATAGACATTAAATAGTTAATTAATTATCTGAAAGGAGGCTGTATTTATGTCACTCGTAAAATGGAATCCGTCACGTGAACTCTTGAATGTTGAAAAAGAGTTCAACAGAATGGTTAACGCTTTAACCGGAAGATTCGGTTTCAAAAAGGAACTGGACGACGAACTTGAAAATGCATCCTGGATGCCGTTGACTGACATAGTCGAAACAAAAGATAATTACGTATTCAAACTTGACATTCCCGGAGTCAAAAAAGAAGATGTTAAAATATCTTTTGTAAACGGAACGCTTTCTATCAGCGGTGAAAGGAAGCAGGAAAAAGAATCGAAAGACTCCAGGCTCCACAGAATCGAAAGAACATACGGCAGCTATTACCGTTCGTTCACACTTCCGCAGCAAATTAAGGAAGACAAAATTGAAGCTGAATTCAAGGATGGTGCTTTAACAATCACCGTTCCGAAAGCTGAAGAAGCTAAACCAAAAGAAATAGAAATAAAAGTAAACTAAAATTCAACAAGCCGGGGCAAATGCTCCGGCTATTTCAAAAACAATTTTAAAAGGAGGTTACAATGGCTATTATTAGATTTAATCCTGTAAGAGATTTATTAAATATGGAAAGAGAATTCAACAGGCTTTTCAACTCATTTGATAAACAGTTTGGATTTGGCGAGCGAGAGCAATCAAACGAAGAATATGAAAATGCAATCTGGATGCCGCTGGCTGATATTTATGAGGATAAAGAAAACTTCAAACTGAAATTGGATTTGCCCGGGCTGAAAAAAGAGGATGTAAAAATTTCTTACTCAAATTATAAAATCGCTATCAGCGGCGAACGTAAGAATGAGGAAGAATCCGAGAACTACAAATATCACCGTGTTGAAAGAGCATACGGAAGATTTTACCGCTCTTTCGATTTACCCGAAAAAATTCAAGATGATAAAATCTCTGCTGATTTCAGCGATGGGCAATTAACAGTTACAATACCGAAAGCCGAAGAAGCAAAACCGAAAGAGATAAGTATAAAGATTAATTAATAACCGCTAATTTATATTTACTTATAATGAAGTGCTCAAATTGATTAAGAATTTTAAGGAGCCGGGATTAAAGCAGATTGCTTATATTCCGGCTCTGTTTTTATTTTATTAAGAAAAATATTGGAGAAATAAATGAGTGAAAATCAACCCGGTAAACAAACCTATCAATTTAAAGCTGAAGTAAAACAACTACTTGACATACTTGTCCATTCACTTTATACAAGCAGGGAGATATTCTTACGCGAATTAATTTCCAACGCTTCGGATGCGCTTGATAAAGTTCGCTTTGAATCGAACCGCGGTACAACTATTGCGGACAAAGAACTTCCTTATGAAATCAAAATTGAATTTGATGAAAAGAAGAAGATACTTAGAGTAATTGATACCGGTATCGGTATGACAAAGGATGAAGTGATTTCGAATATCGGAACGATTGCGAAATCAGGCTCTGCCGAGTTTTTGAAAAATATTCAGGAAAACAAAGATGATGCTAACAACATAATCGGAAAGTTCGGAGTAGGTTTCTATTCTGTTTTTATGGCGGCAAAAGAAGTTGTTATAAAAACAAAATCGTTTAAAGAAGAAGAACCGGCAGTACTCTGGAAATCAGACGGATTGGGTGATTATGAAATCGCCGAGCTCAAAGAAAAAATCAAACGTGGTACAACAATAGAAATATTTCTTAAAGACGATGCTTCGGAATTTGCCGAGAAGTATAAACTTGAAAGCGTTATCAAAAAGCATTCGAACTTCATTTCATTTCCTATCTATCTTGAAAAAGAGAAAATTAATACGATAGGTGCTGTATGGAGAGAACCGAAAAGCTCAATCACAAAAGAGCAGTACAGCGAGTTTTATAAATTCCTATCTTACGATTCGGATGAGCCGATGGATATTATTCATAAATCGGTCGATGCCCCGATTCAGTTTAATGCCCTGCTTTACATTCCGAAGAAAAACCAGGATTTCTTTTGGATGAATAGAGAGAATTATGGACTTGACCTTTATGTAAGAAGAGTATTAATACAACATAAGAATAAAGACTTACTGCCGGAATATCTCAGTTTTGTTAAAGGTGTTGTTGATTCGGAAGATTTACCGCTCAACATATCACGCGAAACACTGCAGGATAATTCAATCTTTATGAAGATTGCATCAAGCGTTACCGGGCAGTTGCTTTCTTATTTAATCGATAAAGGAAAGAACGAACCGGAAAAGTATGCTGAATTCTGGAAGGAACACGGAAAGGTTTTCAAACTCGGTTACGGCGACTTCATGAATATGGATAAATACATGGAACTGCTAAGGTTCAATTCATCTACGCATTCAAATAAAGATGAGTTGACTTCATTTGCGGATTATGTAAGCCGGATGAAAGACGGGCAGAAAGAGATTTATTATCTTTTCGGAAGCAGCCGCGATTCGATTGAACTTGATCCGCATATTGAAATTTTTAAGAGTAAGGGAATCGAAGTTTTTTATGTTTACGATCCGGTTGACGAATTCATTTTTGGCTCGTTAAGGAAGTATAAAGATTACGAATTCAAGTCTGCTGAAACAGTTGAAATGAAAAACCTTGAGAAGTTTAAGGATGTTGAAGAGAAGAAAAAAGAATTCGAGAAACTTGAAAAGTCCGATGAAAAACATCTTGATAGTCTTCTTTCAAAAATGAAATTAATTCTCGGTGATAGAGTAACCGAGGTGAAAATATCAAAAAGATTGATCGGAAGCTCATCGTGTATTGTTAGTCCCGACGACGGAATCTCTTCTTCAATGCAGAAGATATTGAGAATGACAAACAAAGATACTGCACCTCAGAAAAAAATATTTGAAGTCAATCCCGACAATAGACTGATTAGAAACTTGCTTGAGATATTCAAAAAAGACAGTAATGATGAATACATTGTTACTGTTACCGAGCAGCTTTATGAATCCGCTTTATTGTTGGAAGGAACATTGACCGATCCTCACAATTTAGTGAACAGATTGAACAAACTACTCGAATCATCAAGTGATTGGTACAGAGGAATCCAGAAATAGATTCATAAAAGCATTAGAATACTTTAAAACGAAAAAGACGAACCATGCGGTTCGTCTTTTTCATTAATTGTTTTAAGAACGATTAATTCGTCGTAAATCTTGTATCACCAACAGTTTGGTTGTACTTATAGCTAACAACTACCCATCTATCCGGGTCTGACGGACCGGTTGCTCCACCATAGTTTACGCATTTCAACTTTACATAGTTTCCATCTTTTGTGTAGAGGAAGCTGTAAGTTGTTGCACTTCTGGATTTTGACTTACCCCAGGTCGCTGAAGAGAAAATACTTGAAGCAACTCCATCAAGTAAGTTAGTTGATGCCGGGGAGTTATTAAAGTAAGTAACTCTCGGGTTTGATACCGATGGAGTTCTTTGATCCTGGCTTTTCAATTCAACGGTTTCAAGGAAAATGTCAGCATCGGCGGCACTTGAATTTACACGCGCACCTGTTGCAAGGTTCAAACCGCTAAAACTTGAAGATGCTTGTTCATAAAGTTGAATGTTTGAGTAACTAACTTCATAAATTGGTGGTTGACTCATTTGAATAAATACACTACTAGTGAAATTGGGTAAAATTTCTCTGGAGAAGGTTGTATCTTTATAATTTGTCAACTTAAGAGTAATGTTAACAAAACCGGAATCTAAATTCTTAACTGTATCCGGGGTTATTTTACCGGTGTTGCTGCCGTTCACCCATATTTGGGCTCCGGTAGGTGTTGATGAAACAAAGATTGAGCCTTTGTTTGTGCCGCTTGTTTCGGGACTTGTTGTTTCTTCATCGCAAGAAGTAATCAGAAGCCCGAACAGCAATAATGCAGGTATTAATAATAGTTTTTTCATTTTTTTATTTCCTTAGGATTATTTAAGTGATAGTTTAACATCAAATTTTTTACCACCGCTGTTAAGAGTAAATTTCCCGGTGAAAGTTGTATAATCAGCAGATAGTGTTCCCTCATAGGTACCTGCATCTTTTGTTGAGGATTGGTCTGCGAAAGTCATCCTGCCTGTTTCAGGATTAAAAGAACCCTTTACTTTCATAGTTAAAGGTTTTGCCCAGTTTACGGTTGTTTCACCCTCGAATTCTTTTTGAATTTGTTCACCAATGAATAGTGTCATGGATTTATTGTAGAATGTTCCTTTCCAGGTACCTTTTAAATCGGGTACTCTTTCGGCAACCTGTTCAGGTTCTGGAGCCTGCGGTTGTTCAACTTTCGGCTGCTCTGCCGGGACTTCCGGTTTTTCTGCTTCTTTTTTGCATCCTGTAAATAGTAACATTGCTGAAAACAGCATTACGGTAACAAGACTAAATATCTTCATAAGTATCCTTTCAATCAATTTGAAGTTATTAAGTGAAAATTTGCTCTTTAAAGATACCCCATCTTTTGAAGAAATCAAAATTCAGTGAATTCTTTAACATGATATTTTTTTTGGCGGAAAGAAGTAGGTTTTAGTTCTTATTCATACCAGGAAACTATTTCAAATCCTGTTGTGGTAGGGAACTTTGGAGGTGCTCCTACTAAAAACCTTTTGTCAAATTTATGGATAAACCTGTATCCTCTAATTGGTAATCCGGTAGAAGAGGAGTAGTCGGCGGTGGCATATGCATCGGTTCCAATAATTCCACCAAGTATTCTCATATTGCGTATTGTCGAATAACTTGAATAATTTTCAACAATCAACCCTGAATTTTGAGAGTACATTGAGGCATGAATATCAATGTCTCCCCTGGAGTTGTTATAAGTAACAGTTATATCTTCATCGGCAACAATTCCCAGCATATCCGAAGAAGCGGGATTAGTTCGTGGATCGGTTTTGTAAGTAATACTATTATCAATGTAAACATTCCCCATTCCATCACCTCCCTGTTTACCTGTTACAACTGTATATTGCCCGTTAACAACACCACGCATTGTAACATTCCCTTTAGCAATAAAAATAATTCCGTTAGGAGCTAAAAAAGATGCGGGAACCGTAACAGGGGCAGACCATGAATCCCATGTGGTTTTATTTTTCCCTACGCGCTGTTTGTAGGTAACTGTTCCGTCATTATTAAACGTAAGGTCTACATTAATAAAAGATTTACTTGAGACAGAACTTTC
>ERZ795056.4969-NODE-4969-length-13515-cov-5.545171_pt1 | contig 13515 bp, 10 predicted proteins | sample MGYA00375140_ERZ795056 | MGnify/ENA primary metagenome ERZ795056 (study PRJEB30185, sample SAMN05720227) | activated sludge metagenome | isolation source: Anaerobic digester | place: USA | collected 2015-03-09 ...
ACCTTTGGATTCAGGAAGACGCCGCCAAGCAGTTCCGAGTGCAAGCATAGGGCTGGGACGATAGCGTACTAGCAACCCATCACAGACGAAATGATCCCGTCGATCTCATCCTGCCCCGGCATCTGTACCTGAAACGACTTCCCCATTTGACGCAGTTGTGCTGCCGATGGGTACCGCATCGCTCTTAGGTCGGTGGCATTAACCTGCGTGTGACCACTGAACTGCCTGAAGTAGCTGTCAACCAGCGATGAATTCAGAAACAGCGCCAATCCTTTAGCCTCAACGAGCTGTAGTCCCTGACCCTCCGAGTGGAAGTAGTTTAAGTGATTTTCAAACCCAACATGCTTTGGCTTGATCCCGATCTTCGTAGGATCGTAGACGCATGCCACAACTCGTCGCTTCTCTTCTTTGGCCGTGAAACGCTTCACCAGTACATAGACATCATTTGGTACAAGGAGGTCGGCAGTCTCGGAGCAATCGATAATACCGGAGACTGGCAAGGGCGCTTCAGGCGACCATTCAACTTGACCGTTGCGAAAATGGCGTGGGTAAATCAGAGGCACGACATTTACCGCCGGCTCGCTCACTACAAAGGTCTTCGCCCGAAAATCAACAACTCTTCCAGTCGAGACAGAAAGACCAAGTTCGCTTAGCTTGCAGGGAAGCCCACGAGCCCGTTTAGCGACATGCCGATCTTCTGATGCCGATGTTATATGAATAACCCGATCAGCATCTCCCGGAACAACTACCTCGTTCTTACTTACGATGTGCTGCTCCACATGGGGGTCATTCCCAGAAACGCTTGACGATATTGTGATGTCGCCTTGCTGGGATGACTTGCGAGCATGGAAGATAATATTCTCCTGCAACACATCGTCATCCTTGAAGGACTTGCTTCTGGAATGAAATACATGAATGCGCCTTATATCCATGTTGTCGATAAGAATGTCCCGGAATGGCTTGAAGTACGGCCCATTGCAGAAACTACGAGGCGTTATGGCAACCATTTCTCCTTCAGCCGTCAGCAATTTGATCACCAACGCCACAAAGCCCGCATAAATGTTACTGGTCTCGATGCCAGCACTCCGAAGCAGACGACGGGCTTCTGAATTACTATTTATCTTGTAGTATGGGGGATTGAGGATCGCTCGATTAAATGAAGGAGTGTTGGCGAGAAGCCCGCTTACCAACATGTCTCTCGCATCACCTACAAAGTCCCTATCGATAACGTGCGCCCGAAATAACACGCCCCTGCTGTTACATGCTGTTTCGCAAAGCCCCATTGTATTTCGAAGGTGAGGCAACAGCATCGGCTCGATTTCGTATGCGTAGGCAGTAATGCAGGTGGGAAGGGTCTCCCGACTTAGTGTTTCCTGAATGAACGCTGCCGTCAGAGAGCCAATACCTGCGCCCGGATCGAGAAGTGTAATTTCCTTAGGGGAACTCCCAAATGTGCCCGCCATCATGACAGCAATTGGCTTGGGCGTGGGAAACTGCCCATTCAGACCACGTTTGGCATCATCCAACCCTTGAAACGCAGAAATCCGTTGAGCATCAACAACGTCAATCAGGTCATCCGAATGAGAAATCATTTTCTGCATGCGTTACTGCCTAGCATATCAGTGCCCCCTAAACAACTTCGGCGTGGTCAGCACTCATCCCCGTCGTATATCCAACCTGCGCCTTGTTTCCCTCGCCTTCTTATCGCCAACACTGCATCAAGGAGGGCGACGTTACGGTCTGGCCGATAAGGCGAAACTGAAGCCGAAGAACTTTGCGCAGGATATCGATTCGGCAAGGCTCTCCCGTCATGATGACCTGTCTTTCATGACCCGCAAGAAACACGATCAGCTTCTCCGCCCAATCCCCGTCCAAGAAATCCAGAACGTCATCGAGAAGGAGGCAGGACGTATCGGCTGGCTGGATCTCGACAAGGGCTTGAATGATCCGTATTAGTCTCATCCCAGACGACGAATGTGGAAGGTCGAGTCTGGGCAAAGGCGGAAGTTCTATATCGTGATCGGCGTTCAACTTCAAGGCATCCAGCATCCTTGTCATTCCACTACCCGAACGACCTTGGATGATGTTCAGGTTCGGGGAGAACTCCACAACGCCAAGATGAAGACCGCCGATACCCGAACAGTCCAATGAGAAGACAGAGTGGATGATGTCGATGTTGTCGGCAATGGCATGCACTTCATCGGCGCTTAGATGGTGGTGAAGATAAGGGGCTATTCGGCAAGTCCTCACAGTCCCTTTCGGAGGCACTGATCAAGTTCGTCGGCCGGGATGGAATCATGATCGAATATCTGAACCCGACGCTCCTCGATAACCCTCCCCAATAATCTTTCTAGTGACATGAAGAGTTGCGGGCTGCCCTCGTAAGCATCCCCGGCCGAGATGATGCGGGAGATTTGGCTAGGGCTCACTCGAAGAAGCCCTGCCAGCCGCCCGACAGGAATGGACAGACTCTCGATGAGCCGGTGGAGTTTTACGGCGTTGTTCGATTTACCCATGTCACGGTACCTCCGGAGCCCAGATAATAAGAAATAATAGGCACCGGGCTCGATTATGGGTCTAATCCTACCAGCTCCCGCCCTTCGGATCGAGCCGGAACGCTGGAAGCTTGGGAAAAACTTTGCAGTGATAGACCTCTCCCACCAAAGTCGCCAAGAGGGGGGCAACATGGGTTAGGCGCTTTCAGGTACCCCCCACCCCCTTTGTGGAATTCGACTCCGGCTTGCATCTAAGGGGAAGCGTTTAGGGAAGACGAAAAACGATATCTTCTTCTACTTCACCAGCGCCTAATTTGCCTAACTGGAAGACACGATTAGAGAGAAACATATCGATATACTAGTATACCTGAAGATTCTGTGACTCTCTCGATGTTAGGCATTATGGTTAGGCGCTGTTAGGCACTTAGGCGCTCGGTAGTTGGTCTGGGGCTGGTTCCGGCGGTTGTGGTTTCCTGAACGTACGCTCATCGCCCACGTTTTGGGAACGCCTTCGTCAGCGCCTAACGCACTGCCTAATTAAAGCGCCTAACCTGTGGTGACGCCCTAACTGTTACTGGTACTTCGGATCGTACGGGTCGAACGGTTCGAGGGTCTTGTCGGCCATGCCAGCAAACAGCTCATCTGGTTTTGACTCCACATGGTTCTCGACTACCTTAGCAAGCGTAACCGTTGTTGTAGTTGTGGATGTTGTAGTCGCATCGCCCAAGATTCCGGCCAGAGGATCATCGCCGTCATCTTGAACCTGTTTGCCATAAAGCCGTAGAACTTCAGGCGGGGTCTTGATAAAGCTCGTTTGAAAGATAGTCCTCGTCGCCCCATGCCCTAGTCCCACTTTGCCGTCAACTGGGTTGTAGTACGCCCCCTCCTGCCTAATGAGATTACGCTCCTCAAGTTCATCCAGCGCTTGCTCCCGCTCCTTGGCCGACGAACCCCTGTGGAAGTTCCTGCTTATTTGGGTTTTGCTCAACCTCCGGCACCTGCAAATGCCCTTGTAGATTCTTGCCATCAACCGTTCGAAGGGTGCAGCACGTGGATTATCGCCAACAGTTTCTACAAGGTCTTCGGCTTGTGTCAGGTACCACCAAACGATGGTCTTGGTCTTCTGCCACGTTTCCTTTGTGATCGTCTTAGCATCCGCCTGAAGAATGCATGCGATCTTGGGTGCCATTTGTTGCACAAGGCGTGACCCAATCGAAAGATTGGCTCCTTCCTGTTCCAACTTGGCTATGCATCGTCGTATGTCGTCGGCGTACCAGTCGGGCATGTACACCTCGCCCTTCAAGGTGCGGTAGTACTCCAAGGCATCAACGGCTCTATCCATATTCTGTCGCTTGGTGGATGCGATAAACACCTTGTTCGGCAAAAGGCTTACGAGGCAACGTGGAAGGAATCCGTTCGTCACCACCGAGCTGTCAGAATACGCAGCGAAGATTTCTGGCTGGATGTTGGCGATCATCGAAGAAAAACAGTAGTTAGTTTCTCTGCTCTTATTGTTTTGTCGGGTGGACAACATCGATTTGAACCACCCTTTGTCATACGAATAGTTGAGCCATGATAGAGTGCTGTGTTGCCAACTGCCTTGCTTGATAAATGGCTCCAACTCCGAGATGCTGATGATGCCATTGCCTAGAGTAACGAAAGCATCCTGCATTCCTTCGGCTGACAACGATGAACCACAGCTTAGCCCGACGTACCTAGTGAGATCGTCGAATCCGCCAATGTCTTTTCCGCTCCCAGACGGCCCGACTATCAAGCCCCATAGATTGGTGGTTTGCCCAGCGCCAGTCATGATCCGAAACCGTGACAACGCCGATCCCATGCGCTTATCCAGTTGATCATTATAGGCTGGGGCGTTTTCGATTTTCCCGGCCATCACCCCACCCGCAAGAACCAACGCTTTCGATAGAGTCGCTTCAAGCGGAAGGGGCGGGTCAGTCACCTCCTGAAGCGCCTGCACGACTTCCATTACGGGAGACCCTTTGATTGCCTCCCATACAGATTCAGTGCTTACCTGTCGCCACGCCCTTGTTTCGTTCAGTGGAACATCCGATGCCCCGTATGCCTGCTCGACAATCCTCGTAATGACGGCCTCCGAGTCCTCGTCGATGGATAAGTTCTTGAAATGCTCCAGTACGGCCTCCTTTACATCATCCAAGGTCAACCCTTTGCGACAAGCATCCTCGCATGCTTGCTCCAAACCCTTCCACTCCCCGTCATTTGGTTCAATCGCTGGCAACTTCATGCGAAAGTTCGTCATCGCAATTAGGTAATCTTCACCGCTCGATCTGCTTATTAAACTCATGCTTCCGTCCTCCACTGAGTTGTTTTTTGGGGAAGGAAGTCCGGCTTGTTATTTCGAACAAATAGATAGCCGAACGCTTCCCACGTTCTTGTTTTAGGGCACAGGTTTTTCGAGAGCCTGTGCCTTTTCCTTTTCGCTAACCTGCTGTACTTACGATATGAATTTCCCTTTCCTTTTCTTGTACCAGAGCATCCTTGCGTTTCATTTCTTCCTCTCGCTTGGGCAGCTCGGATAGAACCGCCTTGCGACAGAACGACGAGACGCTACGATCATCACGGCATGCGACCCTCCACAGACGGGTGTAGTCCCCGTTGCTGAAACGCACCGTAACGTAGTTCTTTAGCAACTGATCCGTTGGTTTCCCCATTTGCACCTCCTTGTTGATGGGTTCTCTTTCTTGTGATCCATTTGTTCTCAACGTGTGTCATATTTTCCTTCTTCAAAACGTCACCCGCCCTTAGGCATCAGCCCATGCGAACCCAGTCGTTGTTTCCAGATGGATTGTACAAATGTCATTCGAACTTATTTCTGAAATCGGACTAGAACCTGAGCGATGGGGATTGGGGTGGACATCGAAGAAATTAAAACCAGCTTTACTTTGATGTTTACCACTTCTGACCGAGTGCTAGAGTCGCAACACTATGACAAGGGCTGGCAAGCCAACGAAGAAAGCGTCACCGAAAGACCGCTCATCAGATCGGGAACTCGACAAGCTGGTGTCCGATGTTCTGACGTTGATGCGCAAAGAGAGTGGGTTCTTGGGCTTAACCCGAAAGCCCCAACTTGAAGCCGACCTAGTGGCGTTCAGGATTGGTGAACGTATCGAGGAGTACGTCGCCAAGCTGAAGGAAAGCAAACAGAAGGGTGCGGTCAAGCAGGTTGCCGACAGATGCGGAGTAACGAAACAAACGATCTACAATTACATCTACCTCCGCAAGGGAGCCTTTTTCCCTGACTTCATTCAAATGTTTCGACTCCCACGCAAGTACTTCCAAGCGCTCGGTAGTGCAATCAACCCCGGCAGGGATTTCATAAGTGCCTTAGTGATGCGAAACCTGATGGACATCCCTGTTCTGGTTGATCCTTCCGAACCCGGCGAACCCGATGAGCAAATGATCAAGGACATCGGCAAGTTACTCAAGTATTCGCTTCGGGTTATCCGTGAAGACTCTCTTGCAGACTTGGAGTCTATTGATCTCAAAGGGCGAGTGAAACCTTGGGCTATCGAATACGACTTCGGCAAAGCGCCAGAGGATAAGGTCAAGCTGGCTTGCGAAGAAATCGAACGGCTCTTCCAAAACATCGAAAGTTACACCCGAATCGTTAACCGTTTTGATCATGTCCGAGACCAGATGTATGTGCGGGTTGCAGGAAAAAAGCCGTTCTCCCAGCGAATGCTGAAGTTGTATCCCGTTCCGAAAGCCAAGCATCTCCCCTCAACGGCCAACGGCATTCTCTACGTGCGCAGCAAGGATCGAGATGTTGCGTTGGGTCTGGCGCAGGAGACACCTGACATCGCCAAGACAACAAAGGCGAAACTGCACTTTGGGCGATCACAAGACGTACTGAAGGATACGGAGAAGTTCCCACCCCGATGTATTGATGCAGTGGTGACCGATCCGCCTTATAGTCGGAAGGTCTACGGTCATGCATGGCGAGACTATTCATTCGTAGAGCATGACGCAGAAGACACCCCAGAAAAACAGGCTAAGAAGATCGCCCAAGTTGCCAAGATCATCCTACGGCGGAAGATAAACAAAGAGCGATTTGCTTGGTACAGTTTCGTCCCTTTGAACTATCTGCACGTTTTTGCCCCACCCCTGCTCGAAGCCTTCAAGGGCACTGGTTTCCAGTATCAACTTCTAATATGGGACAAGATCAACGGCCCGAAGATTGGAAACCATACCCTCTATACGCACCAAGTCGAAGGGATCATCTACATCACCTTGAACCGTGCGATTTGTCGGCAGGATATCCATGGCAAGTTTCGTGGATTTCCATCGCCAGTCTTCACATGCCCTGCCAAAACGACGAAGACCCAACTGGCGTGGAAACCACCTGAACTGATCCAAATGCTTGTCCACAATGCAACGGACGGCGCAAACCAGTCCGAGAAAGCGCAGAAGCAAGTGGTTTTGGATGTTTTCGCTGGGCGAGCATCAACAGGCGTTGCATGCCTCCGATGTCACAGGGATTACCGTTTGATCGAAAGCAATCGAAAGCAGTTCAGGATTGCGAGAGCGGAGCTGGCGAGGGAACTAGCAAAGAAAAACGCCTGACTATTTCTTTCGGTATTTCTGGAGTCCCACCCAGTTGCAGGTTTTACAGTAAGTGGTTAATCCGTCGCTGGCTCGTACGCTCTTCGGGAATTCCGAGAGAGCCTTCTCCTTACCACATTTCGGACATACCTTACTCCCAAACTTCGGATTGAGCGTTGCGTTGGCATAGCAGAAGTATCGACTTAGGTACATCGGGCTCCACATCCATGTATGCAGCTTTGCACCCGGCTTGTACCCGCCCATATTCGGATTGCGATTTGTAGGCGGTACGAGCGCATTGAATGGTCTGGGATGGTGGATATTCCGGCAGTGCATGAGAGGGAAACGAAAGATCGAATCGCCTGATATTTGCATATCAACGTAGCGAGAAAAGACCTTAATAGATTTGACCCAAGATCGGATATCTTCTCGCTTCTCCTCAAGCGTGAGTTCTTCCCAGTCCTGCTTCCTAACCTGCTGTTGCAGGGCTTTCCGTTCAACATCGATGGTCTTCTTCAGTTTGGTGATGTTCGATTCAAGCATATCCGATATACGGTTGAACTTGTCCAAAGCCCACTTTCCGCTTGAGTACATACGCTCGCTCTCGGCTAACTGATGGGCGAGCTGTTCCACCTCAACAAGCGTCTGACGAATTGAGGGGGTATCAACAACCTCTTTGGTCTCTTTTCGCTGAGAAAAGAAGTACTCGTACCACAAATCATAATTCTCGGCCCTCATACCGAGGGGGTGTTCGCCCTTATGCTTATTCTGACATCGGTACACAATTTCAGGTGGTCTCTTCTTTCTGTACTGGCAGAACGCTACCATCCTGCCCCCGCAGTATCCGCAATTCATAATCCCTGAGAACAGGCGAATATTCCGACGAGCGTGGGTCTTGCGTGATGCTTCGTACCTATTGCGAGCGAGCCAATAGGTTTCCTTGTCTATGATCTCCCCCCATAAAGCAGTAGCCCTCACCTCGCCCGTTTTGTTTCCATCATCGTCATAAACCCAATCGTAGCCTGCATAGTGCGGGTTTCGAATCATCTTGGTGACGCTGCTTACCCGCCATCGCATCTTTGGTCTCTTTAGATGCTTTAGCTTTAGACCCGCATGCACACTGGTAAGCCATCGACAAATCGACGATGCGCTGTCGCCAGCCAAGTATCGGTGGAAAACTTCCCTTACGACTTCCGCTTGCTCCTGATCAACCTCCACCCTACCAACTTCGCCATCCGTATAGCCAAATACGTTCTTCGCTGTGCAAAGTTTGCGCCCATGCCGTTTGGAGTACTTCTTCGTGGCAAGAATATTCTCCGATGTCTTATCCAGCTCAAGTTGAGCAGCGGCGGATAGAACGGTCAGGGTGAAACGTCCTGACGCATCATTGCTTTCCGGCAAAGTTTCATGCGTACAGATGAGTTTTACTTTGTGAATTTCGAGTTCGTGGTATAGGCGCAACAGGAGGAGGGTGTTTCGAGCTAGCCGATCCCGCTTTCGGATAATCAGGGCGTGTATCTGGTGGGATTCAACTGCCTCTATCAGGTTGGATAGAGCTGGACGGTACTTCTTGCCCGCTTCCCGCCACTGCTTTGGCGGTAGCTTGCCAGAGTATCCATCATCGACGTAAACATGTTTTGCAGGAAGGCCGTAACCTTCCTTCTCTGCTCTGTCTTTTGTATCCTCGACTTGTTCAGGGATGCTCAAGCCTTCTCGATGTTCGGCAGAGTCCTCTTCCCCCTCACGTTTCTTCGGAGCGTCCTCCTTGGAGACACGTGCGTATGTCGCCGCTATTCTTTTCGTTTCAGATGGCAAGATAGCCTCGTCAAATCAACTGGAAGGCTACCAAAACAGGAGGGTATTGCAACAGACTAAGTTAGGACAGGCTTGCCCCCTGAACAATGATGGAATCCTTACTCATGGTTTTTCGCTATTCGCAGAACTAGGTACTCTAGCACAAGAAACCCACCCTTGTCCGCCCTGATTTGGGGGTGCGGCGACCCCCTCCCACCCCATCAACCATTCCCCTCTTCCCTTCGCGCTCTTTGCGCCTTGGCGTGAAGAGTCTCCCCATTCGCGTAATCCGCGGTTGAACATCTTCATTCCGAAACTTCTCTGTGGCCTTTGCTCACTCCGCGGTAAGACTCGTTCTCTTCCCTCCCATCACCCATTAACCATTCCCTCTTCCCTTTGCGCTCTTTGCGACTTGGCGTGAGGAATCTCCCCATTCGCGTAATTCGCGGTGAAGTTCTTCTCGCGCAGGGCCGCAGCGATCAACCCGATGGCCGGGAGAAAAGGGCTACTTCATGGTGGAAATCAGATAGGCGAACAGCAGCAGGCTCAGCACAGCCAGCAGAAATCGCTTCCGCGTGATCTTGCGAAAAAGTCTCGTATCCTCAATCCGAGGAGTCTTCGCATCCTTGATGCCACCGGCAATGCAGATGAGCGAATAGACGGCCGTGGCCATGACCCAATTCGAGTGATGATCCACCACAAGCCGGGGCACACAAAGCGCGAGTACCCCCGCGCCGGCCAGCCCCGCACTCAAACGCAGGAAGAACCCCTGGACAAATATCTCCAACTTCGTCAGCACGGGTTCGTGTTCAGTCATCTGACAATCTTTCTTCAACACGTCATCCGCCGTCACTTCTTCGCCCCTGGTTCTGCGAAGAGTGTCCACAGAACCGTCACCGTCTTCCCGTCCACGGTCTCGTATCCAAGCCGCCCATACAGCACGAACTTGGTACCATCTTTCTGGGTGGTCGAGCTGGATGGCGCGCCGCAGGCCTCCTCGATTTCCTTCACAGTTCTCTGCGCGGCTTTGCCCTCAGGCTTCTTGCCAAAACCTATCTGACCCGCTCTCTGTGCAAAGGCGCCACATTCTAACTGCTTCAGTGTCTCCGTCATCTCCATGAACTCCGCAAACTTCTTTTCCCCTGCTCGCCAATTCTCCCCCTCATCGCTGGGTTGGCCATCCGGGGCGGCTGCGAGAGAAGTGAGCGCTACAAACACCGCGACCACAATCAACAATGTTCTCGTGAACGTGCTACCGAGGACACAGGCACCGATTTTGCCCTGCAATGCTGTCAGTCTCATCATTGATCCCCTTCTCTGACGCCGAATGAGCTAACTAGATGGTCTCCAGATATCCCTGCCGCCCTTTCGGCCAAACCGCTTCCCGCCGGATGCTTTCTCGGCACTCCCTGAATATCTGAAGGGTTGCCCCCGTTCAAACACATCCGTTTAGGATTTCGGGTTTGGAACTTCGATTTTCTTTCCCTGAGGGGTCTCATTCCTGAGAGTTTTCGCTCGTGTGAGAGGGTTTGGGAATCAGTCAGCAGCCAATGTCATCTTTTCTTCATTTTCACACGATTGAGAACGCATTATTCATAACTCATTATCCAACAACCAATTACACATAACAAAGCACACCATACCAGTACCAACCTAGTCATGCATATGACTGGGAACGTTCCCTGTTTTGGTACGGGTCCTGCTTATGAGTTCTTGTGACGTCCGCTTGTCCGAGGGACGCGATAACAAGGATGAATACGATGAAGCAAGCAGTGACTCGGATGACTCTCGGAACGATGATCCTCGCAGTTCTCACCTCGATCCCTCTGATCGCCGCCGCCGGGGACCCCTCCCCCGATACCGCGTCGGCCTATCTCGCCAACGTGATGGATCAGTTCCATTCGAAGTTTTTCGTCTATGACGATTTCCTCTCCGCCGGCAATCACTTCGCCGAACGAGGCCAGATGTGCAATCCGGACGATGAGGATTCCGTCCCCCCGATGGACGAGGATTGCACGACGAACCCTCACTCCGGCGTCAACTCCATCCGCTGCGAGTTCAAGGCGAAACGCAATAACTGGGGCGGCTGGTTCTTCCTCAACGGCGCCATGCCCGCCGGCTCTTCCTATGCCCAACTCAACTGGGGCGATCATCCCGGTTCCGGCCACGATCTCCGCGGCGCGACCCGCCTCTCGTTCTGGGCCCGCGGTGAAAAGGGCGGCGAGAAGATTAAGTTCTTCGCGTTCGGCGTCGGCCGCGATCCCTTCTCCGGCGCCGCGCGCAAGCCCCACCCCGATTCCGCACCGATGCGCTCGACCGGCTACATCACGCTGACCGCGGAGTGGAAGGAGTACTCGATCGATCTCGCCGGCCTCGACCTCAGCCACATCCTCTGCGGCTTCGCCTGGCAGACCAAGTCCACGCTCAACCGTTTCCAGGATATCGCCTTCTACCTCGACGACATCTCCTACGACAAGCCGCGCCTCGATGCACCCCGCTTTCTCGTGAGCTACCAGACCCGGCAGTCGGCCGACGATTTCGACACCGTACTCCGCAACACCGCCTACAGCTATGACAACGCCATCGCCCTCCTCGCCTTCCTCGCCGACGGTCGGGCAGATCGCGCGCGCCTCATCGCCGACGCGTTGGTCTACGCGCAGCAGCACGACCGCTATTTCAACGACGGCCGCATCCGCAACGCCTACCAGGGCGGCGATCTGACCCTCCCTCCCGGCTGGTGCCCGCGCGGCAAGACCGGCGTCGCCCGCCTCCCCGGCTGGTGGGATGAAGTGCAGTCCAAGTGGCTGGAAGACGGAAACGCGGTCGGCACTTCCGCCGGCAATATGGCGTGGTCGATGCTCGCGTTGCTGGGCTACTACGAGCAGGAAGGCGGCGAACAGTATCTCGCCGCCGCGATTCGCATGGGCGACTGGGTCGAGCGTCATTGCCGCGACCAGCGCGGCGCGGGCGGCTACACCGCCGGCTACGAGGGCTGGGAGCCCACCCCCACCCGCCTCCTCTACAAGTCCACCGAACACAACCTCGACCTCTATGCCGCGTTCATGCGCCTCCACCACATCACCGGCGATGCGCGCTGGCTCAGTTCCGCCAAGTACGCGCAGGCGTTTGTCGCCTCAATGTGGGACCGCCTCGAGGGCAAGTTCTGGACCGGCACCGGCGAGAACGGTGTCACCCCGTTCCGTGATGTCATCCCGATCGACGCCCAAGCGTGGGCCATGCTCGCGCTGCAGGATGAAGCCATCCCCTACCGCCGCGGTCTCGACTATGCCGACGCACAGATGACCGTCGGCCAAGGCTACGATTTCAACCAGGACGCCGACGGCGTCTGGTTCGAGGGCACCGCGCAGATGGCCGCGGCGTTCCACGCAGTTGGCCAGTCGTCCCGCAGCCGCGCCGTGCTCGATTTCCTGCGCGCCTCACAGCATCCGTCGGGCGGCATTCCGGCCTCGGACCGCGACGCGATCTCCACGGGCTTCTATCTCGGCGACGGCACGGCGTGGCTCTACTACAACCGCCTGCACGTCGGCGCCACCGCGTGGCTCGTCCTCGCCGACCACGACGCCAATCCCTTCTGGATGGGCAGCCGCTACGACGGACACGTCGCCGTCGCCATGGCCGGGGACAGCACGCAGGCGAATTGAGGGACCTGTTTTCCCTTTTCCGTCTTCCGTCCGGACCCCAAAACCATTGACAGCGCGGCGGGCTCTCTTTTACTCTGCCCGCCCCATGACGGACCCATCCCTCAGCAAGGAAATCGCGCGGCGGCGCACGTTTGCGATCATTTCGCACCCGGACGCCGGCAAGACCACGCTGACGGAAAAACTCCTGCTTTACGGCGGCGCGATCCAACTCGCCGGTTCCGTCCGCGCCCGGCGTAACCAACGGTCCACCACATCGGACTGGATGGAGCTGGAAAAGGAACGCGGTATCTCCATCTCGTCCACCCTGCTCCAGTTCGATTACGGCGGCTGCGTGATCAACCTGCTCGACACGCCCGGCCACAAGGATTTCAGCGAGGACACCTACCGCGTACTCACCGCCGTCGACAGCGTCGTCATGGTCATCGACGCGGCGAAGGGCATCGAGGAACGGACCCGCAAGCTCTTCGAGATCTGCCGCCTGCGCGGCATTCCCATCTTCACGTTCATGAACAAGATGGATCGCCCCGCGCGCGACCCTCTCTCCTTGCTCGACGAACTGGAGAAGGTCCTCGGCATCGGCGCCTATCCCGTTACATGGCCCATGGGCAGTGGCGAGGAGTTCCGCGGCGTCTATGACCGGCTGAAGAAGGAACTCCACGTCTTCGAGCGGACCGCGCACGGTCAGCATCGCGCGCCGAGCCGCGTCAGTGGTATCCACGACGACAGCATCCGCCAGCTTGTCCGGCCCGAGCTTCACGAGCCATGGCTGGAGGAACTCGACATGCTGGCCAACGCGGGCGAGCAGTTTGACGAGGAGCACGTGCTCGCCGGCCTGATCACCCCCGTCTTCTTCGGCAGCGCCATGACCAACTTCGGCGTGCAACTCCTGTTGAACTACTTCGTCCAGCACGGCGCACCGCCTCAACCGCGCACATCGCCCGGCGGCCCCATCGCCCCGGACCATCCCGACTTCTCGGGGTTCG
>ERZ795056.4974-NODE-4974-length-13511-cov-5.793698_pt1 | contig 13511 bp, 9 predicted proteins | sample MGYA00375140_ERZ795056 | MGnify/ENA primary metagenome ERZ795056 (study PRJEB30185, sample SAMN05720227) | activated sludge metagenome | isolation source: Anaerobic digester | place: USA | collected 2015-03-09 ...
GCCCGAGTTTCCCCTTCGCCTCGATCCGCGCCCACAACGATAAGCGCACCCGTTGCCCACGCAGCTGCTTCGCATCGACGAAGCTGACGAGCCGCGCCGCAGCCGGCAGCCCCGCCGCCGGTGCTATCAGCGAGATGGCAGTGCAACCATCGACACCCGGCCCGGTCATGGCCGAGACCCCATCCGCCTCCACGAACTTCCAGCCCGCGAGCGGCGCTCCGGGCACCTCGAAGCTCGGATTCCTCAAAAGCACATCGCCCGGCTCTTCCGGCGCACACACCTGCGCGAGCGCCTCGGGGCATGGCGCCGGACAGGCGAGCAGACACGGCAAGGCCATCACGAGCAACGACCCTGGCAAGCACCGCGACGCACCTTCGATCATGGGTACCCGCAATGCTTCAGGACAACACGCCACCCGGCCGCCGTCAAGGCCACACCCGACGCAGGCGCGCGAACCCGGCCCCGCACCGTCGTGATACGGTCGGGTCCGTGTCGCGTCTGGATCCCCGCCAGGTGCTCGTGCTCGCGTGCCTGACGCTCGCGGACTGTCGAGCCGATCGCGAACATCCGGGGGCACGGCTCCCGGAGCCCACCGCCACCGCGTCGAGCCCACCGGCTGCGAGCCCCGCGACCACGACGGCGATCGCCATGACGCCGCCGCCCTCACCGCCCTCGGTCTGCCCCGACGGCGAGGCCGTGAATTCGCCGCGATTCTCGTGCGTGTTCGGCTCGCTCGAGCCCGACCCCGAGCTGGTCCGCCGCGCCTGTGTGCATTGCACATATGCCCAGTTCCCCGCCGACTGGCTCGACATCGTCTTCGAGTTCCCCCTGAAGTCGATCACCTGGAGCTCCTCGCCCGCCGTGGAAGCGATGGAGGCGCGGCTGGTCGCGCTGCTGCAGGGCAACGCAGAGCTGGCGCTCGGGCTGGAGGGTCGACGCAGCAAGCAGGAGCCGCCGACCCTGGCGCGCCGCCGGGCCGAGGCGCTGGCCCGGCGCCTCCAGTCCCTGGGGGTCGCGCCGCGGCAGCTCGTGATCTCGGATCACGGGCCCCACCCGACCGACAACGGCGCCGTGATGATCACTCGCGCGCGCGCCAGGCCGGAGCCGGTGCACCCGAACGAACCGTGCGGGACCCGGGTCGTCACGGCCTCCGGCAGACACACGCTGTGGAAGGACCTGAAGGCGCAAGGGTGGTGGCTGTACGAGGAACAACAAATATACCGAGATCGCCGCCCCGCGCCGTCCCGCGCCCCGCTGGTGCCGCTTCACGGCTCGCGGCTCGGCGCCGTCGTCGATCACACCGACGGCTTCACGACCCTGCGCTCGCCTGGCTCGAGCGATCGTTTCACGCTGCTGCACCTCGGCGCCGAGGGGGCGGTGCAGCACGAGCACCCCGTGACCATCGACGCGCCGGGCTGGGCCCGCGTGCGCCTGGCGCAGGTCCCGGGCGGGTTCCTGGTCGCCTGGCACGCCGCGGACGGACAGCTCTGCACGACCGTGCTCGACGCGACCGGCGCGGCGAAACGCGCCAGCCGCTGCGTCAAGCTGGAGACCGGGCCGATCGAAGAAATGGCGATGGACTGGCGCGAGGGAATCGGCGGCATCGTCTACTCGGTCGCCGGACGGGCCCTGATCTACAACCATACCGAGTTCGTCCCGATCGACAGCGACGGCCTGCCGCAGGGCCCGACCCGCACGCTGGCGCTGGACTCCGGATCCTCGGTGGCCGTCATCGTGACCGGGCCCGATCGATTGAGCGTGCTCGCCGATGGCTGCGGACCCTTCGCCGCGCGCCTCGACATCGACCCCCGCGGCGAGGTGCTGGGCTTCGACAGGCGCTTCATTCGCAACGGCGGACAATCGGGCGTCGCCGTCGCGCGCGACAAGACCGGCGCGTGGGCAGTCTCCCTCACCGACGACCGCGCCGACATCCGTCCGCTGTGCCCGCTCACCCGCCCCGCAGCGCCAGGCTAGCCGAGCCGCCACAGACAATGTTAGGAGAGGCCATGCCCGACCGCAGGAGCTTCGCCGTGGAGACGCCGCTGTGGGCCTCGGAGCCGCTGTCACGCGCGCTCGGGGTGCCCGTACACCTCAAGATGGAGGCGCTACAGCCCTGCGGCTCGTTCAAGATCCGCGGCCTCGGTCGCGTCTGCGCGCTGCGGGTCGCCGACGGAGCCCGGCGGCTGCTGTGCTCCTCGGGCGGCAACGCGGGCCTCGCGGTCGCCTACGCGGGCCGCCGACTCGGCGTGCCGGTCACCGTCGTGGTCCCGCGCAGCACCAGCGCCTGGGCCCGCGAATCCATCACCGCCGAGGGCGCCGAGGTGCACGAGCACGGCGCCGCCTGGGCCGAGGCCCATGCATATGCGCTGTCGACCCTCTCCGAGGGCACAGCCTATGTGCACCCCTTCGACGACCCGGAGATCTGGCGCGGCCACGCCGTGATGATCGACGAGGCCGCCGCGCAGCTGAACGAGCGGCCCGGCGCAGTCGTGGTCGCCGTCGGCGGCGGCGGCCTGCTGTGCGGAGTCTTGCTCGGCATGCAGCGGGTCGGCTGGCACGAGGTGCCGGTGCTCGCGGTCGAGACCACCGGCGCGGCCTCGCTGGCCGCGGCGATGGCCGCCGATGCGCTGGTGACCTTGCCACGCATCGACACGGTGGCGGGCACCCTGGGTGCGGCCACCGTCGCCGCCGAGGCCCTGGCATGGACGCGGCGCCACCCGGTGCAATCCTGGCAAGTCAGCGACCGCGCGGCCGTCAGCGCCTGCGAGCGCTTCCTCGACGATCATCGCGTGCTCGTCGAGCCGGCCTGCGGCGCCGGGCTCTCGGCCATCTACGACGCCGCACCGCCGCTGCGCACCGCCGGCCCGGTGCTGGCGATCGTGTGTGGCGGCGCCGGTGTATCGCTGGCGCTGCTGCGCGGCTGGGCCGAGGCGACCCGCTGACCCAAGAACGACGATTGGGCGGATCATCCGCTATCATTGCCGCCCGAACGGCATCGGCGGCGACGACGCTGGCCCGCGATCGTGATCCCCGGTGGCGCCGCCTGTACCGGGCCAGTCGGCGAGATCCACGAATTAACACCGCCAATGACGTGCTTATTTTACCTGGCTCCAAGAACCACAGCAGCGTTTGCTCTGGACGAACAATGATTTATTCGGTACGCCGTGCGCCAGAAGGAACACGACCATGACCACGAAACTCAGCCTTACCGTCCTCGCATTCGCGGCACTCGGCACGATGGCTTGCGGCACCTACAACAGCACCAAGGTGCACAACGTCCGTCAGCCAGTCCAGACCCATCTCGAGCCCCTGACCCGCGCTCAGATCGTCGTCAATGACGTGGTCGAGGGCCAGGCCTGTGCCCGGTTCACCGGCCTGTGGCCGATCCCGATCTGGTGGGCCGAGCTGCCCAAGGACCCGGCCGTGGGTGGCGCCGACGGCTCGTCGCTCACGACCATGCTGACCGGCAACTCGACCGCCGACAACAGCTATCGCGTCATGATGTTCTCCCGCGCCACCAACATGGCCCGCAGCGCCGCCAAGCAGGTCGCGCTCCGCAAGGCGCAAAACCCCGACATGGTGATCTCCGAATACTACATCGACGAGGCCGTGTACGGCCGCTGGTGGAAGCGTAAGGTCTGCAGCAAGGCCATCGTCAAGACCGCCACCATCCGCCCCGACAGCACCCTCACCCCCGACGAGCGCATGGACCGCCCCGTCACCACCAATGCGGTGGTCGTCGGCGGCAACTGAGCCCAGCCCCGGGCTTCATCACCCGGACCAGAGAGCCCTCCGAACACGACATATATCGTGCGCCGGAGTGTCCGGAGTCGAGGATGAGGCGGGCAAGCCCGACGCATCCTCGACTCGATCCATATCTAGACAGGCGGCCCGGCGAGCGGCAGCTCGACCGAGAAGGTCGAGCCCTCGCCCGGCCGCGAGCGCACGCCGATCGTCCCGCCGAGCCGCTCGACGAGCTTCTTCGAGATCGCCAGACCGAGGCCCGAGCCCTGGCGGCCGCGGCCCCCCGGATCGCCGATCTGCACGAAGGGGTCGAAGATCGCCCCGAGGCGCTCGGGGTCCATGCCGATGCCGCTATCGACGACGTCGATACGAAGCTTCGCACCCTCGCCGCTCGCGCGGATCGTGATGGTCCCGCGCTCGGTGAACTTACAGGCGTTGCCGGCCAGGTTGATCAGCACCTGCTGGAGGCGCTGCCGGTCGCTGCGCAGGCGCCCGGCGCCCGGCTCGATCGTCATCACCAGGGTATTGCCGCCGCCCTCGACCAGCGGCGCGACGGTGCCGCGCAGCTCGTCGAACAGCGCGCGCAGATCGATCTCCTCGATGGCCAGCGTGATCCCGCCGGCCTCGATCTTGTTGATGTCCAGGAGGCCGTTGATGAGCGCGAGCAGGTGCTTGCTCGCGGCGCCGATGCGGTCGAGATCCTCGCCGAGCACCTGCGCGCCGGCGATCTCGTCGGCCTGCTCGCGCAGCAGCTCGCTGTAGCCGACGATCGCGTTGAGCGGGGTGCGCAGCTCGTGGCTCACGTGCTGCAGGAATTCGGTCTTTCGCCGATCGGCGGACTCGGCGAGGTTGCGCGCGTCGGCGAGGGCGAGGTTCACCTCGTTGAGGCGCTGCTCGTTGCGCTGGCGGTTGCGCTCCTGCAGCGCCGCCAGCAGGAAGCACATCAGCGGGGTCACCGTGCCGATGGCGATGAAGGTCGGGCGAAACGCCGTGAAGGGCTCCATCAGCGGCGTCGGCAGGCTCAGCCCGACGCCGAGCGACGCGACCGCGAGCACCAGCGTGCTCACCAGGCCGAGGCCGATGCCGACGAAGTAGGTGGCGATCAGCGGCACCAGCGGGAACAGGAATACGACCGGGGCCGGGTACATGCCGACCCGGTGGAGGAAGAACGGGAAGGTGAAGGTCAGCAGCGCCGTCAGCAGCCCGCCGGCGATCCGATTGGAGCGCGTGAGTCGCTGGACCACCGGCAGCGAGAGCACGACCACGACATCGACGACGGCGATCCAGAACGCGAGGTCGAGCGGCAGCGTGCGCGCGCGAACAACCATGATGACCAGGCTGAACAGCCCGAGGAACGTCGAGGCCGCGACCAGCACCCGCGCCCGCATCCGCGAGTCGCTCGAGTGCATGAGCTCCTCCGGCACGAAATAGTCGACCAGCGCGACCAGGTCGAGGGCGCGACGGGCATCGCTGGGGCGCGGCGAGTGCATGGAACGCGAGCCCAGAGTGTCGCAGCAAACGCCGTTCCCTGTCTCGCCCCGCGACCATGCGATCTCGTGCGCGGCGGCGCTTCCCGGCGCGGATCCGCACGACGGCCCCGGGTGATCCCCCCACGGCTCGGCCCATTCGCTACCCGGCATATCCTCGCAGCACCCCGGGCTACACACATAGTCTGTCTCGCCGGACGACCGCGAAGCCGCGGCTCATGCGCCGGATGCGGGGACCGAAGTGAGGCCCGGCGGCCCCATCCATGGTGTACCCTCGTTCGATGCTCTGCGCGCGTCTATTCGCCTGCCTGCTCTTGCTCGCGCCGCTCGGTGGTTGCCGGGCCAAGGTCGAGACCACGGCTCCGCTGTTCAAGCGCACGATCTCGACGGCCGAGGCCCCGGCCGAGACGCTGGCGATGTCGGTGCATTACAGCTTCGCGGCCGACGGCACGTATACCCGGGTCGCGCGGCATCAATATCGACTGCTGACCGACGCCGGCGTCAAGAGCTGGGGCACGATCTCGGAGATGTGGGAGCCGTGGTTTCAGGACCGCCCCGAGCTGACGGCCACGGTGACGACACCCGACGGCCAGAAGGTGAGCCTCGACCCCTCGACGATCTCCGCCGGACCGGCGCAGACTTATAGCGAACAGGTGTTCAGCGACGCGCAGGTCGTGCGCGCGCCGCTGCCGGCCCTGACGGTCGGCGCCGTGGTCGAGGAGATCGTCACAGTGCGCAGCACCAAGCCGCTGCCGTGGGCCCAGGTGCATATGGAGGGGCTGCAGGGCCCGATCAAGCGCGGGGTCCAGGAGATCGTGATCGAGACCCCGGAGAAGATGGCGATCCATTACCTCGTCGACGGGCTCGCCGAGCCGGCCAAGGAGGAGGTCGTGGGCGGGCGCCGACGCGTGCGCTGGGCCGCGGACTCGCTGCCCGCGCTCGACTTCCCCGAGACCGGATTACCGAGTGACGTGCATTACTGGCCGCGCCTGGTGTTTCGCGTGCACGACCAGTCGTGGCGCGACGTGGCCCGCAGCTACGCCGGCTTCGTCGACGAGGCGCTCGCCGGCTTCAAGCCGCCCGCGCCCGCGCAGGCGATCATCGACGCCAAGGCCGAGCGCGCCCAGAAGATCGACGCGCTGCTCGAGTGGGTGCACGACCGCGTGCGTTACAGCGGCCTCGAGCTCGGCACCGGCACCGTGTTGCCGACCGCCCCCGCGACGGTGCTCTCCCGCGGCTACGGCGATTGCAAGGACAAGGCGACGATGCTGGTCGGGCTGCTACGCGCCGCCGGCATCGAGGCGCACGTGGCCCTGCTGCGCGCTGGTCGTGGCGCCGACATCACCACCGGCTTCCCGGGCATCAGCGAGTTCAACCACGCGATCGTCTACCTGCCCGGGCGCGAGCCGCAGTGGATCGATCCGACCTCCGAGTTCTCGCGGGCCAATGAGCTGCCCGGCTCCGACCGCGGCCGCATGGCCCTGGTCGCCGCCCGCGACTCACAAGCCCCGGTCCTGACCCCCTTACCCCGCGCCGCCGAGAATACCTACACCGAGACGCGCACCGTGACCCTGTCCGAGTTCGGCAAGGCCACCGTGCGCGAGGAGATCGCCGCCACCGGTGAGCTCGAGCTCGGCCTGCGCGACGGCATGGACGGTTCGCGCAAGAGCCAGGAAGACGCGCTCAAGACCTATGCCTCCAGCGAATACTCCGGCGGCAAGCTGCGCACCTTCGAGCTGACCCCCTCCGGCGACGTCGGCACACCATATCGCTTCGTCCTCGACATCGACAAGGCCGGCATCGGCGAGACCACCCTGGCCACCGCGACCGTCTCGCTCGGCTGGGGCTCGCTGTGGAAGATGCTGCCCGCCGGCATCCTCGCCGACAGCGACGACGAGGAGAGCGACGACAAAGACGACAGCGACAAGGACGCCGACAAGCACCTGCGCAAGGCCGCCCTCGCCGTATATACGCCCTTCGATTCGAAGCTCGTCTATCGCATCAAGCTGCCCGCCGGCTTCGAGGCGACCCTGCCGACCCTCACGCCCGTCGACCTCGGCTCGGTGCAGCTCGAGCGCAAGGCCTCGCAGACCGGCGACGAGGTGGTCGTCGAGCTGCGCGTGCGCCTCGAGGGCCCGCAGATGACCCCCGAGCAGGTCAATCACTTCCGCAAGGCCGTCAAGCTGCTCGACAAGCAGGACGCGATGCGCGTCGTCGCGGTCCACCGCGCGTCGGTGGCCTACGACAAGAAGGACATCGCCGGCGCGCTCGCCATCGTCGCCAAGGAGGCGAAGACGGGCTCGACGACGGGTCACCTGCGCCACGCCGACGTGCTCGGCTCGGTGCATTTGTACACCGAGGCGCTCGCCGAGCTGCGCGGCGTGATCTCCAGGGAGCCGGCCAACGCCTACGCCTATGCGCTCATGAGCGACATCCTGCGCAAGAACCGCTTCGGGCAGGTGCGCGGCGCCGGCTGGCAGCGCAACGAGGCGATCGCCGCGACCCTCAAGGCCGCCGAGCTCGACGACGAATACAAGAAGACCCGCGTGCTCGCGGCCAACGACGCCGAGACCGGCGACGCCGGCGTGCGCCTCGGCGAGGGCGCCGACCTCCCGCGCGCAGCCGAGATCTGGGCCACCATCGAGCCCGAGATGATCGCCGAATACGGCGACGCCACCCTGGTCAACAATCCTCTGCTGGTATTGTGGTACCTCGAGCGCTACGACGCGCTCGCGGCCGCGGTCGCCAAGCAGGGCGCCGACGCGCCGCGCAGCGGCAAGCTGCTGCTCGCCTGGCGCCACGCCGGCATCCCCGGCGTGATCGAGGAGCTGCGCAAGAGCCCCGCGAACACCAACGCCGAGCGCGTCCAGGAGCTGAAGATGATCTTCGGCGCGCTGGTCGGGCGCGAGTCGTATCCCAACCTCGTGACCCTCGCCGAGGCCGCCGGCAGCCTCGGCATCGCCGACGACCCGGCGATCAAGGTGCTCCTCAAGACCTCGCGCACCGCCGCGAAGGCGACCACCGTCATCGCCGGCGCGACCGGGGTCAAGCGCCTCTACATCGACCTCCTGGACGCCGCCCTGCCCGCGACCCCCGAGGCGGCCGACCGCGCGACCGAGGCGCTGATGTCGACGCGGATCACCGACCGGCCGCTCGTGCTCCGCGGCATGCCGTGGCGCACCCAGCTGGACGGCGGCACCGCGATCATTCGTCGCTTCACCCGCGACATGTTCGTCGGCGGCACGACCCTGACGACCGAAGGATCCGACGCCACCGGCTGGCGCATCTCGACGACCCTCTCGCTCGGCGAAATGACCGATCGCCCGGTCTACGTGTTCGCGGTCCGCGAGGGCAAGGAGTACCGCGTGCGCGCGACCGCCGGCTCGCGCTCCGAGGTCGTGCGCGAGGCGCTCGCCCGCGCCACCGCCGGCGACCTCGACGCCGCCCGCCAGTGGCTGAAATGGTCGTTCGAGAATCAGCACAAGAACGACGACCACGTGCTCGCACAATCGCCGGACCTGCTGCTGTGGACCGACCCCAAGGCCGACCCGGTCCTGGTCGCGCGCGTGTCGCTGGCGATGTTCGGCGACCGCGAGGCGTTCAAGGCGATCGTCGCGGCCCGGGCCAAGCTCAAGGACGACGACGCAATCGCCCCGCTGCTCGACCACGCGATCGTCATCGGCGCCGAAAAGACCGACGCGGCCCAGTCCAAGCGGGCCCTCACCGCCCTGCGCACGAAGTACCCCGATACCGAGGCGCTCGCCAGCCTCGAGATCTTCCAGGCCCAGGACACCGAGGATTGGAAGACCCTCGACCGCCTGATCGCCGCCTATATGGTGCGCTTCCCCAAGGCCCACAACATGCAGCGCCGCCACGCCCGGAGCTACGTCCGCCGCGGCGATTTTAATAAGGCCATCGAGCTCCTCAGCGCGCTCCAGGCCCAGGGCGTCGCCCAGGACGACGACTTCAATAACCTGGCCTGGTGGTCGCTGTTCGTCGGCGACGGCGTGCCCTCCGAGCGCGTGCTCGAGTGGGCGACCCGCGCCGCCAGCGGCAACGAGCCCGCCCGCGTGCACACCCTCGGCTGCGTCTACGCGGCCATGGGCCGCACCCTGCTCGCGCTCGAGACCTTCGACCGCCTGGTCGACGGCAACGAAAAGCCCGACCTCTCCGACGAGTACCTGCTCGCCGAGATCCACCGCCAGCTCGGCTACACCGCCCAGGCCAAGGAGATCTATCAACGAGTGGCCAAGGAGAACCCCGACGATCCAGACTCGTCCGGCGCCCTCGCCCGCCGCCGTCTGGCCCGCGGCAACAAGTGACGATACGCCCGCCTAATCGTCCGCGCAGATCTGATCGAGCACCATCCGGACCTCCTCGAGGTTGTCGCCGTCATAGCGCAGCACGTTCGGATGCGAGAATCCTTCGTTCCACGGCTGCGCCGGCATGATCACCCGGCCCCGCGGGCGCCAGGCCAGCCAGCGCTGCACATACGGCGGATAATCGTCGACCAGCACTTTTCCATAAACGAGGCCCTTGTCCATCGTGATCGTCACCGGCACGCCCGGCAGTTGCCGCTGGCACCACTCGAGCTTCTCGGTCCAGGCGCTGGTGGCCGCCTCGGGGCCCTTGGTGAGCACGTGGACCTCGAAGCGCCGCGCCTGCAGCTCCGCGAGCACCTCGAAGCCGCGCTCGAGCCGCGGCAGCTCGCGCCACCACCCGGGCTGATGCCGGATGAGCTCGCGGCGCGCGCGGATCCACGGGCGCTCGTCGTGCTCCGACGGCGCGGCCTCGTCCTCGCCGCGCAGCGCCGCCAGGCCGCGGGACATCGCCCCGTGATAATCGCAGAGGGTGCCATCCATATCGACGAGCGCGAGCAGTCCTACCTTCGGCATGGCGGCGACGATATCAGATCGCCGTTGCCCCACGCCCGTCAGGATCGCGCGGGCACCGATATGTCGCAGCAGATTCAGCGCCCGCCGGGCGCAGCCGGAGCGGGCAGACCGGCGAGCGCGAGCTCGAGGACCTCGCGCGGCGGACGGCCGGAAGCCGCGGCGATATCGGCGAGCGAGACGGAGCTCCCCGCGACCGTGAGGCCCGCGGCCTCGAGGCGGGTGGTCAGCGCGGCCGGGGTGGTGGCCAACAGCGGCGCGAGCTCGCCGAGCGGGGCGCGCTGCACGACGCCGATGAGCTTGCGGGTGCCCTCGTTGCCGCCGCCCGCGGGCTCTTGCAGGGCCGGCACGATGAAGGCGGCCGCAGTCGCCAGCACCAGCGCCATAGCGATCCACAGCCCCGGCTTGCGGCCGTGGCCGAGCAGCGCGCGCCCGTTGCGGGCGATGTGCAGCGCCGCGGCGACCACGAACGCGAGGCCGATCCACTCGTGCAGCTCCTTGATCAGCCGCTCACCGACGTGGAAAAACAGCAGCATGCCGGTGGTCGCGGACACGACGAAGACCGCGGCGACGATCGGCGTCGCGGCGCGAAGGAACTTGCGGGCGGGGGTTTCGACCATGGGCGTGACGTCCGGGCCAGGGTCGCACTGTCCCCGCCGCGCGGGTGAGCGCGAATGCGGGCAGCGCATGACGAAGCGCACAGCGCCAGCATTGCGGGATACGAGCATTCCGGGGGCACGAGAGGCCGCCCCGTGGATCGGCGCCGTCCGGCGAGCATCGACCGTTTGACAGCGCCCGCTCGCGCGTTGCACCGTGGGGCGTGGCATCCGAGCCGAAGGACCTCGTCCCCGTCGAGGCGGTGCCCCTGCCCGACCTGTATGAGCGCAGGTACATGGCGGGCGAGGGCGTCGTCCTGTTCCGCGACAAGAGCCGCGCGCCCTGGCCGGTGCACGCGATCTTCATGGTCGCCATGGCGACGCTGACGGTCAGCTCGGTGATCGTCGGGTCCGTATTCGCGCTGGTCTTCAGCCTGCCGCTGCTCGCTACCCTATGGTTGTTGTTCGCGGTCCTGCGGGTCACGGTCGCGGAGGGGGCCGTCAACGTGCAATACGGCCTGTTCGGCCCGAAGATCCCGATCGCGGCGATCGAGTCGGCGGAGCCGGTCACCTACGACTGGAAGAAGTTCGGCGGCTGGGGCATCCGTCGCTCGCGTGACGGCGCGTGGATCTACAACATGCCGGGTGATGGTGGCCACGCCGTGCGCATCCTGTGGCGCGACGCGAGCGGGCGACGACGCGATACGCTGATCGGCAGCCGACGCTCGTCGCAGCTCGCCGCCCAGATCGGCCGGGCCAGGCTCGCGCTGCCGGCCGCACCGACCAGCGCGGCGCTGCCGGCCGGCGACGACGACGAGCATTGATCGCTCGCCGGGCTGCTGCGCGCCGCATACGCAGTCACGCGCCGCGGGGACAGAACATTGTCCGCGCTGCGCCAGGGCCGGCCGCGATCGCTGCGGGTGCCCCGCGAACCGGGCCTGAACCAGGAACCGGGCGTCATGCCCCTCCGCACGCGGTTCCCATGGTCGGTGCTCGCGCTCACGATCGGCTGTCAGGTTCAGGGGCCCGGCGGCGAGCCCGGCGACGACGAGCCCGGCAGCGTGGCGATCCCCGCGGTCGAGGGGCCGGTACTGCTCGTGGTCAACGGCGGCGGCCGATCGATATCCGTCGTCGATCCGGAGGACCTGAAGGTGCAGGCGACGATCCTCCTCACGAATGTCGCCTATCCGCATCACATCAACCTCGGACCCGACGGCACCCGAATGCTCGTCGCGGATCCCGGCGAGGACCTGAGCGAGGGCCACGGCGGCCACGGCAAGTCGGCCCGCGGCGCGCTGCTGCTGCTCGACGCGCGCACCGGCGAGACCCTGGCCGCGCGCCGGCTGCCGGCCGCCAATCACAACGGCCTGTTCTCCGCCGACGGCTCGGCGATATGGACCACCCAGATGGGCGACCCCGGCAGCCTGCTGATGCTCGATCCGCAGACCCTGACGACGATCGCGGAGATCCCCGTCGGCTCGATGCCCGCCGAGGTGACGGCCTCCGCCGACGGCCGCTATCTCTTCGTCGCCAACCGCATGTCCGACGACGTCACGGTGATCGACCCGAACACCCGCAGCGTGGTGACCACCATCGCGGTCGGCTACAACCCGGTCGGCGCGTGGCCGGGCGCCGACAATGTCATGTACGTCGATAATGAGCAGGAGGGGACCATCAGCGCGATCGACGTCGCCTCGCTCGCGGTCGTGCAGACGATCGATCTCGGCTTCATGCCGGGCATGGCCGCGCTGGCCCCGGCCGGCGACGAGCTCTGGGTCACCGACGCGGAGCACGGCGCGATCACCTTCTGGTCGCTCGCCACCGGCATGATCACCGGCGCCGTACCCACGGGCGCGGGCGCCCACGGCATCGCCTTCGCGCCCGACGGTCAGACCGCCTTCGTCACCGACCAGCAGGCCAATTCACTGAGCGTCATCGACGTCGCCACCCGCACGATCACGGCGACCCTGACGATGGACGGCGAACCCAACGGCCTGGTCTTCCGCCCCGAGTAAAGACCCCGTGTCAATCGCCGCGGCCGCCCCGTCGCAGGGCGAGGATCGCCCGTGCTGTCGGAGTAACGACCGCGGGACTTTCGATCACGCCGAGCGTCGTGAGGTCACCGCCGCGGCGGGACGGATCCGCCATGCATCACCGATCCGGCCGGGATAGCGCGGCGAATTTCGCATCACTCGGGGCTCTACGCGCGTAACTCGCCCTTGCTCACCTGCCCGGGACCCCCGTATGAATGCTGGTGTGATCGGGCTGTCTGCGTCCGCGGCGTCGCAGCACCTCCCATTTTGTCGGCCGCCCCCCAGAAGGTTGATGACCATGCGAAGCTTCCCCTCCTTTCGCCTCTCCCTTGGCGTGTTTTCGGCCCTGACGCTGCTGGCTCCCGGCTGTGAAGAGGAGCAGGTCGACGACATCATCGACGACGAGATCGTGGGCGAGCAGGCCGACGTCCTCGACCCGCCGACCGCCGACCCCGGCCTCGCCGCCTCCGGCCTCGACCGCGACTTCACCGACGCCGCCACCCAATACGGCGTGCCGACCCCGCTGCTGCAGGCGATCGGCCACGTCGAGACCCAGTGGCAGATGATCGAGGGCCTCAGCGAGTTCGAGGGCCAGGAGCCGGCCTTCGGCGTGCTGGCGCTGCGCGGCGAGCAGCTGCGCGTCGGCGCCGAGCTGGCCGGATACAGCGTGGACAAGGTCAAGACCGATCGCCGCGCCAACCTCCGGGCCGGCGCCGCCCTGCTCTCCGCCTACGCCGACGAGCTGGAGATCGACCGCAG
>ERZ795056.4982-NODE-4982-length-13493-cov-15.542491_pt1 | contig 13493 bp, 13 predicted proteins | sample MGYA00375140_ERZ795056 | MGnify/ENA primary metagenome ERZ795056 (study PRJEB30185, sample SAMN05720227) | activated sludge metagenome | isolation source: Anaerobic digester | place: USA | collected 2015-03-09 ...
GACCAGTGCCCGCACCGGGGTGCCAAACTGTCACTGGGGCGCGTGTGCGACGGGCGACTGGAGTGCCCTTACCATGGCTGGCAGTTTGATGAGACGGGCCACTGCGCTCACGTGCCGGCTTTGCCGACATTCACGCCCCCCGCATTGCACGCTGCGCGAACCCATGAAGCGCAGGAGCAATACGGGTTGATTTGGGTGCGGCTTGCGCCCGTTGCTGAAAACGAGGTGCCTGCCTTTGCGGCGGAATCCGACCCGCACCTGCGCAAGCTCAACTGCGGCCCCTACGATGTGGCTACCAGCGCACCGCGTCTGGTCGAGAATTTTCTGGATATGGCGCACTTCGGTTTTGTGCACGAAGGATGGCTGGGCATGCGCAGTTCCACGGCCATTGACGACTATCAGGTTCAGGCCACGCCGACTGGTTTGCTGGCCACACAGTGCCGAGCCTGGCAGCCGCAGTCCAACGTGCATTCCAAGGCACCTGCCCAGGTGGAGTACACCTATGAAGTCACAGCACCCTATTGCGCGGTGCTGACCAAAGTGCCTGATCCGGCCAGCGTGGCGGCAAATGTTGGCCCCGGACTGTTTCGGGAATCCATCGCACTGTGCATCTGTCCAACAGGACCTGAGACCAGCCGCGTCTGGTTTCGTCTGGCCATGGCCGACTTTGCATCTCCTGACGATAAGCTGAGCGCGTTTCAGCATACGATCTTCATGCAGGACAAGCCTGTGCTTGAATCGCAATCCCCTAAACGACTGCCGCTGGACCTTCGGGCCGAACTGCATACCGCCGCGGACAAAGCGTCTTCTGCTTACCGCAAGCACTTGAGAAATCTGGGTATCACCTTTGGAGTATGTTGATGAGTTCCTCAATATTTCCTGTCAAGAATATTGCGCCAGATCGCCTTCCTGACCTGCTGCGCCGCATGCCCAAAGCCGAGCTGCACATGCACATTGAAGGCTCGCTGGAGCCCGAGCTGATCTTTGCGCTGGCACAGCGTAATGGCCTCACGTTGCCTTACGCCGCGGTTGAAGATTTGCGTCGTGCCTACGCTTTTACCAACCTGCAGAGTTTTCTGGATATCTATTACGCCGGGGCCGGCGTGTTGTTGCATGAGCAGGATTTTTACGATATGGCCCACGCCTACCTTGCGCGGGCAGCTATCGATACCATAGCGCATGCCGAATTGTTTTTTGACCCGCAGACCCATACGGCCCGTGGCGTAGCGATGGAAACGGTTGTCAACGGCTTGTACCGTGCCTGCATGGATGCACAAACCGAGTTCGGGATCAGCGCCTCACTGATCATGTGTTTTGTGCGCCATCTGTCAGAGCAGGAGGCGTTTGAAACGCTGGAGCAGGCACTGCCCTATCGCGACAAGATCATTGGCGTGGGCCTGGACTCGGGCGAGGTGGGCAACCCGCCTGAAAACTTTGCCCGTGTATTTGCGCGTTGCCGCGAGCTGGGGTTCCGTCTGGTGGCGCACGCCGGGGAAGAGGGACCGCCCGCGTACATCTGGAGCGCACTGGACGTGCTACGGGTGGAGCGCATCGACCACGGTGTGCAGGCTTTCAAAGACCCCGCGCTAATGCAGCGGCTGGTTAAAGACAAGGTGCCGCTTACGGTGTGCCCGCTATCGAACCTGAAGCTGTGTGTGTTTCCCAGGCTGGCCGATCACAACCTGGGGCAACTATTGGACGCAGGCATCGTGGCCACGATCAACTCGGACGACCCGGCTTACTTTGGTGGCTACCTGAACGAGAACTTCACGCAGACCTTTGCCGCCACCGGCCTCACGGCGCAACACGCATACACACTGGCCCGCAACAGCTTTGAAGCCAGCTTCATTGATGCAGGCGCCAAGCGGAATTATGTGGACCGGTTGAACGCGGCGTTCGAGACGTTTGTCTGACTGGCTGACGCCCAAGCACCAGAAGTCTCAGAGGTAACGAACACCCTGTCGCGCCAGTTCGGCCTGAACCGACGTCATGCTGACGCCATCAAGCGTCGTCCCTGACTTGACCGATAGCGCCGCCCCAATGCCGGCACCTTGACCCGCTACCGCACAACACGCCATGTTGCGCGTGGCGGCATGGCTGATGCGGTCACCGCCGATGGAGCGCCCGGCCACCAGAAGGTTTTTCACTCCCTTGGGCAACATAGAGCGGTAGGGAATCTGCATATACCGGCCAGTGGTCGGCAGAATGAGGATGCCGTAGCCATCAATAAATTCCGGGTAGATGCCGATGCTGTCGTCGAACCGCCCCTGCTCCCGCACGTCCTGCTCCGTCATGTTGTAGGCGGCGTCGATTTTGCGAGTGTCACGTATGCCGATGGCCATGCCGAAGTTTCGAAGGCGAACACCCTCACAGCCTGGCGTGAAGCGTCGCAGCGCCTCGATGGCCAGCATGGCCTGCTTGCGGCCCTCCATCTCGAAATGGGTCATGCTGTCAGGGTCGGTACCATCGCACCCTGCCAGATGCACCAGATTCATGTAGGTCAATTCACCGGTATCGTGCATCGCACCCCAAGTTCCTGCAATCGTGGTGAGGTGCGCGGGTATCAGTCCTTCAGCTAGCGCTTGCTGAAATGGTTTCTTCAGGAAAGGGGAGAACATCTTGTCCTCCTTGCCCGAGGTCTCAATATTCCATTCACCGGTGGCCCAGTCCTTGTAGGTTTGGGGATCGGCCTTCACGCCAGCCATGAATTTCTTTTTATCCACGCCCGCCAGATGGAACATGACCGATGCGGCCTGCATGTGTTCCTTCGGGGTTTTGACGGTGGGTGCGCCCGCGCGGTACGCAATGTCGGCGTCGCCGGTGGCATCGATTACGCGTTTGGCCAGAATGGCTTCGCGTCCGGCCTTGCTCTCGACTATCACACCGCGAATCGTGTCGCCGTCCATCACTGGCGCCACAAACAGGCGGTGCATCATGGTGTGTACGCCAGCCTCTTGTACAAGCTGGTCGGCAACCAGCTTGAAGCCTTCAGAATCGATTTCGTACGACAGCGATTGGGATTCAGGCACTGCAGCGCCCATCTGCCGGGCGCGCTCTTCGAACTCGCGGCCAATGCCGTTGGCTTCTACGGTTTTCTCGTGGCGGTACCAGGCAAAGCCTTCGACGCCGACGACCGTGATGTTGCCGCCCAGGCAGCCAAACCGCTCAACCAGCGCGACGCTGACCCCCGTTCGGGCGGCAGCCAGCGCCGCCGCCAAGCCGCCGGGGCCGCCACCTACGACGAGTACGTCACATTCGTGGATGACATCCGTTTGACGGGATGGCTCTGTGATCGCGTGGGCCAAGGCAGGTGATCCTCAGTCAGACGTGCGAAGCATCAAGCGCGTGCGGCGGGTACCCAGAGTTGCAAACGTGGCAGCATCAGGCGGTAAGGTGCCAGCAGCACGGCGGCCATCAGCCACTTTACGCCTAGATCACCCGCGGCAAGCATGCGCCAGTCCAGGTCGGTTCCGGCAAACGCCAGGAAGAAGAACAGGCCCGTGTCGATGACCGAGGCCACCAAAGAGCCAATGAACGGTGCTTTCCACCACGACATGGTGCGCAGGCGGTTGAACGCCACGATATCGAGCAGTTGCCCGATGATGAAGGCAATGCCCGAAGCCACGGCAATGCGCCAGGGAGCCAACGCCAGGGACACTACGACAGCAATCGCAAACCCGGTCCAGGCCACGCGGCGCGCGGCGGTGGCACCGACGGCGCGGTTGGTCAGGTCCGTTACCAGAAAGGCGACCGGAAAGGTGAAGGCACCCCAGGTCAGCCAGTCATTGATCGGAAATTGCACAAGGTAATTGGACGAGGCAATGACAATCAGCATCGCCAGAATCGGGCGCCACAGCTGGGTCAGCCTGGGCGCCAGAAGGGAGGTGGGGGTTGACGTATTCATGTCCAGCATTATCGCAGGCGGCGCCTTTTGCCCCCTCGGCGTACGCTTTGTGGCGAATAGAAGGGGATGATTTATGGCAACTATTCGTTTGGGCGTATTGGCATCCTGCCAGGATTGGGTAAGCTGTGGCCAACATGAAAGCTTATCGATCATCCATTCTCCGGTTCGCCCCTGACCGGCCGTCTCGCCAAGCCGCTGTACTGGAAGAAGACGGCCTGCTGGTAGTCGCACCCAATGCGGCAGGCGTGCAGGTGGTGAAGGCCGTGGGGCAGTATCGCGAGCTGATTGGCCAGTTCCCCGGCATCACCGTGGAGCACCTGCCGGGCCGCATCATAGCCCCCGGTTTTGTGGACCTGCACATCCACTACCCGCAGACCGATGTGATTGGCTCACCCGCATCGGGTTTGCTGCCCTGGCTGGAAAACTATACATTCCCAGAAGAAAAACGCTTCTCGGCCCCCGAATACAGCGCGCAGGCGGCTACCTTTTTTATAGCGGAACTGTTGCGTAACGGCGTGACGACCGCGCTCACCTTTGCCACCTCGCACCCCGAATCTGTTAATGCTGTATTCCATGAGGCGCAGGCGAACGGCATGCGCATGATCACCGGAAAATGCCTGCAAGACCGGCATTCGCCCGATGGTGTGCGGGATGAGACGGAGCAAAGCCTGATCGACACCGAAGCCCTGATCCAGCAGTGGCATGGCACGGGCCGACTGGGCTACGCCATTACCCCGCGTTTTGCCCCCAGTTGCACCGATGCCCAGTTGCGCGGCGCAGGCGAGCTGGCCGCCAAATACCCCGATGTGTGGATTCAGTCCCATGTGGCCGAGAACAAGGACGAGATCATCTGGGCTCGCCAGCTGTTCCCCAGCTCACGCAGCTACCTGGCCACCTACGCCGACTTTGGCCTGATGCGCGACCGCGCCATCTACGCCCACTGCATCCACTTCGATGACAACGACCGCGCCCTGATGCGAGAAACTGGCGCGGCGGCGGCCGTCAGCCCCACCAGCAACCTGTTTCTGGGCAGCGGTTTTTTTGACTACGAGGGGGCCGACCGCGTGGGCTATCGCTACGGCTTGGCCAGCGACGTGGGCGGTGGCACCTCGTTCAGCCCGTTTCACACCATGCTGGCGGCGTATTACGTGGGTCGTGAGGGTCAGACCAAGCCGGGCCTGTCTTTGAGCCCGCAAACTCTGTGGTGGCAGCACACGGCGGGCGCGGCCAGCGCACTGCGGCTGGACGGCGTGATTGGCAACCTGCAACCCGGCTGCGAGGCCGATTTTTTGGTGTTGAACCCGCAGGCAACCCCACTTCTGGCGCGCAAAACCGCGCGGGCGGGCAGCCTGGACGAACTGCTGTTTGCCATGATCGTGCTGGGGGACGACCGGCTGATCGAAAAAGCCGTTATTTCGGGTAGAAATTGACCCCCAGACCTTGCCCGGTATGCGCGAGTAGCTATATAAAATATAGCAAATGCGCTCGGTGAAGCTCCGCGCCTAATGGCTTGCCTACAATCCTCCGCAATCCGGAGAATTATCAGATGAGCATCAAAAGCGACAAATGGATACGCCGCATGGCAGAGACCACCGGCATGATCGAGCCGTTCGAGCCCGGCCAGATTCGCCAGCGCGAGGTGAGCGGCGCCACCCAGAAAATCATCAGTTACGGCACCAGCAGCTACGGCTACGACATCCGCTGCGCGCCCGAATTCAAGGTATTTACCAACATCCATAGCACGGTGGTGGATCCGAAAAACTTTGACGAAAAAAGCTTTGTCGATTTCAATGACGACGTCTGCATCATCCCGCCCAACAGTTTCGCGCTGGCCCGCACCATGGAGTACTTCCGCATCCCCCGCAACGTGCTCACCATCTGCCTGGGCAAGAGCACTTACGCGCGCTGCGGCATCATCGTCAACGTCACGCCGTTTGAGCCCGAATGGGAAGGTTATGTGACGCTGGAGTTCTCCAATACCACGCCGCTGCCTGCCAAAATCTACGCGGGCGAGGGCTGCGCGCAGGTGCTGTTCTTCGAGAGCGACAAGGACGATGTTTGCGAAGTCAGCTACAAAGACCGCGGCGGTAAATACCAGGGGCAGGTTGGGGTGACGCTGCCGAAGGCTTGAGCCTTGGCAGAAAAGACATTTCAGTGGGTTGCTCCGGCGCCCAGCAACTGATCTTCCCGAGTCTGCAATGCGCAACGCACAGCCAGCCGCATTCCCCGAACCATCTCTTCCAGCGCCATATTCGGCGTTCCCTGCTCGGGCAAAAACGGCACATGCACAAAGCCGCCACGGGCATGACGAAGTGTGCGCTTCGTCGCCAGCGCGTGCATCAAACCGTAAAACACATGGTTGCAGACAAAGGTGCCAGCGGTTTGTGACACTTCGACGTCGATTCCCTCCTGAAGCAGCGCAGCCAGCATGGCCTTGATGGGCAGGGTGGTGAAATAGGCGGCGGGCCCGCCGCTTACCACGGGTGTGTCGATGGGCTGGGCGGCCGCGTTGTCGGCAATGCGCGCATCGTTCACATTGATGGCCACTCGCTCCAGTGATAAGGCGCTGCGCCCACCGGCCTGGCCGACACAGATCACCAGCGCTGGCTGATGCTTTTTCAGTAGTGCATCCAGCGCGATCAGGGATTCGTCAAACACCGTGGGCAGCTGGGCTGCAACAACCGCGTGTCCGAGAACCTGGCGTCCGTGCAACGCCTTCACCGCCAGCCAGCTGGGGTTGAGCGACTCACCGCCAAATGCGTCAAAACCCGTCAGCAGGACTTTGGCGGGCGCCGGTATGCCAGGAGCTTTGCGCGGTAACATGGGCTCAAATTTACCCCACGCGGCGGGTGACAAGGAGAAAAAGCCATGAAATGGGAAGGTAATCGCGAATCCGACAATGTGGAAGACCGTCGTACGGGAGGTGGCGGGGGCGGCGGGTTGATCGGTGGGCGTGGTATTGGCGTTGGCACCATAGTGATCGCGCTGCTGGGCGGGTGGATTTTTGGTATCAATCCGCTAACCATTCTGGGTCTGTTGAGCGGTGGCGAAACTCCAACCGCGCAGGTGCAGCAGGGACCTGCGCAGCGACCCCCTGCGGATGACCGCATGGCCAAGTTTGTTTCCACTGTGCTTGCGGATACTGAGGATGTCTGGAAAGACGTGTTTACCAAGGGTGGCTCCACGTATCAGGAGCCCAAACTGGTGCTGTTTCGGGGTTCAACGCCAACCGCCTGTGGCTCGGGTCAGGCCGCGATGGGGCCTTTCTACTGTCCGGGTGACCAGAAAGTCTACATCGACCTGGGCTTTTATCAAACCCTCAAAGACAAGCTGGGCGCGCCCGGCGACTTCGCGCAGGCTTACGTGATTGCGCATGAAGTGGGCCACCACGTGCAAAACCTGCTGGGTATCAGCGAGAAGATGGACAACATGCGCGGGCGAGTCAGCCAGGTGGAATTCAACGCCCTGAGTGTGCGTCTGGAACTGCAGGCGGACTGTTTTGCCGGGGTTTGGGCGCACCATGCCCAAAATTCGCGCCAGATACTGGAAAACGGGGACGTGGAAGAGGCCATGAACGCCGCCGCGAGGATCGGAGATGACGCCCTGCAACGTGCTGGCGGCGGGGCAGTAGTGCCCGACAGCTTTACCCATGGCTCCAGCGTTCAGCGTCAGCGCTGGTTCAATTCTGGCCTCCAGGGTGGCAACCTGAAGGGTTGCGATACATTCTCGGCACGCCAGTTGTGACGGATAGGGGATAATAGGGGGTTGCCCAGTGGCAGCCTTTCCCCTCAAGAGTATTAATGACAGACATCGTTACAGAAGCAGTTGCTGAGGCTCGCCTCGATTCGTTTTCCCAGTTGAACTTGGCGCCTGCCCTTTCGCGCGCCGTGGCCGAGATGGGCTACGAGTCCATGACGCCTATCCAGGCGCAGGCCATTCCAGTGGTGCTTCAAGGCCGCGACGTGATGGGTGCGGCCCAGACCGGCACCGGGAAAACGGCTGCTTTTTCGCTGCCGCTGTTGCAGCGCATGCTAAAACACGAAAATGCTTCCACTTCCCCGGCGCGGCACCCCGTGCGGGCGCTGGTGCTGTTGCCCACGCGCGAGCTGGCTGATCAGGTGGCGCAGGCTGTCAAGTCTTACGCCAAGTACACGCAGTTGCGCAGCGCCGTGGTTTTTGGCGGCATGGACATGAAGCCGCAAACGCTGGAGCTGAAAAAAGGCGTTGAAGTGCTGGTAGCCACCCCAGGGCGCCTGTTGGACCATATTGAAGCCAAAACGGCGGTATTGAACCAGGTTGAATACGTGGTGCTGGACGAAGCTGACCGCATGCTGGATATCGGCTTTCTGCCGGACCTGCAGCGCATCCTGAGCTACCTGCCCAAACAGCGCACCACACTGCTGTTTTCCGCCACTTTCTCGCCTGAAATCAAGCGCCTGGCCAACAGCTACCTGCAAGACCCGGTGACGATTGAAGTGGCACGCTCCAACGCCACGGCATCCACGGTGGAGCAGCATTTTTACAGTGTGGGTGACGACGACAAGCGCCACGCGTTGCACCAGATCCTCAAAGACCGCGGCATGAAGCAGGCCTTTGTATTTGTGAACAGCAAGCTGGGCTGCGCCCGCCTGGCCCGTTCGCTGGAGCGTGAAGGTCTGAAAACCACTGCCCTTCACGGTGACAAGAGCCAGGACGAACGCCTCAAGGCGCTGGACTCGTTCAAAAAAGGTGAAGTGGATTTGCTGGTGTGTACCGACGTCGCTGCCCGCGGTCTGGACATCAAGGATGTGCCCGCAGTGTTCAACTTTGATGTGCCGTTCAATGCTGAAGACTATGTGCACCGCATTGGTCGCACGGGCCGAGCCGGCGCTGAGGGTCTGGCAGTCACGTTTGTATCCAAGAGCGATGCGCGTTTGATAGGCGATATCGAAAAACTCATCAAGACCAAGATCGAACTCGAAGCGATTGAGTTTGAAGAGGATCAGCCCAAAATCCGTGAGCAAGGTCGCATCAACGACGGGCGGCGCGCCTGGCGCGAAGCCGGAGAAATGGGCGACCCGCGCGATGCACTGGATGCCCGTCGCGAGCAGCGCGAACCTCGCCAGCAACAGCGCCCTATTCGGCCCGCACCCGCGCCGCGCGATCCGTTTTTTGACAAGCCCTACGAAGCGCCCGCCACGGAGGCAGCGCCATCCTGGGAGTCCAGCAAACCTGCCGGTCCGCGCAGTATTTCTGCCAACATCAAACCCAAGCGCAAGTTAGCCGCGTTGTTCAAGTCGGAATAATCGCCTTCAAGCCGGTTAACCTGGAGTCTGTGCCTGCTCGCATTTCACCTGAATCAGCTCGTTTTGGGAGGGGTCAGGCCCTAACTTCAGTGCGCTTAGACAGCCACCCCATACGCAGCCAGTATCCAGCGACAGCACGTCCTGACGGTCACCCAGCCATCCTAAAGTCGACCAGTGGCCAAAAGCCACTGTTATGCCAGCTGTTTTCCGCCCGGGCACGTCAAACCAGGGCAGACACCCCTCAGGCGCTGCTGCAGCGCCTTCCTTGGTTTCGAATTCCATTTCGCCCTCAAGCGTGCAAAAGCGCAACCGGGTCAGCGCGTTGACGATCACACGCAGGCGCGCCGCACCGGTAAGAGAGTCGCTCCACTTCACGGGTTCGTTGCCGTACATCTGGTGCAGGAATTTCCCCACATTGTCACTTCGCAATACGGACTCCACTTCACCCGCAAGCGCTATGGTTTGTATAGCTGTCCACGCAGGCAGTGCGCCGGCGTGCACCATTAAAATCTCTTTGTTTCCGGCTTTTTCCAGCAGGGCCATCTGTTGCTGGCGCAACCAGTCCAGCATGGCATGACGGTCTGGCGCGTCCAGAACGCCGTTCAGAGTGTCTTTGCGATGCGGCTTGCGCACACCATGGGCCACCGCCAGCAGATTCAGATCGTGGTTGCCGAGCAAACACCGTGCGGACGAGCCTAGTTGCATCATGCGTCGCAACACCCCCGCTGAATCCGGTCCGCGGTTGACCAGATCGCCGAGCAGGATGAGCGAGTCGCGGCTGGGTGAAAAAGAAATCTTGTCCAGCAGACGTTGCAGTGCCGCATTGCAGCCCTGCACGTCACCAATCAGGTAAAGTGCCATGGTGTCGATTTTCACCCCGGATTCATGGATATTTTGCTGATTGCGTTGCTGACGCTGCTCAACGGCGCTTTTGCCATGTCCGAACTGGCGCTCACTGCCAGTCGCAAGGTGCGGCTCAGCGCCATGGCTGAAGCAGGTGACCAGGGCGCTCAGGCGGCGCTCACCCTGCTGGAAAACCCCACCCAGTTTTTATCATCCGTACAGGTCGGCATCACCTCCATCGGGGTGCTCAACGGCATCATTGGCGAGGCAGCCTTTAGTCATGGTGTCTCTGGTTGGCTTGAAACCTTCGGACTATCGGAGAAAGTGGCCGATGTCTCTGCGACGGCACTTGTGGTAACGGTCATCACGTTTGTCACCATTGTGTTTGGCGAGTTGGTGCCCAAGCGCATTGGGCAGCTCTATCCGGAATCAGTGGCGCGCTGGGTGTCCCGTCCCATGACCTGGGTGGCTATTGGTGCCAAGCCTTTCGTGCGCCTGCTGTCGGTTTGCACCCATGGCGTGCTGAAACTGCTGCGCATTGATACGACCGGCGAACGTCTTGTCACCGAAGCCGAGATTGATGCCAGCCTGGAGGAGGGCGTGGATGCTGGGCTCATTGAGGAGCATGAACACCAGATGGTGCTGAATGTGTTTCATCTGGATGACCGGCAGTTGACATCCATGATGTTGCCCCGGGCCGATGTCGAATGGCTGGAGGCTGACGATTCGCCCGCTCACAGTCTGAAACGCGTTGGTTTGGGCGGTGACCGGGGAACCCATTCCTGGTACCCGGTGTGCCGGGGTTCGCTGGACGAAGTAGTGGGCATTATCAGTGTGGGCAAGTTACTGGAGCTGTCAGGCGCTCCTGATGGAGGAGCTGGCGGCAGTATTGAAGGTCATGTGCAGGCAGCATCCTTTGTTCCAGAAACGCTGACCGGTATGGAATTGATCGAGCAATTTCGCACCCGATCGGCGCGTATGGTCTTTGTGGTGGATGAATATGGCGTGGTGCAAGGGCTGATGACGCCACACGATCTGTTAGAAGCCATTACCGGCGAGCTGCAACCTCACGCGCAAACGGATGCCTGGGCCACCCGGCGCGATGACGGGTCATGGCTGATTGACGGCGCCATGCCCGTTGGAGAGCTCAAGTCAAGGCTGGATATCGATGATCTGCCGGGGGAAGACCGCGGCCGGTACAACACCGTGGCCGGGCTTTTGATGGCGGTATCTGGCGCACTGCCTTTAACAGGCGAACGCATAGACTGCGCCGGGTGGACCTTTGAAGTGGTCGACCTGGACGGCAAACGCATCGACAAGGTGTTGGCCACCCGCGTTTCAGCCTAAATGAGGCTAACGGGGACTAAATGCGGCCAGTCAGCCGATACGACAGCAGGCCCAGCAGCTCGTGCAGCAACAGTTCCCATCGGTTGGCTCCACCCGCCAGTGAGTAGTCGGTCCACGGTGTGACCGGTCCCGTGCGGAAATCAACCGGGTAGGCCGTGACGTTCCATCCCGCTTTGGCAAAAGTCGCCACCGAGCGCGGCATGTGCCAGGCCGAGGTCACCAGTAACCAACGCTGCGTGATGTCAACGCCAGGCAGTTTGGAGGTGAGCACGGCGTTCTCATATGTGTTGCGTGATGCGGACTCGTAGCTCACCCGCTCCTGGGGCACGCCCATGCTGTCAAAAAAGACTTTGGTGCGCTGGGCTTCATTGGGGCCAGTGCCAAACAACTGGCCCTCGCCGCCGGTGAATACCACGCGCAGCTGCGGGTTGCGCTTCAGTATGGCTACGGCAGCGGTCATCCGTTCCGCAGCATCGTTGAGCAGGGGCTGTGTATGGCCTTGCCAGATGTGCCCGGAATCCAGTGCGCCGCCTAGCACCACCACCCCAGCATAGCCACTCAGGTCGGCTTGCGGCTCCATCTCGGTATATTGCCCTTCTAGGTGACGAACCAGCAGGTCTGGCAGTGGCATCCAGCCCATCAGCAGCAGCACTGCCAATGCCGTCCACATCAGACGCAGACCAGCCTTTGGCCGGCGCTTCAGCAATATCAGGCTGGCGAACAGGAGGGTGATGACCCAGGCTAGCGGTTGTGTAAGCAGGGCCAGGAATTTGGACGCGAGGAACATGTCAACCAATAGATAGAGATAGAGAGTGGTAGGCAGATGATACGAGCGCAGCCAGCGATCACCGGGACTTGACTGGCGCCAAAAGTGGGTGTTTGGTCTTTGATTTGGCTCAACGTCCCCCCCATTTAGGGGATGGACGCCACCGGAAATGCGTTGCAGAATTGTTGCGAATTGGTTTGAATTTGGGTGACACTGGTGTCATTTTTTGATAACGGGGGTCACCTAGGTATCTAAAAAGCAGGTGCTATCGCCATGTTTAAAAGATCCAAACAACCCGCTGGCAAATTGGTCAAGTCGGCGGCGCAGTCAACTACCTCTGATTCCGCCAGGGACAGTGAAGAGCGGCGGGCATTGCCGCGAGCATTGCCTGTTCCCGCCGTCATTGAAGGCAGCGAAGACGCTGACTGGGCACTATGGGAAGACTCCGTCTGGCGGCAGGAGTTTCAGTTGCAGGCTGAGAAGCGACGTCTGCAACGTCCTGCCCCGGTTCCAGAGGCTATCGAAGGCAATGAAATGGCTGACTGGGTATTGTGGCAAGAGTCCGTTTGGCAAATGGAGAAACAGCTGCAATTTCCGGCCTCCCCTTCAAAACGGTTGCTGAAAAACGATACTGCCCGATCTGCTTCTGGCGTCGCGAAAAGGAAACCCCCTCCGGTAAGGTGACCTCAGTTTTTCCAGCGGAGTTCACTCGCAACTCTTGAACTCGCGCTGCAAGCAGTCACGCGCCATTTGCAGTGCCTTTGTGATTTGCTGGGGCGTAAGCCGCTGCGCAGCAATATTGCGGTTACGAATGGCGTTCGCTTCGCCAGACCCGGCAGCCAGCATGAACCACATGTAGGCACGCATCTCGTCTTGCACCACGCCCAAGCCCTTGCCGTACATCAGCCCCAGATTGACCTGTGCCGTGGCATACCCCTGTTCGGCTGCCTGCCGGTACCACTGAACCGCTTCTGTAGGGCTTCTGGGTACGCCTTGCCCTTTTTCCAGCATCAGGCCCAGGCTGGTTTGCGCAGCCGCGTCTCCTTGCGAGGCGAGTTTTTCAAAGAGAGGAAATGAAGTGAAATAGTCGCCGCGTTTGTTGGCCGCAATAGCGTCGTCGAAGGCATCGGCATGCGCAATTCCGGCTTTGAGCAACAATACAGCTGATATTGTCAGCAGAATTGATTTCATCGTTGAGCTCTCTGAATTCGCATGCCTTGCGATTCTAAGCAGCGTGCGTCAAGGCTTGGATATAAAAAAGCCCACTATCTGGACGACAGCGGGCTTTTTGACTTCTTGTTGGTGCCGGAGAGATGAATCGAACACCCGACCTTCTCATTACGAATGA
>ERZ795056.4984-NODE-4984-length-13484-cov-39.854345_pt1 | contig 13484 bp, 11 predicted proteins | sample MGYA00375140_ERZ795056 | MGnify/ENA primary metagenome ERZ795056 (study PRJEB30185, sample SAMN05720227) | activated sludge metagenome | isolation source: Anaerobic digester | place: USA | collected 2015-03-09 ...
CCGAACACATGCACGGCGGCCGGGTCCAGGTGCAGCGTGATCGCGGCGCCCAGGTCGAAGAAATGCACGCCGGTCAGCTGGGCCACCAGCTCGCCGGCAGCGGTGTGCACATGCACGAAGGTGTCGCTGCCCGAGATCTCGGCCAGCTCCACCGTGCCGGGCAGGGCGATGTCGCCCGCGCGGGCCTGCACCCGCAGCGCGCTGGCGCGCAGGCCGATGGTGGCATCGGCCGGGGCGCTGCCCGCGGGCAGCCCGAGCCGGGCCGCACCCTGGTCCAGCAGGTTCATCGGCGGATCGCTGAAGGCCTTGGCCACGCGGATGCTGGCCGGGCGGTGGAAGACCTCGGCCGTGGGGCCGTACTGCAGCAATTCACCGGCGTCCATCACTGCAGTCCAGCCACCCAGCAGCAGCGCCTCGGTGGGCTCGGTGGTGGCATAGACCACGGTGGAGTTGCCGGCGGCAAACAGCGCCGACAGCTCCTCGCGCAGTTCCTCGCGCAGCTTGTAGTCGAGGTTGACCAGCGGCTCGTCCAGCAGCATCAGCGGCGCATCCTTGGCCAGCGCGCGGGCCAGGGCCACGCGCTGCTGCTGGCCGCCCGACAGCGCGGCCGGCAGGCGCTGCAGGAACGGATCGATGTGCAGCTTGTCGGCCAGGGCCTGCACCCGCTGGTTGATGGCCGCGGCATCCATCCCGCCACGCAGCTTCAGCGGCGAGGCGATGTTGTCGAACACCGTCATCGACGGGTAGTTGATGAACTGCTGGTAGACCATGGCCACGTTGCGCTGGCGCACCGGCAGGCCGGTGACGTCGACACCATCGACCGCCACGCGGCCGCGGCTGGGCACGTCCAGCCCGGCCATCAGCCGCATCAGCGTGGTCTTGCCGGCCTGGGTGGCGCCCAGCAGCACCGTCACCGTGTCGGGCTGCAGCTGCAGGTTCAGCGGGTACAGGTGCGTGGCCGCGCCCACCTGGTGCTGCAGGTCGGTCAGCGTCAGCTGCATGCGGCCTCCGCCTGGGTGGCGGGCGCGCCGTAGCGCGCCGCCCACCACTGCGCCACCGGGGCCTGCTCGGCCGGGCTGTAGTGCAGGCCCAGCTTGGTGCGGCGCCACAGCACATCGTCGGCGCAACGCGCCCATTCATGGTCGTGCAGGTAGGTCAATTCAGACTCGTACAGATTGGGCGCCACCTCGGCGCCCAGGGTTCCGCCGGCCAGCACCTGGTCGACCAGGCCGCCGTAGCAGCGCGCCCAGCGCTGCACCAGCCGGGCCGGCAGCTGCGGGTGGCGGCGGCCCAACTCGGCGATGAAGCGAGCGATGTCCAGGTCGGGCCGCTGGGCCGGGCCGATCCAGGCCGACAGATCGCCGCCGGGCAGCAGGGCCGGCGCGGTCCACGCCGGGCGCTGCTCGCCCATGCGCTGCACCAGGCCGTCGGCGGCTTCTTCGGCCAGCTTGCGGAAGGTGGTGATCTTGCCGCCCCACACCGTGAGCAGGGGCGCGGCGGTGCCGACACCGCCGTCGAACTCCAGCAGGTAATCGCGGGTGACGGCCGAGGCGTCGCCCGATGCGTCGTCCAGCAGCGGCCGCACGCCGGAGTAGGCCCACACCACATCGGCCGGCACCACTGGCCGGGCGAAGTAGCGGCTGGCCTGCTCGCACAGGTAGGCGGTCTCGTCGGCATCGATGCGGGCGGCGTCGGGCGCGCCCTGGATTTCGACATCGGTGGTGCCGATCAGCGTGAAATCGCCCTCGTAGGGGATGGCGAAGATGATGCGCTTGTCGGGGTTCTGGAAGATGTAGGCATGGTCGTGGTCGAACAGCTTTTTGACCACGATGTGGCTGCCCTTGACGAGGCGCAGCGACCGGGCGCTGGTCTGGCCGGCACGCTCGCGCAGGAACTCGCCGGTCCAGGGCCCGGCAGCGTTGACCAGCGCACGCGCCTGCACCTGCAGCGGCGCGCCGCCGGCGGGCTTCAGCGTGGCCTGCCAGCCCTGCGCCGTGCGGCGGGCCGATTCACAGCGGCATTGGGTCAGGATGGTGGCGCCGCGGGCTTGCGCGTCCAGCGCGTTCAGCACCACCAGGCGGGCGTCGTCCACCCAGCCGTCGCTGTAGACGAAGCCGCGGGTGTAGCCGGGCTTCAGCGGCGCGCCGGTGGCGTGGCTGCGCAGCGCCACCGTGCCGCTGGCCGGCAGCCATTCGCGCTTGGCCAGGTGGTCGTACAGGAACAGGCCGATGCGCACCATCCACACCGGGCGCATCGACGGATCGTGCGGCATCACGAAGCGCAGCGGCCACATGATGTGCGGCGCGCTCTTGAGCAGCAGCTCGCGCTCGGCCAGGGCCTTGCGCACCAGGCTGAACTCGTAGTACTCCAGGTAGCGCAGGCCGCCGTGGATCAGCTTGGTGGACGACGACGAGGTGTGGCGCGCCAGGTCGTCCTGCTCGCACAGCAGCACGGTCAGGCCACGGCCGGCCAGGTCGCGCGCGATGCCGGCACCGTTGATGCCGCCGCCCACCACCAGCACGTCGCACGAGACCGGGCCAGCCGCGCCGCTCACGGTTGTGCTCCCTGCAGACGGCATGGCCGGCAACGCAGCAGTGCGGAATCAGCAGCCGCAAGGACTGGTCCGTGGAAGTTGGGCATGTGGATGGCCTCGGCGGGGCCGCATGCACGCGGGGCCCGTCGCATTTGTTCGTTCAAGTTCGTTTTGTAGCCGAGACGCGCCCCAGCCACAAGCAGGATTTTCCCATCCGCGGCCGGTATCCGCAGGCCAGCACCCCAAATTCGAACACAAACGAAAAACTCTAGGGAAAACGCTCGCTGGAAACGAACATGATCGCTGAATAATTCAAGCGCACCGACGTGTCCGCCGCCCGCAAGGCCACCCTGGACACCGTCGGGCACGCCAGCAGACCGGGCCGGTCCACAAGACCGCCCGCGCCGGCGACCCGGGACCCGCGCCGGCAGCCGCCGCCTGCGGTCCGCCAGGCCCGACACCCGTGCCCCAGCCGTCCTGCGGGCCGACCCAACCCCTGCAACCTCCCAGAGGAACCTCCCATGCCCTCCCTGATGAAACCTGTCCGCCTGCGCCTCGCAGCCCTGCTGGCCGCCGCCACCCTGGGCGGCTCGGCGCTGGCTGCCGACGTGGAGCTGCTGCCCGCCGGCCTGCTCACGCCCACCACCAAGGAGATGACCAAGGCCAACCAGTACAAGAAGGCCGGACCCTGGCGCATCGGCGTGTCGTTCGGCGGGGTGGGCAACACCTGGATCGTGCAGATGATCCAGGAGATGAAGCATGCCGCCGCGCAGGACAAGAGCATCGGCGAGTTCATCTTCGTCGAGGCGAACTGGCAGGCGGCCAAGCAGGTGGCCGACGTGGAAGACCTGCTGGCCAAAAAGGTCGACGCCATCATCATCGGGCCGATCTCGTCGGCCACCGGCGCGCCGCTGGCCGCCAAGGCGGCCAAGACCGGCATCCCGGTGGTGGTGTTCGGCGCCTTCGGCAAGTCGGTGGAGTCGGCGGTCGAGATCATGGGCGGCGGCGAGGTGTTCGGCCGCCAGGGTGGCGAGTACCTGCGCAAGGAGCTCAACGGCAAGGGCAACCTCTGGGCCTTCCGCGGCGTGGCCGGCGTGGAAGAAGAGCAGCTGCGCTACAACGGCTTCAAGAAGGCCATCGAAGGCTCCAGCCTGAAGATCACGCAGGAGGTCTTCGGCGACTGGAACTACGCCAAGAGCAAGCAGCTGTGCGAGAACCTGGTGCTCTCGGGCAACAGCCCCGACGGCATCTGGTTCTCGGGCGCCGAAATGACCCGCGCCTGCATCGACGTGTTCAAGGAAAGCGGCAAGCCGCTGGTGCCGATGACCGGCGAGGGCAACAACGGCTTCCTGCGCGTGTGGAAGGCCACCGGCGTCAAGAGCGTGGCCCCGCAGTTCACGCCCGGCCTGGGCGCTGCCGTGGTGCGCGCCTCGGCCGCCCTGCTGGCGGGCAAGCCGCTGTACCGCTCGTACTTCTCGTCGCCGCCGGCCATCACCCAGACCGACCTGGGCAAGTTCTTCCGGGATGACCTGAACGACGCTTACTGGGTGCCCAGCACCCTGCCGGACGCCAAGCTGAAGGAACTGTTCAAGCGCTGATGCTGCAGGCGGCCCGCACGATGCCCGACACCCTCGCCCACCCGGCGGCTGCCGATGCCCGGCCCGATCTGATCGTGGTGCAGGGTGTCAGCAAGCGCTTCGGCTCCACCGCCGCGCTGCAGGACGTGAGCCTGCGCGGCCGGGCCGGCTCCATCCATGCCATCACCGGCGAGAACGGTGCCGGCAAGTCCACCCTGATGAAGCTGCTGGCCGGCGTGCACCAGCCGGATGCGGGCGAGATCCGCATGGCCGGGCAGCGGCTGCAGCTGCGCAGCCCGGCCGCCGCGCGGGCGGCCGGCATCTCCACGGTGTTCCAGGAACTGACCGTGCTGCCCAACCTGACGGTGGCCGAGAACCTGGTGCTGGGCCGCGAGCCGCGCCGCGCCGGCCTGCTGGACCATGCCGCGATCCATGCGGAGGCGCAGGCCGTGCTGTCGCGCATCGGCATCACGCTGGATCCGCAGCGCAGCGGTGCCAGCCTCACCGTCGGCGAGCAGCAGCTGGTGGAGATCGCCAAGGGCGTGAGCACCGATGCGCAGGTCTTCATCTTCGACGAACCGACCGCGCCGCTGAACCGCGCCGAGGTCGACAAGCTGGAGCAGCTGCTGCATGCGCTGAAGGCGCAGGACAAGCTGGTGTTCTACATCAGCCACCGGCTCGACGAGATCTTCCGTCTGTGCGACACGGTGAGCGTGCTCAAGGACGGCCGCTGGGTGGCCACCGAGCCGATCGGCGCGCTCACGTCCGAGCGGCTGATCACGCTGATGGTGGGCCGGGAGCTGCAGGCCCTGTTTCCACCACGCGCCAGCACGCCGCCGGGCGTGGCGGCGCTGGATGTGCGCAGCCTGACGCCGCTGGCCGGTGGTGCCAGCGCACGGCTGCAGCTGCGCCGCGGCGAGATCGTCGGCCTGGGCGGCCTGGAAGGCCAGGGGCAGCGCGAGATCGTGCGGGCCCTGGCCGGCGCCCTGCCACCGGCCGCCTGCGATGTGCAGCGGCTGGGCCGCGACGGCCAGCCGCAGGCCTATGACCCGCGCCAGGGCGTGGCCCATGTGGTGGCGCTGGGCATCGGCCTGGTGCCCGAAGACCGCAAGCTCGAAGGCCTGTACCTCGACCTGCCGATCGCCGACAACATCTGGCTGGGCCTGTTGCGCGGCCTGGGCCTGGTGCGGCGGGCGCCGCGCCAGCGCGCGGTCGTCACCGACCTGGCCAAGCAACTGCAGCTGCGTGCCGGCAGCCTGACCCAGGATGTGGGCGACCTGTCGGGCGGCAACCAGCAGAAGGTGATGATCGGCCGCTGGCTGGCGGCCGGGGTGGACACGCTGCTGGTCGAGCAGCCCACCCGCGGCGTGGACGTGGGCGCCAAGGCCGAGATCTATGGCCTGCTGCGGGCCTTCGTGGCCGAGGGCGGCGCGGTGCTGGCGCTGTCGTCCGACCTGCCGGAGCTGATCGGGCTGTGCGACCGCATCCTGGTGGTGCGGGGCGGCCGGGTGGTGGGCGATGTGCCGGCGGCCGAGGCCACCGAAGAAGGCCTGCTGGCGCTGGCCCTGGTGGATGCGCCGGCCAGCGCGCCCGGGGTGCCGGCATGACCGCGCTGCGCTCGGGCATCCGCCGCACCACGCTGGCCCTGCCGGTGGTGCTGTTTGCCCTGCTGGCGCTGGCCGCACCGGGCTTCCTGGCGCCGCAGAACCTGGCCAACATCATCGGCCAGATCACCGCCCTGCTGATCGTCAGCCTGGGCCAGATGCTGGTGGCCCTGGTGGCGGGCATCGACCTGTCGGTGGGCAGCGTGATGAGCCTGGCCGGCAGCCTGGTGGCCACCCAGGCCGATCCGCTGCTGGGCATCGGCCTGGCGTTGCTGCTGGGGCTGCTGGTGGGCGTGGTCAACGGCCTGGGCGTGGCGGTGGCGGGCATCCACCCGCTGATCATGACCCTGGCCACCGCCACCTTCCTGCAGGGCCTGGCCTACCTGGTGCTGCCGATCCCCGGCGGCGAGGTGCCGGCCAGCCTGCGCAGCCTGGTCAACGGCACGCTCTGGGGTGTGCCGCAGCCGCTGCTGTGGTGCGCGCTGTGCGCCGGCGCGGTGGCCCTGCTGCTGCACCACACCCGCCTGGGCCTGCACCTGTTCGCGGTGGGCGCGCAGGCGCGCAGCGCCCAGCTCAACGGTGTGCCGGTGGTGGCGGTGACGGTATCGGCCTACGTGGCCTGCAGCCTGCTGGCGGTGGTGGCCGGCATCTACCTGGCCGCGCGCGTGGCCTCGGGCGACCCGACCATGGGCGCCAGCTTCGGACTGGAATCGGTGACCGCCGTGGCCCTGGGTGGCGTGCAGCTCACCGGTGGCGTGGGCAGCGTGCTGGGCGTGGTCACCGGCGCGCTGAGCCTGGGCCTGATGACCAACGGCATCAACCTGTTCGGCATCTCGCCGTTCCTGCGCGGCGCGCTCACCGGCGTGCTGCTGCTGGCGGCCGTGTGCGCCCAGCGCAGAAAGGTGGTGGGCCTGTGAACACCGCAACCATGCAACCGGCCAACGCGCCGGTCTGGCGCCGGCTGCTGCGGGCGGCGCTGGCCCTGCCCCCGGCCTATGCCGGCCTGCTGGTGCTGCTGCTGCTGGCCGCAGCACTGCGCCCGCAATTGCTGTCGGCCATGCTGCTGCCGCTGATCGCCCGCCAGGCCGCGCCGCTGGGGCTGGCGGTGATCGGCCAATCGCTGGTGATGCGCGCCCGCTCCATCGACCTGTCGTCGGGCGGCGTGATCGTGGCCGTCTCCTACCTGCTGACGAGCGGCTACTTCGAGGTCTCCGATGCCACGGCCATGGGCCTGTGCGTGGCCCTGGGCCTGGTGGTGGGGGTGGTCAACGGCGTGCTGATCGTGCAGACGCGGGCCTCGTCGATGATCGTCACCCTGGCGGTGTCGATGATCCTGACCGGCATCGTGGTGGCGCTGTCGCAGTTCCGCGCCCCGGGCGATGCGCCCGAGTTCCTGCGCGAGCTGGCCCGCCTGCGCGTGGGCGGCGTGCCGCTGCCGGTGCTGGTGTGGCTGGGTGCGCTGGTGCCGGCGGCGCTGCTGCTGCGCTACAGCGCCTACGGCCGCAGCCTGGATGCGGTGGGCAGCAACCCGCAGGCCGCGGCGCTGTCGGGCCTGCCGCACCTGCGCGTGGTGTTCGCCGGCCATGTGGCCTCGGCCCTGGTGTCGGTGCTGTGCGGCTTCATCCTGGTGGGCTTCGTCGGCAAGGGCAGCATCACGCTGGGGCAGGACCTGGCGCTCAACTCGCTGGCCGCGGCCATCCTGGGCGGCGTGAACTTCGGCAGCGGCCGCGGCGGCATGGCCGGCCCGGCAGTGGCCGCGTTCATGCTGACCTTCCTGTTCAACTTCCTCACCAGCCTGGGCCTGGGCGAACCCGGCCGGCTGATGCTGCAGGGCGCCATCATCGCGGCGGCGGCCCTGGTCTACAGCCGGCGGCGCTGAGCGGGCGCCCCACCCCTGCCGCCGCCCACCCTTTCTCCACCCTGAGCAACGCACCATGACCGACGAGACCATCCTGCAGGGCGCCGAGCCCTTCTTCTTCCCCGGCAACGACATCGGCGTGCTGGTGTGCCACGGCTTCACCGGCACCACGCAGAGCATGCGGCCGCTGGGCGAAGCCCTGGCCGCAGCCGGCTACACCGTGATCGGGCCCCGCCTGGCCGGGCACGGCATCTCGCCGGCAGCCATGGCCCGCACCACCGCGGCCGACTGGATCGCCTCGGTGGACGAGGCCCTGGCCAAGCTGCGCGAGACCTGCTCGCAGATCTTCATGGTGGGCCTGTCGATGGGTGGCACGCTGACGCTGTACACCGCGGCCAAGCACGCCGACATCATCCAGGGCGCGGTGCCGATCAATGCCGCGGTGCAGCTGAACTCGGCCGACATGGCCGGCGCCGCGCTGGACGCCCACATGCCGGCCACCGTGCCCGGCATCGGCTCGGACATCAAGAAGCCGGGCGTGGTGGAGCTGGCCTACAAGGAGGTGCCGGTGCCGGCCTTCCGCCAGGCCTATGCGCTGTTCTCCGTCACCCACGACCTGCTGCCCAAGGTCACCTGCCCGGTGCTGGTCATCCAGTCGCGCGACGACCATGTGGTCGACCCCAGCAACGGCCCGCGCATCGTGCGCCGCCTGGGCAGCAGCCGCATCGACCTGCGCTGGCTGAACGATTCGTACCACGTGGCCACGCTGGACAACGACCTGCCGCTGATCTGCAGCGAAACCCTGGCCTTCATCCGCGGCATCACCGGGCGCTGACGCACGGTGCACCAGCGCAGCACACAATAGGGCGTCGCACCGCGTGGGCGCCTGCGGGCGCCGGCGCATGCACGCCGTCAGAACCCGCCGCCCGCCCTGCGATGACCTCCCTGATCCCCAACCCGCGCCAGGCCGGCATCCTCGCCACCGTGCGTGAGCTGGGCTCGGCCTCGGTCGAGGCCCTGGCCGACCGTTTCGACGTGACGCTGCAGACCGTGCGGCGTGATGTGAAGCTGCTGGCCGACGCCGGCCTGCTGGCGCGCTTCCACGGTGGTGTGCGCCTGCCGGCCAGCACCACCGAGAACATCGCCTACCGCCAGCGCCAGCGCCTGAACGAGGACGCCAAGCGCGCCATCGCCCAGGCCGTGGCCGCCCAGGTGCCCGAAGGCTGCAGCCTGATCCTGAACATCGGCACCACCGCCGAGGCCATCGCCCTGGCCCTGCTGCAGCACCGCGGCCTGCGGGTGATCACCAACAACCTCAACGTCGCTGCCATCCTCAGCGATGCGCCGGGCTGCGAGGTCACCGTGGCCGGCGGCCAGGTGCGCAGCCGCGACCGCGGCATCATCGGCGAGACCACGGTCGAGTTCATCAGCCAGTTCCGCGTCGACATCGGCGTGATCGGCATCTCCGGCATCGAGTCGGACGGCAGCCTGCGCGACTTCGACGTGCGCGAGGTCAAGGTGGCGCAGGCCATCATGCGCGCCAGCCGCCAGGTCTGGCTGGCGGCCGACCACAGCAAGTTCGACCGCCCGGCCATGGTGGCCCTGGGACACCTCGAGCAGGTGCACCGGCTGTTCACCGACCAACCCCCGCCACCGCACTTCCAGGCCCTGCTCGACTCGGCCGGCGTGGCCTGCAGCCTGCCCACGGAAAGCCCCAGCCCATGACCTACCTGCTCGCCCTGGACCAGGGCACCTCCAGCTCGCGCAGCATCGTCTTCGACGCCGACGGCCGCATCGTGGCCATGGCGCAGCGCGAGTTCCGCCAGATCTATCCCCAGCCCGGCTGGGTGGAGCACGACCCCGAGGACCTCTGGCAGACCCAGCTGGCCACCGCCCAGGAGGCACTGGCCCAGGCCGGCATCACCGCGGCGCAGGTCAAGGCCATCGGCATCACCAACCAGCGCGAGACCACGGTGGTGTGGAACCGCCGCACCGGCCGGGCCATCCACAACGCCATCGTCTGGCAGGACCGCCGAGGCGAGCCGCTGTGCGCCCAGCTGCGCGCCCAGGGCCATGCCGAGACCATCCGCCGCAGCACCGGCCTGGTGGTGGACGCCTACTTCTCGGCCACCAAGATCCGCTGGATCCTCGACCACGTGCCCGGCGCCCACATCGCCGCCGCCCATGGCGACCTGGCCTTCGGCACGGTGGACAGCTGGCTGCTGTGGAAGCTGACCGGCGGCCGGGTGCATGCCACCGATGTGAGCAATGCCGCCCGCACCATGCTGTTCGACATCCGCCACAACGTCTGGGACCACGAGCTGCTGAAGCTGCTGCACGTGCCCGACAGCCTGCTGCCCGCGGTGCACCCCAGCAGCCATGTCTTCGGCGAGACCGATGCGGCGCTGCTGGGCGCGTCCATCCCGGTGGCCGGCATGGCCGGCGACCAGCAGAGCGCGCTGTTCGGCCAGGCCTGCTTCTCGGCGGGGCTGGCCAAGAACACCTACGGCACCGGCTGCTTCATGCTGATGCACACCGGCGCCCAGTTCCGCGCCAGCCAGAACGGCCTGATCACCACCGCCGCGGCCCAGCCGGGCGCCACGCCCGGCTATGCGCTGGAGGGCAGCGTGTTCATCGGCGGCGCGGTGGTGCAGTGGCTGCGCGACGGCCTGCGCGCCATCAGCAGCAGCAGCGAGGTGCAGGGCCTGGCCGAAAGCGTGCCCGATGCCGGCGGCGTGCTGTTCGTGCCCGCCTTCACCGGCCTGGGCGCACCCTACTGGGACACCAACGCCCGCGGCACCATCACCGGCCTGACCCGCGGCAGCACCGTGGCCCACATCGCCCGCGCGGCGCTGGAGAGCATCGCCTTCCAGAGCGCCGCCCTGCTGCAGGCGATGAGCCGCGACGCGGTGGCCGGCGGCGGCACGCCGGTGGCCGAGCTGCGGGTGGACGGCGGCGCCTGCGTCAACAACCTGCTGATGCAGTTCCAGGCCGATCTGCTGGGCATTCCGGTGGTGCGGCCCCAGGTCACCGAGACCACTGCGCTCGGCGCGGCCTACCTGGCCGGCCTGGCCACCGGCGTCTACAAGAACCTGGATGAACTGTCGGCGCTGTGGCAGGTGGAGCGGCGTTTCCACCCCACGCTGCCGCGTGAACGGGCGCAGGCGTTGATGGCCGAATGGGACCACGCGGTGCGCCAGGCCAGCGCGCCATGAAGGCGGGCGCCCGCGCATGACATCGCCCCCGACCGCCCGGCTGGGCGCCCTGCGCCCGGCACTGCAATGGCTGGCCGGGTGGTGGCAGATCATCCACCTGGGTGCGGTGCTGGGCGTGCTGGCGCTGTCGGCCAGCGGGCGGCGGCAGGCCTGGGGCAGCGGCCTGGCGGGGCAGGTCTACCGCGCCAGCGGGCCGATGCTGGCCGGCTTCACCATCGCCACCGCGGTGCTCAGCCTGGTGGTGATCCGCATCGTCATCGTCACCGCGCAGAGCTACGGCCTGTCGCAATACGCGCTGGAGATGGTGGTGCGCGTGCTGGTGCTCGAGCTGATCCCGCTGGCGGCGGCGCTGTTCGGCGCCGTCAACGCCACGCTGCCGATGGCCGACGAGCTGGCCACGCTGCGCCGCCGCGGCCAGTTCGACGCGCTGCGCCAGCGCGGGCTGGACCCGCTGGCCACGCTGGTGCTGCCGCGGCTGCTGGCCGGGCTGTTTGCGGTGCTGCTGCTGGCCGCGCTGAGCTGCGCTGTCACCCTGGTGCTGGCCTACCTGTCGGCGCACGGCTTCAGCCTGGGCGGCTTCGAGCGCTACACCCGCACCGTGGGGCGGGTGTTCAGCCCGCCGGTCACGCTGATCTTCTGCGCCAAGGTGTTTCTGCTCGGCTCGGCGGTGGCCTGGATCCCGCTGGTGACGGTGCTGCAGAACCCGGCGGGCCGGCGCTCGCGCGCCAGCGCCGAGCTGCAGGGCCTGGTGCGGCTGTTCGTGGTGGTGCTGGCCATCGAGGCGGCAGCGCTGGTGGGCAACTACTATTGAAGCCGCCCATGCCGCCGCCCGACGCCCTGCCCCCACCCGGGCCCATGCCCGAGGCCGACCTGCCCGCCGTGCCGCACCTGCAGGCCAAGGCCACCGGCCTGCTGGTGCTGCTGGCGGTGCTGGTGGCCGCTGCCATCGGCTACCTGCTGTATGCCCGCGGCGCCTTCGAGCCCACCCAGCGCCTGGTGCTGGTGGCCGATGACGCCGAAGGCGTCACCGTGGGCATGGACCTCACCTTCTCCGGCTTTCCGATCGGGCGGGTGCAGCACATCGAACTGTCGCCCGAGGGCAATGCCCGCATCCTGATCGACGTGCCGAAGAAGGACGCCGGCTGGCTGCGCACCAGCAGCATCTTCACCCTGGTGCGTGGCGTGGTGGGCAACACCAACCTGCGCGCCTACAGCGGCCAGCTGAGCGACCCGCCGCTGCCCGACAACGCCGAGCGCAAGGTGCTGGCCGGCGACGCCATGGCCGAGCTGCCGCAGATGCTGGCCGCCGTGCGTGAGCTGGTGCAGCGCACCAGCGCCCTGGCCGCGCCCGACGGCGCGCTGGCCGGCAGCCTGGCCAACCTGCAGGCCGCCACGGATCAGCTGAAGGGCCCGCGCGGCGCGCTGGGCGTGCTGATGGGCAACGAGGCCGATGCCAAGAAGCTGCTGACCACGCTGGACCGCACCAACGCCCTGCTGCTGCGGGCCGATGCGCTGGCCGCCAGCCTCGACCGCCTGGCCGGCAAGACCGACACCCAGGTCTTCGGCGCCCAGGGCCTGCTGCCCGAAACCCGCGCCACCGTGCTGCAGCTCAACGCCCTGCTGGGCGATGCCCGCGCCACGCTGACCCGGGTGGACGGCGTGCTGGCCGAGGCGCAAGGCATCGCCAGCAACACCCGCGCCGCCACCACCGACATGGGCACGCTGCGCACCGAGGTGGAAGCCAGCCTGCGCAAGGTGCAGCAGCTGGTCGACGAGGTGAACCGCAAGTGGCCGTTCGCCCGCGACGCCGAGGTGAAGCTGCCATGACGCGGACCGCCGCGCTGTGCCTGGCCGCTGCGCTGCTGGCCGGCTGCGCCAGCGGCCCGCCCACGCCGGACTGGCAGCAGGCTGCACGCGGCGCGCTGGATCTGGCGGTGGCGGCCGAACTGCGCGGCGACCGGCGCATCGCCACGCTGGAATTCGACCGCGCCCGTGCCGAGATCGCCCGCACCGGCCGCCCCGACCTGCTGGCCCGCGCCGAACTGCTGCGCTGCGCCACCCAGGTGGCCAGCCTGCAACTGGGGCCCTGCGCCGCCTTCGAGGCGCTGCGCACCGATGCCGCACCCGCAGAACGGGCCTATGCCGACCACCTGCTGGGCAAGCTGGACCGGGCCCAGATGGCGCTGCTGCCGCCGGCCCAGCAGGCCGTGGCGGCCCTGGCCCCATCCACCACCGACACCACCGCCGCGGCCGCGCTGCAGGCGCTGGCCGATCCGGTGTCGCGCCTGGTGGGCGCGGCGGTGCTGCTGCAGACCGGCCGGGCCGGGCCACTGGTGATCCAGCAGGCGGTGGACACCGCGTCCGCCCAGGGCTGGCGCCGGCCGCTGCTGGCCTGGCTGGGGGTGCAGCGGCAGCGCGCCGCCGGTGCCGGCGACAGCGCCGAGGCGGCCCGCCTGCAGCGGCGCATCGACCTGGCCGGCGGCACCCGATGACGGCCCTGGCAGGCCAGCGCCGTTGCGGCGTCAGTCCAGCTGCACGAACACCCGGCCGCCCTCGATCCTGACCGGATGGCTGCGCACCGCCTCGGTCACCGGGTCACACAGGGCCCTGCCGTCGCGCACGTCGAACTTGCCCTGGTGCAACGGGCATTCGATCTCGTGGCCGTCCAGGAAGCCGTCGCACAGGCGGGCGTTGCCG
>ERZ795056.4985-NODE-4985-length-13484-cov-4.934768_pt1 | contig 13484 bp, 9 predicted proteins | sample MGYA00375140_ERZ795056 | MGnify/ENA primary metagenome ERZ795056 (study PRJEB30185, sample SAMN05720227) | activated sludge metagenome | isolation source: Anaerobic digester | place: USA | collected 2015-03-09 ...
AGATTTTTGATGTATACATCGGTGGATACGATACTGCGCTGGAAGCAGCCCAAATATTGGATCAAGTGAAAAAAGCTGGATTTTCAGCAGCTAAAATCCAGCAATACGTCGTACGCGACAACCAATCCATCGCGTCCATTCAAATCGCCAGCTTTGATGCATCTGCACCAGTGAATTGGGCGCGGTATCAACAGCTCAATGGAGAACTGTTGGTTATTCCCAATGACAATGGAGCCAAATTGCTGACAGGATTTTATCCCAATATTGAAGCAGCGCGAAAAGAATTGCCCAAAATTCAAGCCATGGGTTTTGCTGATGCCTTCGTACGTACCGCACATCCCACTTTTTTGCACCAGGTTGGTGGCTTTGAAACGGGCAATAAGCCCAAAGAGATCAGCGCTACTGCTCAGATTGGCCCTAAAAAAACAACGGTTGTAGCCAAAACGGTTGTACGGCCACAGCCTACTTTTTTGCCCGTTGATTACCAGTTGAATCCAGCGAACAACAATACCGCTGCCATCGTCCCTGGTGTCACCAATCCACCACCCAGCAATTCTTCGATCCCCCCACCCAACAGCAATACTGCCAACAACAGTAACAACAACCGGCCTGCGCCGGGTGGCAATGGGCAAGCGCAATTCAAATGGGATACGCCAGGAGCCAATACCACTACAGCGAAAACGCCCAATCAAGTTCCGGTAAGTTATGAGGCCTCCTCTTCCAACAACAGCAACACTACTTACGGCACTGCTGCGCCCAATTACAATTACAACAACGCCTCTGGGGTGAAAGGAGTAAATGTACCTCCAGCAAACAACAGCAACCAGGGCAACACCCTCAATCAGAGCAATCCAAACCTTGCACCCGTTGCCATTTATCGCGCTTCGGTAAAAGAGTTGCAGCAGGCACTGGTGCAAGAAGGTGCTTACCGCAGCACAGTAGACGGTTATTCCAATGCGGCCACCGAGCAGGCCTATAGCGCTTTTCAGGAGCGCAACCGCCTGATGATGCGTTATGGAGCACTAGCCCAGTTGAACGGCAATCCAAACATGACCGAAAGCACTCGCTTGCGCAAAATGTTGAACCATTTGGATCAGGATGCGAATCCAACAGCCAGTTTGGCCAGCATCAATCATCCGTTGTCAAAAGCGTATATGGCTTATCAGAGTTTCAGCACCCGTGGACCGGGTTTTGAAACCAACAACTACATGAATGGAGCAATTCGGGACGTATTTGCCACGCGCAATGTGAGCAACCAAATCAGTTTTGACAGCCGGGCGGTTTATGCATATACCGATCTACGGCAATTTATCCTGCATTTGTACTATCTCCATGCTGCGTTGGGTGATGAATATCCCCTGCCATGCTGGTTGAATGAAAAACATCCGCAGGAGAGTGCCGAAGCCCAGGGCTTGTTCAATTCCTCCTCTAGTTTACCTTTGCCTACCCAGTCTTGTACCGAGGTGGAACCCGACCAAAAGACCACCAAAGTATTGCAATTGTTGGCGGAAGACATTGGGGTAGATAAACCTGCCGAAACTTTGCTCAAGCAGGCCAATGAGCATCGCAATCAACTGTATGCGGGCAAAATTCAACTTTCAGCCACGGAACAAACCCAGCTGGACGTATGGTCGACCGAACTGATGAACAAGCTCAACATTTGGTCGGCTCAAGATCCCCTACATGCGGAACTGGTGCGTGCCTTCCGGGTCGTATTTTACCAGACCCAGGTACAAATGGAAGACCATTTCATCGCCCAAGGAATGCCAGTGCCCAAGGCGCGTTACATGGCTTTGGCGACGCAGCATACTTTGGTGAGTCCTTATTTGCAGCGTTTTGAGTAATATATTTGGCCACGAAGGCACAAAGGCACAAAGCACGATTACTTCGTGTCTTTGTGCCTTCGTGGAACTTAAAACCTAAAACTTAAAACCCCAACCCCGCTCCATTCTCCTTCAACCACTTCTCCTTCAACTTATAATCTGGCATAGCCTGGGCGACCAGCGCCCAAAAGCGCTCGGAGTGGTTCATTTCGATGAGGTGTGCCAGTTCGTGGATGATCACGTAATCCACTACTTCGGCAGGCGCAAAAAGCAGACGGGTAGAAAAATTGAGGTTGCCCGTGTTGGAACAACTGCCCCAACGCGAACTCGTGTTTTTAAAACTGATGCCTTTGATGGTTTTGGAAAAATACAAGCGGTTGAGTTCCTCTACCCGGCGAGAAAATTCGGGCAGGAAATCTTTGGCCACAACCCGACTGAGCAAGGTAGCTGCGGCTTTGTTGTGTTCTTCAGGGCTGGCCGAACGCACCAAGTTCAGCTGAATGTAGCGATTGGGATGGAGTTTTGCGGTGTGTGCAGCACGATCTTCCAGGCTGATGCCAATGCTGTAGCGGCGGGTGCCCACCTGTACGGTGTCGCCGTCTTCGTACGTTTTACTTCGAAAACGTTGAAAAAAATCGGGTTTGTTCTGGTGCAATTGTTTGGCCCAGGTTTCAAACCAGGTCCAGGCGCGCTGCTCCTCACTTTTGGCCAGACGTTTGGGCAAACGCAAAATAAATCCTGCTTTTCCGGTAGCTGCCCGAAAAGAAGTACGGCGCTCGCGGATCACTTTTACCGGAATAGCGTGGCCATCTAGGGTGATTGAAGCAGGAAACATGTTTGGGATATTGACGAATTAAAGAATGACGAGTGACGAATTTATCGGTAATGCTGGATAGCAGCGCCGCAAATTCGGCACTCGTCATTCTTTAATTCGTCATTTTTATTGGTTTAGCCCATTTTCTGGGCAATATCCTTCATCACGTCCACCAGGACCTGCACCCCTTCGAGGGGCATCGCGTTGTACATAGATGCGCGGAAACCACCTACCGAACGGTGCCCACGGATGCCATCAATGCCCGCCGCTTTGGCCGCTGCATCAAAAGCCTTGTCCACCTCTTCATTGATGGCCAGGAAAGTTGGGTTCATCAAAGAGCGGTCTTCTTTGACCGTAACCGTACCGTGGAAGAGTGGATTGGCATCCAGTTCGTTGTAGAACAAGTCACCTTTAGTCTGGTTGTTTGCTCCCATTGCTGTGAGTCCACCTTGTTCTTTGACCCACTGCATGGTCAACATCGAAACGTAAATAGGGAATACCGGTGGGGTATTGTACATGCTATCGTTGGCGTCGTGGATGCCATATTGCAGCATGGAAGGAATGGCGCGGTTTACTTTGCCGAGTAAGTCTTTGCGCACAATCACCAGTGTAGTTCCTGCGGGGCCCATGTTCTTTTGTGCTCCAGCATAGATCAAACCAAATTTCTCCACTGGAATCGGGCGACTGAATATATCCGAAGACATATCGCATACAATCGGCACTTCGGTATCTGGCCACCAGTGGTACTGGGTACCATAGACGGTGTTGTTGCTGGTCAGGTGCAGGTACTTGGCATGGCTGGGCACCGTCCAGCCTCTGGGAATGAAGGTGTAATTTTGCTCCTTAGACGAAGCCAACACTTCCACCTTGCCAAAGAGTTTGGCCTCCTTGATGGCTTTGTCGGCCCAGGTGCCCGTATTTACGTACGCGGCGGTTTCGTCCTCGTTCAGCAGGTTCATGGGTGCCATGAAGAACTGGGTGCTGGCCCCTCCAGAGAGGAACAACACTGCGTAATCGTCGCTGAGGTTTAGCAACTCACGCGCCAGTTGCTCTGCCTGAGCAGCAATGGCGATGAAGTCTTTGCTACGGTGGGAAATCTCTAAAATAGATAGTCCACTGTTGTTGATATTGAGTACGCCACGGGCGGCTTCTTCAATGACCGATGCTGGTAAAATAGCCGGCCCAGGACTGAAATTGTATTTCTTCATTGGGTGTGCAAATTTTGGTGGTGCAAAAATAGGTTTTCTAGATGGTGCACGCTGGGAAAAAATGGAAGTTTTGTGGATTTTTTTACGACGGGAAAGCGGCATTGTAATGGGCCTTGGTTTGATTTTAGGCAAAAAAGGCTTATTTTTGAAAAAAAATTGGGAGAGATGACGCTTAGTTCGAGTGCCAAAACGCAGGAGATTCCCAGCTACCTCATCTACGAGATGGACGATGGCAAGCCTATTTATTATAAAGGTTACAAAGAAGTATTAGCTGGAACCAAAGATTTTGAAGCAATTATGGCCGATAGTACACTGCAAGCTTGGCTCAAAGGAGAGCTATTTGCATTAATCAAAATGTTATTGCCTGCTGGATACATCACAACGGTAGGTGAGCAAGGCTTACAATTGGGGAAATTGAAATGGAGAGCGGCCGATGTCGCTATTTTTAAAAAAGAAAATTTTGTACTCAGCAACCACTACTCCTCCAAAGCCCCCGAAATCGCTATTGAAATTGATACTAAGGCCGATTTAGATTCGCCAGGAGCTTCTATCGACTATTTTGACCGCAAAAACCGCCAACTCTTTGAATTTGGAGTCAAAAAAATCATCTGGATATTTACGGAGGTGCAGATGATCAAAGTACTAGTGCCAGGAGAAGATATGCAACATTTTGAATGGGAAGAAGATATCATCGTGATGGAAGGGGTACTGTTCAATTTGCAGAAGATTATGGATCAGCTCTTATAAAACCAAATTCTTCTTTCGCATCGTTTTCAACTGTATCTTTGCCTTTGAATAGCAACCCAATGCTCAAAATCTTGCACCTCATTCTGGCACTCAACATCCTTTTATCCTCGAGCGGGATAACGATATTTGAGCATTTGTGCCAAATGCGGGGCAAAAAAATAGCCTTGTTTGTACAGCCTAAAAGTTGCTGCCAAAAACGAGAACAGGTTCATCGTTCTTGCTATAAAACGGCAGCAGTAACCAATACCAGGAAAAGCCTTTCGCGGATTCCCTGTTGTTCGGACAAATCCTCTTTTTTAAAAACCGATACCCAGCCGACCTTACAAAAAGTGGTAGCGTTCAGCCTTGTGGTTGACGCTTTAGTTTTACCGCCCATTTTGAATTTTGCCTTTGAATTCGCCAAAACTATTCTCCCTCAGAATCAAAAAATCTTGCGTTTTTACTTATACAAGCCGCCACCACTCCTGCGTGACATCCTTGTGCTGATGCAATCTTTCCTTTGTTAGCCTATTGACTTCCTGACGTTTTTATCACGTCTGTTGAAAACCATTTACTCTTTTTCCATTGCTCATTCTTTGGTGCTGAGTCAAGCACTCAACAATTTCATGGTTATGAAAAAAATATTGCTCGGCAGTCTTTTAGCCCTTAATGTATTCAGCATTTGCCTGCAAGAGGCAGCAGCACAAGCCACTTTAAAAGCGCCCACTGCCAGCCCGGATGCTACCCTGACTCAAAATTTTGGGGAAAGTGACATCACCGTAACTTACGGTCGGCCCTCAGCCCGGGGACGGAAAATTTTCGGTCAGCTCATCCCATTCGACAGCCTCTGGCGTACGGGGGCGAATGATTGTACGGTACTGACCCTGCGCGAAACGGTGATCATCGGAGGCAAAAAAATCCCGGCTGGTAAATATTCCCTTTTTAGCATCCCGGCTCAGGAGGAGTGGACCATCATCCTCAACCGCGATGCTACCCTGCACGGTGCCTTTGGCTACGACCCCCAAGTGGACATTCTCCGCTTCAAGGTGAAACCGGAAAAATCCGAGCGATTCTACGAAACCTTCACCATTGAAATTGGTGATTTTAATGCCAAAGGGGAGGCTTCACTGAACTTAATGTGGGAAAACACCCTGGTCAAAATCCCGCTCCAAACCATCGCCGACTTCAACAATATGGCGGAAATTCAAAAACGCCTGATTGACAAGCAAGAGAAAAATTCCGAACTGCTGTTTCTCGCCGCAGGCTATTACCACGCTACCAAACGCGATCTGCAACAGGCCAAAGAATGGGTAGAAGCAGCTGAAAAATTGGACGGCAAAAAATTTGTGATTCCGAATTTGGCGCAAAAAATTTATACAGACCTAAAGGATTATCCGGCAGCATTAAGTGCTGCTCAACGGGCTTTGGCTTTGGCAGAAAAAGAAAAAATGAGCAGCGAGATCACAGCCTTGAACAAGCGGATTGCCGAATTGCAAAAACTGGCTGATGCTGCTAAAAACTAAGCAGCCATGGTGAACAAGATCATTTATTTTTTTCTGCACAATAAGCTGATGGCATGGGTAGTGCTGCTAATTTTCACCGGCTGGGGACTGGTGTCGGCACCGTTCGACTTTGGCATTCCCGGGCTGCCGCGCAATCCGGTGGCGGTAGACGCCATACCCGACATTGGGGAAAACCAGCAAATTGTATACACCGACTGGCCAGGGCGCTCGCCGCAGGACGTGGAAAATCAAATCACGTATCCGCTGACGACTACGCTGTTGGGCTTGCCCGGAGTAAAAAACATCCGCTCCACCTCCATGTTTGGTTTTTCCAGCATTTACATCATCTTCGAGGATCAAATTGATTTTTACTGGAGCCGTTCGCGGATTTTGGAAAAACTCAATTCCTTGCCTTCCAGTTTACTGCCGCAAGCCGTACAACCTACCCTCGGGCCAGATGCCACCGGATTGGGGCAAATTTTTTGGTATACCCTGGAAGGTCGAGACCCGGAAGGCAAGTCTACCGGAGGCTGGGACGCCCACGAACTGCGTAGTATCCAGGATTTTTACGTGCGTTATGGCCTGACCTCTGCGCCGGGTGTTTCCGAGGTGGCTTCCATTGGTGGTTTTGTCAAAGAGTACCAAATTGACGTCGATCCGCAGGCGCTGCGCACCTATAACATCAGCCTGGAAGAAGTGCTGGATGCCGTGCGCCAGTCTAACCTCGACATCGGAGCCCAAACGCTGGAACTCAACCTGGTGGAATACTACGTACGGGGCCTTGGCTATATCAAGAGCCTGGCCGACCTCGAAGAAACCGTAGTGCGGGTGAGCAACAACATTCCCATCCGCATCCGCGATATCGCCAAAGTAAACATTGGTCCCGCCGAACGCCGAGGCATCCTGGATAAATCGGGAGCCGAAGCCGTGGGAGGGGTAGTCGTGGCCCGTTTTGGATCGAACCCGCTGGAGGTGATCCAAAAAGTAAAAGAGCGCATCGCCGAAATTGAGCCGGGCTTGCCCAGCAAAGTTCTGGCCGATGGCACCCTTTCTCAAGTCAAAATTGTACCTTTTTACGACCGGACCCACCTGATCAAAGAAACCCTGGGCACCCTGTACAGCAACCTGAGTCAGGAAATCCTCACCACCATCATCGTGGTCATTGTGCTCTTGTTCAACTTGCGGGCTTCGCTGGTGGTGTCGGGGCTTTTGCCCATTGCGGTGCTGATGACTTTTATTGTGATGAAAATGTTTGGCGTTGATGCCAATATTGTGGCGCTGTCCGGCATCGCCATTGCCATTGGTACGATGGTGGATGTAGGGATTGTGATGTCGGAAAACATTGTGCGGAGACTGGAGCTGTACGGAGATAAAGAGGATTTGTACACTACGGTTTATGAAGGTTCGGCGGAAGTGGGTTCGGCGGTGGTGGCCGCAGTGTTGACCACCATCGTGAGTTTTTTGCCCGTATTTGCCCTGGAAGGAGCGGAAGGCAAATTGTTTCGCCCGCTGGCTTTTACCAAAACCTTTGCCCTGGGTGCTTCCATTTTTCTGGCCATCATGGTCTTGCCAGCTTTGGCACACACCCTATTTTCCATCAAAGTAACCCGGCGTTTTTGGCGTTGGCTCTGGAGCGGCTTACTCATAGTGGCCGGAATCATTGCGTTGGTTTTTCAACAACAAACCCTGGGGATCATCTTGCTCATCATCGGGGCCTGTGCATTTTTGCTCAATTGGAGTGAAACGAGGTATCGCCCCGAAGTAAGTGAAAAGGTAAAACAAGGCATCAATCTCGTTTACGCAGCCATCGTGGCTGGTCTGATCACGCGCATGTGGATGCCACTGGGCGTAGACCAAAGTATGGGGCTCAATTTCGTTTTTGTAGGGGGCATCCTGGCCAGTATTTTGGGTTTGTTGTACGGCATGACCGTCATCTACCGCCCGCTACTCACTTTTTTTCTCGAATACAAACTGCTGTTTTTGCTCATTCCACTGGGGATACTGAGCGCGGGCTATTTCATTTTCCGGGGCATTGGTCAGGAGTTTATGCCTGCGCTGGACGAGGGGTCTTTTCTCCTCATGCCGAGCGCGATGCCCCATGCGGGTACGCAAGAGAACCTGCGTAACCTGCGCATGCTCGACATGGCGGTAACGGCCATTCCGGAGGTAGAAACCGTGGTGGGCAAAGCGGGCCGGGTAGAAAGTGCACTAGATCCTGCCCCTTTGCCCATGTACGAGAACGTGATTTTGTACAAATCGGAATACAAAACCGATGAAGACGGCCGCCGCCTGCGGTTTAAAGTGGACGCCCACGGGAAATACCTCCGTGATAAAAAGGGCGAACTGTTTGAAAACCGCAATGGCCAGTATTTCCGACAATGGCGCGATCACATCCAATCTCCGGATGACATTTGGGACGAAATCACCAAGGTGACCCAACTGCCTGGTATCACCTCAGCACCCAAACTACAACCCATCGAAACCCGCCTGATCATGTTGCAAACGGGCATGCGGGCACCAATGGGCATCAAGGTCAAAGGGCCAAATCTGGCGGCCATTGAGGCCTTTGGCCTGGAGTTGGAAAAACACTTACGGCAAGTAGAAGGGGTAAAAGACGCTGCCGTTTTTGCCGATCGCATCGTGGGCAAACCCTACATCGAATTGGAAATTGATCGTGCCGCCATCGCCCGGCATGGCTTGAGCGTTGCGGATGTACAGGGCTACATCGAAGCCTCGATTGGCGGTACTGCGGTCACCCAAACGGTGGAAGGTCGCGAGCGTTACAACGTCAGGGTACGTTATCCCCGCGAATTGCGGAACGATCCCGAAGCGGCCAAACACATTTTTATTCCCTCAAAAAACAGCAACAACCCCATTCCGCTCAGCGATCTGGTCAAAACCAATTACACCGCCGGTGCCCAAATGATCAAAAGTGAGGATGGTTTTTTGGTGGGTTATGTGCTTTTTGACAAAGAAAATGATTATCCCGAAATTGATGTCGTCAACAATGCCAAAGTGTTTTTGGAAGAAAAAATTGCCAGTGGTGCACTACAAGTGCCTGTAGGAATCAGCTACCGTTTTGCAGGCAACTACGAGCAAAACCTGCGGGCGACCTCCCGTCTACGCATCATTTTGCCCTTGACTTTACTGATTATTTTTATGATCCAATACCTGGAATTCCGCTCCCTGACCATTTCGGCGATGGTATTCACTGGCGTTTTTGTTGCTTTTGCGGGTGGGTTCATCATGCTGTGGCTGTATGGGCAGCCCTGGTTTTTGGATGCCAAGCTCTTTGGCGAAAACCTGCGCGACTTGTTTCAGGTCCACCCGGTCAACCTCAGCGTGGCGGTTTGGGTCGGTTTTTTGGCACTCTTTGGCATCGTCACCGATGATGGAGTTTTGATGGCAACCTATCTGCGCGAACGTTTTGACACGCTCAAACCATCGTCTACTCAAGAAGTGCGTGCAGCCGTTTTGGAAGGAGCAGTACGGCGGGTACGCCCGGCAATGATGATCACCGCTACCACGCTACTTGGTTTTTTGCCCATCCTGACTTCTACGGGTCGAGGTTCCGATATCATGGCCCCGATGGCCATTCCGGCATTTGGCGGGCTATTGATCGAAATCATTTCCATATTCATCGTTCCGGTGTTGTTTTGCCTGTGGAAAGAGGCAGGATTGCGTTGGAAAAAAGAGGAAGCGATATGAAATTTGTAAGTGTAATGGGACTGGCTTTTTTAATGGTCAATGTTTTGGGGGCAAATCTGGTCGCTCAGCCCCTCGACAGCCTCGTTCAAATTGCCCTGCGCAACAACCCTCAACTCAAAGCCCGCTACACCAGCTACCAATCCCAACTGGAACGCGCATCGCAACAGAATCAATTGCCCGATCCTCGTTTGGATTTCAGTACCCAGTTGTTACCCTTGCGGATGCGCAGCTGGGAGCAGGCTGCCATCATCGGAGGGATGCAGGATTTTCCCTGGCCGGGTACACTGACTACCCGTTCCTCACTCGTCATTAGTGAGGCTCGGGTAAGTTATGAACAAGCCGAGGCCGAGGCGCTGAATTTGGCTTACGAGGTGCGGACGGCCTGGTTGGAGTATTATGAAATAGGAAGCAGCATCAAAATTTTGGAGGAAACCCTCACTTTAAGCCGCTCCGCCGAACGTTTAGCTATGGCGCGGGTGGAAAGTGGCCGGGGTAGCGCAACCGAAGTGCTCAAAGTACAACTCAAACTACGGCAGCAAGCCCAACAATTGAGCCTGCTCAAAAACCGCAGTCGTTTTCCATTATCCCGCCTCAATCAATTGCTCAATCGCCCGGCAGATACACCACTGCAAATTGACGAGACGCTGAGTTTTGTCGAGCTACCTTATCGGGTCGACTCCTTGCTGGCACAAATTCGCCGTGAGCACCCGGCTTTGAGCAGCCTGCGTTACGCGAAGGAAGCATCCCGACAAAGCGAGGCACTGAGCAAGCTGGAAGGCAAACCGGATGTCAGTCTGGGTTTTGATTACGTGGTTATGAGCAAAGTGGTAGAACACGGTTTGACTTCTGACGGTAAAGACATGCTGATGCCCCGCATTGGACTGCGACTGCCGCTGTACCGCAACAAATATGCCGCAAAGTCACGCGAAGAACAATTGCGACGCGAAAGTTTAGACCTGGAAGCACAGGCGCTAGTCAACGATTTTGCGGCTACCCTCGGACAGGCGTTGGCTTTGCAGGAAGAAGCCCGCCTAAACCACGCGTTCGTTGCGGAACAACTACAAACCCTCGATGCGTTGATCAAGATGCAGGAGGGGAATTTTAGTACGAATGCTGACCTCTACGAGACTTTACTGGAAAACTACCAACTGCGACTGGAGTACCAATTGATGGATTTGGAAGCGATTGTCAAAACGCACCAAGCGAAAGCACAGATTGAAAAACTGATTAAGTTTTAGGGTTTTAGGGTCTTAAGGTTTTAGGATTTGGCAGTGCGATCAACCCTAAAACCTTAAGACCCTAAACCCTAAAACCCCAAAATTTAATTCAATGAAACCAAAATATACCTTCTCCCCCCGTACCTTCCTTCCCTTCGCTACCTTACTAGTGGGGTTAGTTTTGGGCTATCTCATTTTTGGCCCTAAAAAAGCACAGCCGCACAGCACCAGCGGTGCCGAAACTGCGGCGAAGGTGCTCACTTACACTTGCTCAATGCACCCCCAAATCCGGCAAAACACGCCCGGAACCTGTCCACTCTGTGCAATGGACCTCAGCCCCATTGATGCTACCACCAGCAGTGATCCACAGGTTTTGGAAATGAGTGAAGCCGCTATTCACTTAGCCGATATTCAAACGACTACCGTTGGCTTGGGGCAAAATGCGGGTAAAAAACTCAGCCTGAGTGGCAAAATCCAGCCTGACGAACGGGCGGCTTCAACCCAGGTGGCACATATCCCCGGGCGGATTGAAGAACTTTTTATCCGCTTCACAGGTGAACAAGTGCGCAAAGGACAGGCTGTCGCACGCATGTACTCTCCGCCATTGGTTGCTGCCCAACAGGAATTGTTGGAAGCCATTCGTTTTAAAGGGAAAGATTCGGAACTGGCCGAGGCTGCACGCAGTAAACTGCGCTATTGGAAGGTAGCGGATGCGTTCATTCAAAAGGTGGAAGAGGGGGGTAAAATTCAGCGGGAAATTACCCTTTACGCCGATCGAAGTGGAGTGGTCATGACCCGCAAAGTGGCCGTAGGGGATTACGTGGAAGAAGGCTCGGCCTTGTTCGAATTAAGCAACCTTAGTCAGCTTTGGGCCTTGTTTGAAGCCTATGAAGCTGATTTGGCGCATATCCGCGTGGGTAATGCCGTGCAATTTACCACACCTTCCCTGCCCAATCGCAGGTTTACCGGGCGTATCGCTTTTATTGATCCTTTGATTGATCCTCAATCGCGCACGGCATCCTTGCGGGCTGAAATTCAGAATCCGGGTGGTTTATTGAAGCCCGAAATGTTCATTCAAGGGGAATTGAGTGCCAGCGCTTCCGCAAAAAGTGCGCTCGAAGTGCCCAAAACCGCCGTACTCTGGACGGGCAAACGTTCGGTGGTCTACCTCAAAAAACCGGATACCGAATTGCCTTCGTTTGAATACCGGGAAGTGGAACTGGGCGAATCAACCTCGAATGCCTATCTCATCCTCAGTGGTTTGCAAACCGGAGATGAAGTGGTGACCAACGGTGCTTTTGTCATCGACGCCGCTGCACAGCTCAACAACCAACAGAGTATGATGAACCAACTGGTCAAAGCGGATGCCGCGGTAATTGCGGGATTACCCGATTTCCGCAGCCAGGTTTCACCTGATTTTCGCAAAGAACTGGACCTGCTTGCCGTAGCGTATTTAAAAATGAAAGACGATTTGGTCAAAACCAATGCCAAAGCCAGCGGGCAACATGCAGCCGATTTGGCCAAACAATTGGAAAAAATGCAGAACCCTAATCTACCTGTTGAAGCCCAGTCATTTTGGAAAAACCAACATAGTGCTCTGCGTCAGCACGTGGCACGCATCGTGTCGAGTGGGGATGTGGAAGCCCAGCGGGTACAGTTTGATTTTGTCTCCCAATTGTTGATTCAAACCTTTAAAGTTTATGGATCAGGCAAAGAATCCTTGTACGTCCAGCACTGCCCCATGGCCTTCAACAACCGGGGTGCTGACTGGCTGAGCGGCGAAGCAAAGGTATTGAACCCCTATTTCGGCGATGAAATGCTGAACTGTGGATTTGTCAAAGAAAATTTAGTTCGATAAGCAATTATCCGTAATTTTGCGGATCAAAACGTATAAAATCATTAAGATGAATACCATTTCATTTCGTGCATGCTTAAGTATCCTTGTTTTGGTGCTCAGCATTTGGGCTTGTGGCGGTAAAGTTCAAGAGGCAGACCAAAAGAGTGAGATCGAGAACGCGGCAGCGCAAGCTACGGGTTCCGAACCGACCGCAGAAGGCAAAGAATACACGGCCAAGTACCAATGCCCTATGCACTGCCCAGGTAGCGGTAGCGAAACTTATGGCAGTTGCCCGGTGTGTAAGATGCACTACATGTACAACCCAAATTTGCCCAATTCAGACTCCATCAATAAACGATTATTCAAAGAAAATCCACAGAAGAAGTTAGAAGAATAATGCCCAGCTCCCTGAGTTGCCTATTCAAAAAACACCCCCTGTTATAAATCATTTGCAGAAATGAAAAGACTGTTTAACCGGGTGAACAACCGAGAGTTAAAGGCGCGGTTGGAGGAGAGTAAAGAGCAACGGACCACCTTGTCTTTTTACAAATACCATCAACTGGAAGACCCACAGGCGTTTCGGGATGACTTGTACCTGAAGCTGAGTGAATGTGGTGTATTGGGGCGTATTTATGTCGCCAACGAGGGC
>ERZ795056.4986-NODE-4986-length-13482-cov-11.975423_pt1 | contig 13482 bp, 8 predicted proteins | sample MGYA00375140_ERZ795056 | MGnify/ENA primary metagenome ERZ795056 (study PRJEB30185, sample SAMN05720227) | activated sludge metagenome | isolation source: Anaerobic digester | place: USA | collected 2015-03-09 ...
TAGATGAATCGAATATAACAAGATAAACGAATGCCTCAAAATTCCGAAATGCTTGGCTTTGCTGGTGTGTTGTTATGGAAAGATGCAATTGTTCTTACTTTTAATCATAAACTTCCTATTGGGGAAATTGGAATTTATCAATCTATTATCACTTTGCAGCTATGTCCTGAACTGAGCCTAAATATATATAAACCTTTATTCAAATCTGAACAATCGATTATATCATGCTCATTTCTAATTTCACCATATTTTAATTCTCTACCTGAAATATCCGAAAGTGAATAGAATTGATTTAAAATGTTTCTATTAGTTATAAAATATGACTTAGCCGGATTGGGAAAAATAAGAGGACTTTCATACTTACTAAATACAGTATTCAAGATATTTATGGTTAATGAATCTGAATATTCTCCACAAAGAACCGTGTCGACAACTGTTACAATATATTCACCATTTAAAGTGAATTCTAAAGTTGACAAATTTTCATTTTCAATTTCGATTCCATTAAAATACCAACGATGGGTAACAAAACCTGAATTAACACCTGAAAACAGATTTGAACCATTAAATGTCAAATGAGGGACAAGACTTGAGTCCGAATATCTTGTTAAAATACATCCTTTCTGAATGTAATTTGACCCTGCTAAAACCAACCTTCCATCTTCTAGTTCAACTACTTCACTATATGCTGCTTCGCCACCAATAAAGTTAGATATCAACTCTCCATTGTTTACGATATTTGAATCGAGCTCTCCATTCTCTTTAAGAAAGTAAGTGCTTGCTAGATAATTAAATTCTTCTTGATATAGAATTCCAAAAATTATTCTGTGGTCTTCAAGAATATCAAATCCAATGCAATCTTGATTAGTTGCTGTCTCTAGCCAATATGTTCCAGATACAGCAAAGTTTGTATCAGGGGAACCATCTGGTAAAAATCTTTTAATGTTTATTGGTTCACTAGATGGTAATCCATTATCAAATTTTGAAACTATGACTAATTTGTTGTTATCAATTTTAGAATATCTCCCATTTACCATGGAGCTTGTATCTATTATAAACCCGTTTAATCCATAACTACTATCAATGATGCCACTATCATTTACTCTTAAAGTGACCAACTTTTGATCCTGATTTGAACCGACGAATAAAATTTTATTATCTGTAACTCTATGAGACGTTGACAGCCTAAAATCTATCGAATCATTGAGAATTAATTTAAAACCTGTTCCATGGTAGCTACTATCTAGTGAACCATTGGAGTTAAATCTTGCTAACAGAATTCCTTTTTCACTTGATGATTCAAATTTTCCCGCACATAATATCTTGTCATCATTAACTACTTCTACAAAATTAAATGACGTAGAGCCATCAGACGGTGTAAATGAGTCAAGAAATATACTTATGTCATTAAGGATAAAGTTGGAATCTAATATACCTGATGAATCAATTTTAATCAACACTTGACTACGATAAAATTTATTGCCAAGTTCTTTAGGTGCTTCTCCCGCTATGAATAAACTGCCATCCCCATTTAGGAAATAATCCAGCGCCTCAATATTCCCATTATAGTATTCATAGTTATATTCAAATCGTCCATTTATACCATAGCTTGAATCAACTTTACCACATTCCGAAAATTTGATAATTGAATTAAAAGGAGGAGTAATAGCTGGAGGCCCCAAGGATAAATTTTCATTACCACAAGCAAGATATTTTTCATCGTCGAGCTTGTACAATTCAAGCAGCTTTTGATTACCTAACATCGGATAGTATCCGAATCCATTTACAGAAAACAACGAATCCACAATTTGGCTCTGACTAGAAGCTATACTTGAAGATAAAATTATTGCTGAAAATATAATTCTGTTTAATTTGTGCTTTTTCATAATATGTTTTGAATTAAACTTTATCGATATTATAGTTTGTTACGGCTGTACACTTTCCCCTAACTTTTCGCACACATTAATAAAGCCAAATGAGATGAACGAAATACTTTAGATTAGACGAATATAACAAGAAAACGGATGTCTCAAACTCCCGAATTACCTGGCTTTTCTGGTGTGTACTGTTAGACTCTGGGCGGTTATTTTTTAATAAATGTGATTAGAACAGCTCAAAGAATTAAATTATATTACCCAGAATTGAAACTAAATAAATTGAGGTTGGCTATCCAGTTTGTTTTAGTCCTTGGTTGTATACACGAATTGCCTTGTTGATTTTTATTCTTTTGACGATTATCAGAGGAATTGTACCTGCGAGCAAAACAGCACCAATGGGCATTAATGTGGATGGATATCCCGAATTGAAGAAGTATTGGTGCAAGCAATAGGTGAATACACTTGTTGCCAAAATGCCTGTATTTAATGCAAATATTCTAGTATTTTGGGCTTCGTCGGCAATGTTTTGACTGGCTTCAGTGCTAGAGAGTAGTGCATTAAATTCTTTTCCTTTGATGGATTTATCACCTTGGTAATAATGGTTTCTGAAAAAACCGCGCTCGATGCTTAAGGTATCGTTTGCATTCTGTGCCGCAATTGTGCTTATTGTAACTAAGAACAATAGACCAACAAAGAAATTTAATTTATTTATAAACATAGGCTTTACAATACAAAAAAGATGACGATAAATGCTCCCAATACACTCAACGCTCCAAGAATTATGGAGGCGATAGCCCAGCCTTTCCCCCTGTGTTTTTCTGGATTTTTCTTTATTTTGCCAATGCTCAAAACTCCGAGTACCATGGCTACAAGTCCGAGAGGGATTCCGAAAGCTATTAAGCCTAATAAACCTAATACACTTCCTATGACTGCCATGGGCTCAACATTACGGTCTTTATCGTAAGACTTTGGAGCTTGTTTAGGGCTGATGATTTCATTGGTTCCGTCAGCATGCTGAACTAAGAAAATGAGTGATTTGGGGAGCACATAATCAGGACCGCTAAGGTTTTCGCAACGCTTGTAGCGAATTTCTGTATTACTGATTTCTAGGATCATTGCTCTTATTTCATTACCATTGTTCATTATCAGTTTTTGGCAAGGCTTAGTAGAGTCTTCCAAAGCATAGGGCTGCGCTGAACGAATATTGCATGGCGAGGAATTAGCCCCTTTTGCAAGGTGGGAAATAGTTGTTTCCTGCGATGCACTCAATGTGTTTTCCACAAAAACGTCAGGCTTTTCAGTGAAGTTTTTTTGGGTGATTGTTAATCCTGAAAGTACCTGACTTAATCTTGCTGGAATTGTCGGTTGTGCATTGTGGTGATTTTGCTCAACATAAAAGCCAGAATTATATCGGCGATGTTGAATAGTGCATGACGACAATAGAAAAGCGATAAAAATTATGGTTAAATTAATGCCTAAATCTAACTTCCTGAATAGTTTTTGTGTGCTCACAAGAGTTGTTTTAATAAAAAAAGATTTAATTACTTTGAATTGCTGAATTATTGGCAATGTAAAAATTGTTCGCGAAACACAATTACTTAGAATCAAATTTTCGCCCGAGGCTATCTTTCCGCAAACACCTGAGAAGCCAAACGGGGTGACTGAAGTGCTCTAAATTAGACGAATATAATAAGAAAAAGAATGCATCAAACTCCCGAAATTCCTAGCCCTGCTGGTGTGATCTGATATATGAATTACCAAATGGAAAGTGTTTATATAACATACCAATAACAGCGAAACGTTAAAAATACACGACTTGAATACAAAATAAATAAAATTATATTCTTACATTACTAATAATAACTAGTATAACATCAGAGGATTAATTTTTTCATAATATTCACATTCCTATATGTCAATTAATGCACAATTGCCAAAAGAAGTAGGCAGTTTTTGTAAAGTAACACAATTTTAAATTTTCTCGACGTTTAATGTTTGGCAAAAGATGCATTATTCATTCTCAGTGATGTTGGTATTCTTTTGATTTGCACAGATGGTGGAGCCAATTTTACTATACTTCAAAATGCATCTACATTTATCTACATTGTTGGTTATTTTAAAATTGGATAAATAATTTGTAGCCAGTGGGGATTCTTTGCAATCTTAACGGCTGTATGCGTTTTTGATGTTGTAGCGTTCCCTGCCATCGCTCACTCCTGTGCTGGGTCGAACTTTCCGCTCCAAGGCCTCTACCCTATGCTATGCTGCGAGGCTATAGACTTTCCATAAAAAGCTTCAAAAGGTCTACCTCCAACTTCAAATAGCACCACCATCATCAATAAGTAAAACACCAAGTTGCGCGCAAATAGCAGTTAATGATAATCCTATTCCTGTTATTTTTAATCTAAGGTCTATATTCTGCATTCCTTCATCAACTATACCAATAACATAAGAAAAGAAATACTTAGACTCATCTTTAGCAAAATTTTAAAAAAAAACAATCATTTTGTTCTGAAAACAGTTATGTTGCTTGATGTGCTTCATGCACTTTTGGTGAAATCTCCTTATTTGCTTGCTCTATTGCAAGTTTAGGTTGATACATTTTAAATTGTTTATTTAATGTGGTGTGTAAAACATTTCCTTTTTACCATTAACTCTCTGTAATCAACAGTTAGGATTATCTAGAAATAAAGAAATTTTATGTATTAATCGAAGCAATGGTAGTTAAATAAACTTGCCGTGTAGGTGTTGAATCCATCATTCCACGTTTGCTCAACTACATAGTTTTTATCGTTTAATTGATACTCATAATTGTAACTCACAATTCCAACGCTTTGAGTCCAATAAATTGACGTTTGTGGGGCAAAACGAGTCATCCAACCATGATCGGGATGAAATATTTTTGACAGTTGAGTGGGCTGGTAATATGCAGATGGGGTGTGAACTTCATAGTATGTTTCGATATCATTCGAATTGTAATAATGTAATTCGCGAAAACGTTGTTCTGTATCATGAATGATAACCATTCGATAATTATCGGCTTCTGTGCCTGATTCTGAGTTCGACGTATTATCTATATACTCCACACCAGTTAATAAATTATAGTCATCATAGGTATAATTTATTGTCCCTTTTAATAAAAATCTACTTCCCGAAGAATCAGGATCGGGATCATTTACATAAACATCGGCGTTTATAACTTCATAATTATTATCCTCTGAAAAAAAATAATTATACACAGTAGCAGTGTGCCAATTCGACAACTCTTGGTTATCTATATCGCCTAAATATTTAAAAACAGTATCTAAAATTGGTCGATGCAATGCTTCTTGTATGAAATATTGAAAACGGTAGGATTCATTCACATTGCCAGTGGTACTGTTATAAGACTTCAACCTTTCCAAAACACTAGGAAATACAGCGCTGTAGTCGAAGGTATATTGATTCTCAAGATCTGAGGAGAGCATACTTTGAACATAACACCCAGGAGGATCAATAATATATGGAATCTCAATTTGTTCTTCCTCTTTAATGCTTTCTTCAATAGGCTTATCCTCTTTATTGCAAGAAGACAATACAAATAAGGCGATGAATGAGAAAAGCAATTTGTTTAAATACATTTTCATGGAATTAAGGTGCATACAATGCGAATATTCTCTTCTGGTGAATTGACCGATTTATTTAATATCAATATCGTATGCCGCTCCACTAAAAGGCGAATTGCTAAGCCCATGTGGAACACCATTTTTCCAGTACATTCCAATGAAACCAGTTGAAGTAGAATTACTTCCAATACCTACTGCATAAATATCGTTGTTTGCAACACAAATACTCGATGCACTTTCTTGTATATCATCGGATGCATAAACTGGACATAGTTCATTTAAACTTCCATTTTTCCAATAGCAGGCAGTACAACCAGAGCTTCCATAACTCCCTGCCATGTATACATCTCCACCTGAAATAGACATTTTATTAGCTTGTAAATTTTCAACAGAAGGAGAAGTATAAAGTGGTTCTCCATTTTTCCATAGAATACTTTTATACTGACCATTGTCTAATTCTAATACACCACTAATGAATACATTACCATTACTAACTTCTACATCGAAAGCAGTCGATTTAGAATCATAGGAAGGCAATTCTTGGGGAACACCATTGGTCCAATGAATCGCTTTTTGCGCGGTATTGACTGCTGAAGTATTTTGCCATCCTACAACATGAATAGTTCCATTTTGAACGAAAACCCCAGTTGCACCTGCATCAACGATACCATCCGAAAGATCAGTTACTTCGGCATTTATCCATAACTTTGCAACAGATACACCATCTTCATTTCTCTCATTGCCTACGATGTAAATATTCTGATTTTGAATAAAAATATCGGTTGCCACGCTAAGCACAGCTGGATCAGAACTTAAATCAGACATCACACCGTTTTTCCAATACACTGGAACACTTAAACTCCCTGCGGTAGAAACTTTTCGACTTCCTGCCAAGTAAATGTCATTACCCTCCACCCAAATGGCACGCGCTACTGCATCTTTAACTCCATCGCTTAAAACAACTTCCACTTCATCTTTCCAATACTTTGCGACATTCTTGCCGGAGGCATTTATCTCAAATCCGCAGATATAAACCGATTTAGGCGATGACGGAGATGGTGGTTCTAATTCAAGGATACCAGGTGGATTTTCTTCCTTTTTACAACCTGACCCAATAGATAACAAAACAAAGATTGCAAGGATTGAAAATCTCATTAAATTTTTCATGTCTGATCGATTGATTAAATGATTCACATAGAATTAATTCTTCATCCAGCGTTTTTCAGCTATATTATTTCCATTGAATAAGACAACCTGATATATTCCAGATAGGAGTTCTTCTGTATGAATAGTTAATGAATTACCACTTATCTTAATTGGATTCAAAACCAATTGTCCTGCAAAATTGTATACAAAAACCCATGTGTTTTGTAAGTATTGGGAAGATGAAATGGAAAGTACATCTGAACCCGGATTTGGGAAAACATTTATGTCCAACAAATCATTCAAATCATTTACACCACTAATGATTACATTGACGCAATCTGAAGTATCACTGCATCCATTCAAATCCAAGATTAACGCGTAGTTTCCGTTTATTTCAGGAATATAATTTTCCTGGTTTTCAACTTCGATGATTTGTGTGTCGCAGTTCCACCATGAATAGGCACCTTCACTTGATTCTGCAATAAGTGTATCTCCAGATAATATAACAGAAGCAACAGGTTGGTTAATGGTCAAATTCAAGGTTACAATAGTATCGCCGGGGATTTCAACCTCGTATATGCCACTCTCAGTGAAATTCTGTCCATAGAAAGTATAATCAGAACAACTAGAAATCGTTTCAGTGAACGAGGTAAATGCGCAACCATCTATACAAGAAAGAAAAACATTATTATTTCCCGGATAATACCACATTCCACCAAGAATAATGTGATTATTTAATCGAATTAATTCGTAATCATCCTCATTGGGTTGAACATTTCCAGTTAATGCTTCTCCCCCATTTCCTCCAAGAATTTGAATTCCTTGCGAAGAAATTATGTGTTTACGCAAACCTAAATTGGAGTTATGGCAAACAACAAGATTAGAATCCTCATCGAAAGTAAATTTTGCAAAAGGATTGAAGTTCGATGTATTGGCAATTTCAGCTCCAGTTGACCCCCAAAGCATGTCGCCGTTTTGATTAAATCGCTGACCATAAATAGCATAGTTACCAACTATACCTGGTCGATTGTCTTTCCAAACAGCAAAATAATCACCATTATTCTCTTTAAAAGTAAAACCAATTTCATTTCCGGGAGCTGTACAAACTAATTTAGGCTGAACGCCCCAAATGAAGGCTCCGGCAGTATCGATTCGATTCGTTTTAATTGTGTTTTCTCCTTCCCACATAAATGTGATTCCGTCCTTGTCTGCGATTGCGTCGTAACCATAGTTTAATCCAGGAGCATCGGTAACAGTAATCCAACCCAGCCAAGCTGTATTCTTAGGTGATGCCAAAGTATCAATGTAGGCACATTTTAATGGTGCACCAGAACCATTTCCAGTTGGACGAAATAGATATACTCCATCCTCCTGATTACCCAACATACGCACAAATCCATTGTAACCATTACCATACATCACTCCATGCAAGGGTGTAGTAAGAATACCTTCAAAGGTAAATCTGCTCAAGTTATATTGATATCCGCTTCCGTTGGAAATCAGAAAACCGATATGAAAACCATATTCATCTCTTACCAAATCGAATTCATTGTAATACCAAACAATAGAAGATTCGTTGGTATTGGCATGAGAAATTTCCAAATCATCTACCCACATTTTATTGCCATCATCATCGATTTGCTGAACCAATAATTTATTATCTGAAATCAACGGAGCATTGTAGTTATACCATACAACGATCAATTTGTCATCCTCATAATGATACAGTTTAAATTTTCGGATTTCACCAGGCTCGTCTAGAATCAATTTTCCATTGATCTCCCAAAGAATATTTCCATTTGCATCAAAGTGTTGCCCGAATACTTTTGTAGATTCTGATCCGGTTCGAGCATCGAGCCAAAAGGAAAACAACCCACCATCTCCATCTGGAACAGATTGTAAATCAAATTGATTAAAGGGGGCATCGCAAAAAACAAGCGGATTTAAAGGATCGAATGACCATTGTGCATCTACTGTATTTGTTAAGCTAAACAGTAGAGATAAAAGTGTAAAAATTCTTTTCACGGGTTGATGTTTTGGGCGAAATTCAGGTAAAATACTGGGCAGTAAAAGCGATATTGATTGAGCGACATACATACTGAGTAAACGGTAAGTAAGCGGAGAGTTCAAATGGGGAAGTAGAAAGTGGAAAATGATTGATATTTAGAAATCGCTAATTAAAAAAACACTTCATTTCCACTAAATTTAAACTAGTAAAATAAAATCCATACTTTGAATTAATATAATTCAGCATTAAAGAAAGAGCCAGACAAGGAAGCAACTTAAGCACAGCAAAGCCATGAAGATTATTTCAAGCCAAATGAGGAATTGGCTATTATTATTTGGGGATTTTAGCGACAAAATAGGGATATATAATTCAAACAAACATAAAGTCTACTTTTCACCATATATAAACATATTGAGTAATTGGAGTTTATTTTGAGTGAATGGCGATACAATTTAAACTGAAAAGGTTTAATTTGTATTTATGTTGTATGGAGCTATTAGATATTTACTCATCACTTTTTGTGTACTCATAGGAATTCAAGCCTTTGCGCAGGATCCATCGGCGATTGCGGCAGATCAGGAATTATTGCACAAAGCTTCAAACGATAAGGTGCGTGCTGAATTGCTCTGGAGAATAGGTTTTAACTTCAGTCAGTCGCAGCCTGATTCTGGTATTTATTACGCCAAAAAATCGTATGCACTTTCGAAGAAAATCAATTACCCTAAAGGATTAGGCGACAGTGAAAACATTTGGGCGTTTAGTCTTTCATTAGCAGGGGAATATGATTCGGCCAATGTGCATTATGGGAATGCATTGAGGCATTTTAAAGCCTTGAATGACCCCTGCAATACTACCGTTGTTTTGGGCAATAGAGGATGGAATTACTTGAATCATCATGAAGATGCGAAAGGACTTGAATGTTTTCTTGAGGCTGAAAAGCTTGATAGAGCTTGTGATTCAAGAGGATGGAAATCGACCACCTATTACAACATCGGCGCTGCTTATAACCGCATGAATGAATACAATAAAGCAATCGCATACTTTGATCAGGCTATCGAAATAGACGAACAAAAAAAAGATACCATCAAATTGGCCGTTTCTAATCTTGGTAAGGCCAATGCATTGAGGGGGTTAAATCAAATGAAGAATGCGGAGGTGTATTATAAAAGATCAATGTATTTTAATGAATTATTAGGAAATGAATATGCCCTGGCATATGTGTATGAAAATTTAGGGCAATTGTTGTTCGATATGGGCGACCAAATCGGATCGGTTTCATATTGTACCAAGGCATTGAAAATATTCAAAGAGCTCGATAGACCGGGAGATTTTATTTATGAATCCCTACTTATTGGTACCATGCTTTATGAATCGAACCGATTGAAAGAAGCTGAAACAATTTTATTGGAGGTCCTGCCAATGACAATTGTGCATAATACACCTTATGAAAGAAAAGAAGTTTATGACCGCCTTTCTAAGATTTACAAAAAGTTAAAACGAACAGATCTAGCATTTGATTATTTGAGCAAGTTTGTCGCCCTCAAAGATTCGTTAAACGAAGAAGATCAAAAGAAAAATTTAGCTGAGCTTACTACCCGTTTTGAAACCGAAAAAAAAGATCAACAGCTCGAAGTAGAACGCGCTTATCGAGACAGTGAAAGCGAAAGAGCCGAAAGACAAACTTTTCAAAAGTATGTTTTTTTAACTGGTGCGATTGTTTTCGGACTCATCACATTGGTATTAATAAATAGGTTTAAAATCAAGAAACGTGCTGCAAAAGAACTGGAAGAAAAAAACATTCTTATCGAAAAAGAGAAAAATAGGGCCGAACGGAGTGAATACCAGAAGCAACAATTCTTGGCAAATATGAGTCATGAAATACGTACGCCAATGAACGCCATAAACGGACTCTCACGTTTATTGCTCGATAAGCATCATGATGATCAAACACGCGAATATCTTGAAGCAATAAGTCATTCAGGTGAAAACATGCAAGTTATTCTGAATGACATTCTGGATTTGGCAAAATTAGAATCAACTCAGTTTTTGGTTCATCCAATTGCGTTTGACTTGCGCAAAGAAGCCAATCAAATTATTCGGATATTCAACACCAAAGCCTTGAGTAAAGGATTGTATTTGAAAATAGAAATTGATGACAAACTACCACAATATATTAAAGCCGACGCTGCTCGATTGTCGCAAATTTGGAGTAATTTAATATCCAATGCGATTAAATTTACTCCAAGAGGTGGGGTGTTATTCAAGATAAGTGCTTCAAAAAATCCAGATTCAATGCTTGTAGAAGTGATTGACACAGGAGTTGGAATTGATAAACAAGCACAAACGCAAATATTCGACAGCTTTGTTCAGATTAATCGCATCAACGCGCCAAAAACAGAAGGCACTGGACTTGGATTAACTATCTCAAAAAACTTAGTGGAGCGAATGGGAGGGCAATTATCGGTGACGAGCAATCTGGGAGAAGGAACAACCTTTAGTTTCAAGTTGAAATATACTTTGGCTTCAGAACAAGATTGGGTTCAAAAGGAACTGAAACCAATATCATTTATTGATAAAAAGCATATCATCATAGCAGAGGACAACGACTATAATTTCCTTGTTACAAGAGATGTGATTTTAAAATACTTCCCAAATATTCAAATTTATCGAGCATTTCATGGCCGTGAAGTGATTGATCTTATTGAGGAAGACGAATTCGATTTAATTTTCATGGATGTAAAGATGCCGTTGATGAATGGGTATGAAGCTGCAAAAAACATTCGAATGAAAGACATTCAAACACCAATTGTGGCGCTATCGGCCAGTGTGACGCAGCAGGAAGTTGATTTATGCTACAGTTCTGGCATGAATAAGTTTGTTATGAAGCCATTTGCAGATGAAGATTTAATTCAGGTAATCAATCACTATTTTGACACAAACGTAACAACTGATAATCAACAAACAGAAGAATCAACAAATCATTTTGAATTATTTGCAAAACCACTGTTGATCGAATTTATAGAAGCCAGAAACAGCTATAATTTTGATGATATTAAATTAACGGCTCACAAAGCCAGGCCTTTGTTAATTCGGAATGAGAATTTAGAATTGGCAAAGCTTTGCGAGGAAATAGAAAATCAAGAAATGGAAGAGAAATTGCTTATTAATAAAACAGATGCAATTATTAAAGAATTAACTTTTAAGCTGAAATATTATTAAATTATATGAACACAAAAATAAAGACTTGCTTGATCGATGATGATCCTTTTATACTTTCAGAATTGAGCGCTTCATTGGAAAAACAATTTAACGAATCGATCGAGATTATTGGTGTTTTTCAAGATGCACAAAAAGCCAAAAATGAATTAAAAGTGTTGCAACCCGAACTCGTTTTTTTGGATATTCGAATGCCTCAACTGAGCGGCTTCGATATTCTGGATCAGTTGGAAGACATCACATTTGAAGTAATTTTTATTACCTCGTTTAGCGAATATGCTATTCAAGCTATCCGCTATAGTGCATTAGATTATTTATTGAAACCAATTGATCAATATGAACTAAAGAAATCTATTGAGCGATACATAAATATTCCAGACAAAGCATTGATGAAAGCGCGTTTGGAAAATCTTCGACATAATTTGAATATTAAAAACGAAAATAATCTTCAGTTAATTATTCCAACAAAACAAGGAGAATATCACTTTAAAGTGAGTGAGATTGTTCGGTGTGAAGCCGATTCAAATTACACCATGATTTATCTCAAATCAAATAAAAAATTCTTAGCCTCTCGCACGTTAAGTGATATTGAAGCAATGCTGAATGAGCGAGTATTTCAGCGGGTTCATAAGTCACATTTAGTTCATTTTAATTATGTGGAATGCTTATCGTCCAGCAATAATTTGGTTTTGCAAGATGGAACAGAGATACCTGTTTCTCGTCGGAGACTTCCAGAAGTTAAATCAATTCTATTTGAGCGTAAACACCATTAAAATTTAAATTTAGTGTGAATTATCTAAATATCTGTAAAACAGCACTCTGTATAAGTTAAGAAAAGCTATCCAGTGATTTGGTATAGGGTTGAAGTGAAGAATATTCTGAATTGGTGATTTAAATTATGATTCGTGAAGCTTCATCAAATATAGTTCAGACGCCTGTAGATAAGCATTTTATTTGCCAGCCTTTCCTTGTTTATTTTAAGCCACCTTTGCTTCCAATTTCCTATGAAAGTCTTCATGTTTATCTTTAGTATAGTAGAATTTGTTTTTATAATGAATATGTATGGATTGAGTGATGAAACAATTTAAATAAATATTTTTTATTATACTACTAATTTTAGTCATTATAAATTGGTAATAAATTAATAGCTGATTGACTAACATTTACTGATGATGATGCAGGACAAGAACCACCTTGAGTAACTTTTACCACATAAGTCACAGCTTTGTTAACTTCGATTGTTTGCTTTGTTTCGCCTGATGACCATAAATACGGGTTTCCGCTATTTGCTATCTGAGTATCATTTCCAGAAGTGCAAATTATATTACAACCATTTATGGACGCCGTGCAGTAATTATCCGGACCAATTTTGATTGTCCTGCAAATCATAGTTGATGAAAAGCCATGCTCAGTAAAAGTGACGAAAACATTCTAGGTCCCTGGAGATGTAAAAGGGTGTGTTGGAAATGTGGGATTACTTGCTCCAGTATGTGTCACTATGTTATCTGTACAGCATGCAAGATCTACTTAGTTCCATGAGAAGTATGGAGAACTGCTTATACCTCCTGCTTGAAGGTGGATTTGCAACATTAAACCGGACAAAAAAATTAAGCTGCTGATTTGATTAATT
>ERZ795056.4987-NODE-4987-length-13481-cov-10.295025_pt1 | contig 13481 bp, 8 predicted proteins | sample MGYA00375140_ERZ795056 | MGnify/ENA primary metagenome ERZ795056 (study PRJEB30185, sample SAMN05720227) | activated sludge metagenome | isolation source: Anaerobic digester | place: USA | collected 2015-03-09 ...
CGTTGCCCGATCAGGAAACTTTTTTTTATAAATTACCAGAATATGACCGTTTAAACCTGTTATTTGGGGAAAAACACGACTATTCCGGCCGCCTTCAACGCAGAAAAGAACTGGTAAAACTGCTGTATGAACAAGGCTATGAAACCGTACCGGCCACCATGGGGCCGCCTTACCGGGGTATTGAAGTAGACCCCGACCCGGAAGCCAAAATAACGGATGAAGACGGTCTGGTCTGGCGCGATTACCGCATTACCCATCCACAAACTTTTTCCAGGGTATTCGGGCCGCTCGCCCGTTACCGGCTCTATTGGTCGAAAGACGACAACCAGAACTGGGAACTCGATTTCGACCGGCCCAATACCATCGCCTGGGACTATGTAAAACGCCATTACAGGGAAATAAAAGAAGAATTCGGGTTCGATTTCATGCGTGGAGACATGTCGCACGTGCAAATGAGGCCCGACGGTGTGCCTGCACATCCCGACGATTTTTACGACGTGCTGGGTGCTGTAAAAATGGAGGTTTGTAAAACGCACCCGTCTTTCGGCTACTTTGCGGAGAGTTTCCTGGCGCCTCCCGGCGAAATGGCCTACGGCGACGAGTGCGACCATCTGGAGGCTTCTCTGGCAGATTCCACGCTCGGGGATCTGCAATCGGAACCGGTAGGAACACAAAAGTTTGTCAGCGACTTCGCTCAATACCGCAACTGGCTGGAAACCAGGAAGTTCGCTCCAAACTTTACGCTTATTACAGCCGACAAGGACGACCCGCGTTTCGACAAATTTTACATCGATGGAAACGAGATCCGCTTTTTTATGGCCTTGTTTCTCACCGATATGCCGTCCTACATGGGTATGGGTTTTGAATGCCGCGACCCGCACCCTACCCCGGCGCCCAACGAGCATTACAGCAAATTATACGTATTTCATATGCCCGACGGGCCGAAAGGAACCCGCGGACCATTCGTATGGGGGAAAAACAGAAACCTTAATCACAAATTATATCGTCAGAAAATTTTGGCTGAGGAAATTTTTGAGTTGATAAAGGACCAGCCTGTGCAATGGCTGGTGCCGCCTGATGCCAGTGGCATACAAAAAACCATTGTTTGGACGCAGGCAGAATTACCTTCCTACGTGTTTGCAGCCAACATGGATACGAAAAGCGGGTGTGCAAATCTGGCGGCCGATTTCCCGCCGGGCGCCTGGGAGCCGGTGTTTTCTACAGAAGAAGAAACGCTCGGGAACGACCTGTATGCAGGTATTATTCCATGGCTCAAGCCGGGAGAAGGCCTGGTGTGGAAAAAAGCGGATTAGTGTCCGCTGATAATCTGCCCGTCCTCCATTTCAATAATACGGTGCGTCTTTTGTGCAAAACTCTGGTCGTGCGTCACGATCAGCAGGGTTTGGTGGTACACTTCGGCCAGTTCCTTGAAGATGTCGAACACAATTTCACTGTTCTTTTTATCCAGGTTGCCCGTAGGTTCGTCGCCCATAATAATTAAAGGGTCATTGATCAGCGCACGGGCAATGGCAACGCGTTGTTTTTCGCCGCCGGAAATCTGGTGCGCCATTTTGAGGGCCAGGTCTTCGATGCCCAGAATTTTAAGGCGTTCCATAGCCTGGTGTTCTACGGCTTCATCAGACAGTTTACCCAGTTTCAGACCGGGAAGCATGACGTTTTTGAGCACCGTAAATTCGTTCAGCAGGTAATGGAACTGGAACACGAAGCCGATTTTTTCATTTCTGATTTTGGCCAGGTCGCCTTCCTTGCGGTTGCGCATACTTTCGCCGTCGATGAGCAGTTCGCCTTCAAAATCGGTGTCCATCGTGGAAAGGATGTACAGCAGCGTTGATTTGCCGCAGCCCGATTTACCGATTACGGAGACAAACTCGCTGGAATCGATCGAAAAATTGATATTTTTCAATACCTGAATGGTTACAGGATCATGGAAATTTTTGCAAATATCCCTGGCCTGAAGTACGGTATGGCTCATTTCAAAAATTTCTATTTTCCTCTTATTATCACGACAGGATCCACTTTACTCGCTTTTCGGGCAGGAAAATACCCGGCGAAATAGGTCGTCACAATTGAAAACGCGATACCGATCATATAATACACCAGGTCGTAATTGACCGGATAGGTGGTAATAGTAGGTAGCGCTGCTGTATTGAAAGGCACCTGATCGATGAGCAGCGACAACAGGAAACCGAAAACCAGCCCCAGTCCGCCGCCGAACAACCCGATGCTGATGGCGATGCTCAAAAAGATACGTTTTACGTCGGCGCCCGAAAAACCGGTTGCTTTCAAAATCGCGATGGAATCCATTTTTTCGTAGATCATCATATTCAGGATGTTGTAAATCCCGAAACCGGCAACGATGAGCAGAGTGATACCAACCACATAAGAGATCAGCGATCGAATGGAACTGCCTGTTTCAAACTGGGAATTGGCGGTTTGAATGTCTTCCGCATCGGTCTGGAACACCTGCGCGTATTCCTTCGCCAGGGGAGGCGCCATGTTGATGTCCTTGAGTTTTACCTGAATATCCGTAATGTAACTATTGGATTTGCCCATCAGTTTCTGGGCGGTAGCTACGGAAGTGTAACTCTGTACCTTGTCGTAATCCTGAATACCCGACTGAAAATACCCGACCACCTTGAGCGGTTGTTGTTCTCCTTTGGAGGTGGTCACCCAGATGATCTCGCCGAGTTCCGCCTGTAGTTTGTCGGCCACACCTTTGCCTAACAAAATGCTGTTGGGCACATTTTTCAGGTCGGTCGCTATGCCGGAAGTAACATAATCGCTGAAAGAAAACAAAGTTGTTTCCGCCGACACGTCGATCCCGTTGACCACCCCGTTCAAATTGACCACACCCGAATTGTACAAAACCGGTGAGGAAACCCTCGGCGCATATCCGACCACACGGTCGTCGGAGCGAATGGCCTGCATGATGGCCCCGCTGTTGTAAATATCGGCACGGCCGCCGCTGGATTTGAGGGACTGAATAAAGTTGTAGTCGTTCTGGTACACGTCGGAAAGATCGATCGGCTGGTCGGGATTGGGTTTGATATCCTTGTACAGCCGGATATGGGGCGTTCTGTTGAGCACGAGGCTGTCCAGCATGTCGTTCAGCCCGTTCATAAATCCCAGCAGGGTGATAAACATGGTGATGCTGAAAGTAACGCCGATGGCGGCGACAAGCGATTGACGCCACCGGGCCAGCAGTAAAGACTTGGCTATTCCGATAATCAGGCGATGGTTCGTCATTTGACAGGTTTGATAATAACATCCGTTCCGGTTAATCCGGAAAGCACCTCGATTTTCTGGTAATCTTTCAGGCCGGTTTGTACCCTGCGTTTTTCATTGTTTTTCAGCACCACGAATGAATCCTGCACCAGGTAGGACCGGGGAATAGTGAGTGCCTGCTGTTTGGTTCGAATCAGGATATTGGCCTCGACTGTCAGATTGGGATACAACACCTCCGGTTTTTGGGTGAACGTGGCTTCCACGATAAAAGTCCTCGACCGCTCGTCCATAATCGGATTGATCTTGCTCACAGCCGCTTCGAACGTCTGGCCTTTGTAACTGTCCATACTGACCAGGATCTTCTGACCCACGCTCATTCGGACGATATCGTATTCATCTACCTGTAATTCGAGGTAATAATCGCTGGCATCGCCGATCACGGCAAGCGGAAGTTGCGGGGTCACGATCTCGCCATTGTCGATGGAGATATTGTACACCCGGCCGTCGGTACGGCTCCTGACGGTGTAATCGCCTTCCATGGTTTTGCTGATGGACAGGCTTTTTTGCGATTGGGCGGCAGCGAACTGCAATTGTTTCCGGAGTTCGTTGTAGCGAAAAACAGCCGTTTCGTAGGCCGTTTTGGAACTGTTGTAAGCCAGTTCTTTTAGTTCCAGGTCTACTTTGGAACCGATCTGCTGCGCCCACAAACCGCGCTGTCGCGTCATTAGTACGGAATCGCTTTGCATTTTCTGGCGAGCCAGGTCGATACCTACCTTCAGTTCGTTCAGGCGGTTATCCTGTGCGCCGAAGGCAGCGTTTTCTGCTGCCAGGCGGGCATTTTCCGTATTAAGCCGGGAAGTTTCATTGGAAAGGACGAAAAGCGGATCACCTTTTTTCACCAGGCTGCCTTCATCTACAAGTATTTGCCGAAGCAGTCCGCTCACCGTTGCGTGAACTTCGTACTGGTTTTTACTTTTAACTACACCCGGCGCATAAACGGATTCGGTGATGTTTTGCAGAACGGGTTGGGTTTCTTCCGTTTTTGTCTTGCATCCAGGCAGGAAAAAGAGCAGTAAAACGGGAATCAATAAACGGTTGGAGATTGCGAGCATAGGGCACCGGCATTTGCGCAAAAATAAAGCAAATGCCTTGTTTGCTTTAACATCCTGCCCAAACTTTTGTTTCCCCGCAGAACAGTTTAGAAACATATCAAAGAGCCCTGCGGAATGCCATCCATTTCTTGCGTCATGGATGGCATCGCTTCGGGTCCGGTTTTTGGGAACGCAGGCGGGATAAACTTACACACTGCATTGAATGTCCGTAACCGGAGCGCCGTGAACATTTTTTTGCGCAATTTTTAAAGAATTAAATTCTGATTTGCCAGTGCTTTTACCCCGCATTTCAGTAACAAATTTGGGCGAACTCAAAAAAAATGTATAATTTTGCAAAAAAATTTCCCTGTGGCACCCTTTTTGCCACAATAAGCCCGGATACATTCCGTTTTTCTGTCACAAAGCAACATCGTCATTCACAATAAAAATTACAATATTAAATGAAGAACTGGAAGAAAATGCTCGCTTTCGCATTCATGGCCGCTCTTTTCCTGCTCGAAGCCTGCCACCGTGGCAGCGGTTGCCCGGGCAGCGATTTCTAAATCCCGTATTAACAGTTACAAGTTATCTGCATGGCTATTCAATGGACCGCAATCACGGCGGCTTCCGACATTGAGCATATTTTGTCCCGCTCCAACGAAGTCCCCTGCCTGATTTTCAAACACAGTACCAGTTGCAACATCAGCGCCATCGCCAAATACCGTCTGGAAGACGACTGGCGTGCCGGAAAGGATGAATTGGAACCTTACTACCTCGATTTGCTTCGCTACCGGGGTATTTCCAATCAGCTCGCTGAAACGTTCAACGTGTACCACGAATCTCCACAGGTTTTGTTGATTTCCGGCGGTGAATGTATTTATGACGCTTCCCACCTGGATATTTCCGTGGAAGAACTGACGGAAGCCCTGAACGCCGTGTAGTCCCCAACAAGAAGATTACTAATCCAAATACCGATTTTTGCAACACGGATTTCGCAGATTTTAAAGCGGATTTACGCGGATTTGATTGGAAACAAGGTTATTTCGCTCTTAGAAGTGCGAATGTCATCTTACCACTCACCTAATCCGCGTAGATCCGCTTTTTTATCCGCGTAGATCCGCGTTGCATATATTTGCGGCGTGAAAACCCTCCGGCTCGTTTACAGACTTCTCTTTTTCGTTATTTACACCTCCCGTATCGTGGCCGAAATCTGGCTGCGCGGGTTGATCCATGGCTACGACATACGCCGGGCCATGCGCATTCGCCGCCGCTGGGCACGCAGGCTGCTCCCGGCCGTGGGCATCGAGATCGAAACGGAAGGCGAAGCCCCCGATTTCCCCTGCCTCATCGTAGGCAATCACCGCTCTTACCTCGATCCGATTCTGCTGCTCCGCGACGTATACGCCTACCCGGTGGCCAAAGCCGAAGTGGCCGGCTGGCCCGTGATCGGCAAAGGCGCACGTATGGCCGGCATCCTGTACCTGCAACGGGAAAGTGCGGCCAGCCGTGGTGATATTCTCCGGCTGATCGGCAAACGTATCGACGCAGGATTTCAGGTCATGATCTTTCCCGAAGGCACTACTTCCGGCCTGCCGGGCACCCTGCCCTTTCGCAAAGGCGCGTTCCAACTGGCGGCGCGTTCCGGCTTTTCCATCGTTCCGGTTGCGTTCATTTTTGCCGATCCGGCGGACTACTGGATCGGCAACGACACGTTCGCAGGGCATGCCGGTCGCCGATTCAGGGAAAAACGTATACAGGTAAAAATGTGCTACGGCCCGGTGCTGCGGGGAGAAGATGCCGACGCATTGATGGACGAAGCGCGGGGATGGATAGAAAAGCGGTTGCTGGCGCAGTGAATAACCATGGCCTTTCAATTTCCTACCATTACCTTCTCACAAAACTGCCCCGCTGCACTCCACCCTGATATCGTGTATATGCCCGGCACCAAATCACTGACGTCCCAGACATGAGTACCTGTTTCCAGCGTAGCGGATCGCAGGGTCTGACCTGTGCTGTTCAATAGGCAGACATTCACGGTTCCTGATATCGTTTCCGGCAAAAACAGCGTCAAAGCACCGTTTTGAACCGGATTGGGGAAAACCTGTATGCCCGGCTGCCCGGAAAGGCCGCCGATGGCCACGCCGACCATTTTCGACAGGTCTTCCCCGCCATCGGTATCCATCTGGCGCAGGCGGTAGTACAGGGTACAGGCGGCCGGACATGCGCGGGCGGCATCCTGATCGGTGTATGTGTAGCGCTGATTTTCCGAAGCGTCGTTTCGTGCGGGTACGAATGCGAGTGCCTCCCACGATACGCCGTCGAGACTTCGTTCCACCTGAAAGCCGAGGTTGTGTTGTTCGCGGGCGGTTTCCCAATCCAGCACGATGCTGTTGTCCTGCCGCCGGCCGGAAAAACGCACCCATTCAACCGGCAACACGGGAGCACAGTTGGGACCCGATGGTGTATCTCCGGTAATAGTCCAGCCCTTGGTGCTGCTCAGATACGTTCGGGCGCTTGCGGCTTCGGTCGCGTAAAGCCGCCCGTCAGCGCCCAGCGAGCGATTACTGGGGATAGCAGGATTACCGGCCCAGCCGATCAGGGTAGCGCTGTAATTGAAGCAATCCATTCCCGAGTTGGAAAGCATGGTAAACATTGAATTACCGGGGTTTATAGTCCAGGTAGCGAGCGACTGATTGAACGCGGCGGCATTATAAAACATCAGGCCCATATTGGTCACCGCCGCCGTATTCCAGCCCCCGATGGGCTGGTTGAATGCGGAGGCCAGGCCGAACATCTGGCTCATGACGGTAACGGCGCCGGTGTTCCAGTTGCCGATCGGCTGGTTGAACTGGGTGGCGTTGTAAAACATCTGGTCCATGGCGAGCACCGAACCCGTACTCCAGCCCCCGATGGGCTGGTTAAACGCAACGGCGCCGCGGAACATCTGGCTCATGGTGGTAACGGCGCCCGTGTTCCAGCCCCCGATGGGCTTGTTGAATGCGTCGGCGCCATAAAACATGGCGTTCATGGAAGTGACGGCGCCCGTGCTCCAGCCCCCGATGGGCTGGTTAAAATGGTCGGCTTCCCTGAACATATTGGACATGCTGGTTACCAAAGTGGTATTCCAGTTGCCGATCGGCTGATCGAATGCCGTGGCGGAGAAAAACATATCTCCCATATTGTTTACCGCTGCCGTACTCCAGTTGCCGATGGGCTGATTGAACGACGTGGCATTTTTAAACATGGCATTCATACCTGTTACCGATGCGGTATTCCAGTTACCGATCGGCTGATTGAAGGCGAGCGCATACGTGAACATAGAACTCATTTCGGTCACCGCCGAGGTGTTCCAGGTGCTGATATCCTGGTTAAATGCGGAGGCATGGTCGAACATACCTCCCATATCGGTCACCGCCGAGGTGTTCCAGTTTCCGATCGGTTGATTGAATAAAACGGCCCTGGCAAAAATGCCGCCCATATCGATTACGGATGCCGTATTCCAGTTGCCGATGGGCTGATTAAACATGGCGCAATCGATAAACATGCCCTGTATGTTGTTTACGGTAGACAGGTCCCAGGAGCCGATGTTAGCGGGGCCGGTCAGTTTGGTACACCCGTAAAACATGTAACTCATGTCGGTCACCCCGCTCAGGTTCGGGACGTCCGTAGCAGTGATATTCAGATTGCCGCAGTTAGAAAATGCGCGATTCATACTCGTCCACGAAATGTCGCCCCACTGCACGACATCGAGCAGCTTGAATTCGCCGATACTGTTGCAATAAATGCGCGGGAATGACCCTCTGATGCGGATGGTGTAGGTACCCGCCGTACCGAAATTGTGGGATACACTGCCGGTAATACCCGTTTGTTCGTACACACCGTCGTTGTTCCAGTCTACTTCGTAATTGTAGCCGGTCCCGGTGGTCGGTATAACGATGGAGGTGCTGTTTCCCTGCCCGGTATTGTTCGTTTTCCAGGTGGTAATAAACGGCTGTTGGGCCGACAGTACGCCACTGGCAAAAAACAGACACAGCAGGGCCGTACGGATGAAAATACCGGACGCGGGGCGGCAGAAGGAGAACATTAAATTTTTCATAAAAACCGGAATAAGATCTGAAATTGTTTACTGCAAAATTCCGGTGGAAGGCATGGTAACAGGGTACGCGCAGGTTACAGGATGGTGAGCGGATGTTACATTTTCATTGTTGACAGCGGAAAACGCTTCAGTTCACGTGACTGGGCGAAACCCCGAACTTATCCTTGAACGCTTTGGAAAAATACTTTTCGCTCCCGAACCCTACGCGGTAGGCGACTTCGTACACCAGTCCTTCCCGATTGCGCAGCATGGACATAGCCCGGTCGAGCCGGTAATCGCGCACGAAATCCGTCACGTTCTGATCGGTCAGGGCTTTCAGTTTGCGGTAGAGTTGTACCCGGCTGACGAACATTTTGCGGGCCAGGTCTTCCACGCTGACGGTTTCGTCGGACAGGTGCTGTTCGACGGTCTGTATAAAACGGTTCAGAAATTCCCGGTCGCGTGTAGAGAGGATGTCCGATTCTTCCGGCTGGCCGTCCTGTAGCGACGCCTGGCTGTAACGCGCCCGCAGCCGCCGCCGGTTTTCCACCAGGTTTTCCATACGCGCCAGCAGTTCCTCACTATTGAATGGCTTGGACAGGTAATCGTCCGCCCCGGTTTGCCAGCCTTTGATGCGGGCGTCCACGGTGGATTTTGCGGTGAGCAGGATGATCGGAATATGGGAGGTCAGTTCGTTGCTTTTCAGTTCATCGCAAACGGCGTAACCGTCTTTTCGGGGCATCATGATGTCGGAAATGACCAGGTCGGGCACGGTTTCCAGGGCTTTTTCCACCCCTTCCTGACCATCGGAGGCTTCCACCACCTGCCAGTTGTCGCCGATGCAGGATTTGATAAAAGTGCGCAGTTCGGCGTTGTCTTCCACCAGCAGCACCGTCGGGCGTTCTTCCGAAATGTCCGCCGCCTGGTAAAAGACCGGCAGCGCACCCGGGACCGCTGTGGTTTCCCCTGCCAGATCAACAGACGCCTTCATTCCCGGCTGCAAAGGCAAACGGAAAGTAAAAACAGCCCCTTCGCCCGGCGTGCTTTGAACGTCGATGTTGCCGTGCATCAGTTCCACCAGTTCTTTGGTCAGCGCCAGCCCGATACCTGTGCCTTCACCCAGCCGGGTATGCGAGCCATCGACCTGGTAAAAACGGTCGAATATTTTCCCCAGCGCATCCGGCGGAATCCCGATACCGGTGTCCGACACGCTGATTTCTGCGGCCTGCCCGGAATCGGGGGCATTTTTGCAGGTTACGATGACTTTCCCGCCCGCAGGCGTAAACTTCAGTGCGTTGGAAATCAGGTTACTGACCACCAGTTCCACCTTGTTCAGATCGAAGTGCGCAGGCGGAACGGCGTCGGGCGTTTCAAGTAAAAACTGTACACCCTGCTGCTCGGCCAGCGGTTCGAAGGATTGAAAAATGCTGCGTACCTGTTCCGTCAGGTCGCCCATGCGCAGGTCGAGGCCCATGCTGCCGTTTTCCAGTTTGGCCATGTCGAGCAACTGGTTTACCAGCGCAAGCAGGCGCCGGCTGTTCGTTTCCACATGCTGTGCATTCCGGCGGGTGTTGGGTTCGGTAGTTTCAGCCAGTATACGGCGCGCGGGTTCGAGGATCAGGGTAAGCGGCGTGCGGAATTCGTGGGTGATGTTGCTGAAAAAATCGGTTTTCATTTGTTCCAGCACTTTCAAGCGTTCGGTTTCACGATGTTCGAACGCCAGTTGTTCGCGCTCCTGCACCCGCCGGATCTGGAAACGGTACAGGTGCCAACCGGCCCAGACCAGTGCCAGCACGTACAACACATAGGCCAGTGGCGAACGGTACCAGGGCGGCCGGATCACCAGCACGACCGGGTGCGTCATTTCCTGCCATTTGCCCTGCCCGTTGGTGCCCTGTACCCGGAATTTGTACCGCCCGGGCTCCAGGTGCGTGAAATGTGCAAAACGAATATTTCCCGTATTCACCCACTCCGCGTCAAGTCCTTCCAGCAGATAACGGTAACGATTTTGAGACGGGTCGGTAAAATCGAGCGCCGCAAACTCGAAAGAGACATTGTTTTCATCGTACGGCAACGTGAGTTCGCGCAGGTTTTCCAGCGGTTCCGTCAGGGGGCTGCCTGCTTGTCCGAACAGGGCCGACTGGTGATTGATTTCCAGCCCGACCAGGTAAACCGGCATCCGCGTGGTATCGGCGCGCAGTGCTTCCGGGAAAAAGCGGTTCACCCCGTTCACGCCGCCGAAAAGCAGTTCGCCGTTGGCTGCCTTGAAAAAGGCCTGGGTGTTGAATTCATTGTCCTGCAAACCTTTCGCAGCCGTGTAGGTGATAATGTCGGCCGACAAAGGGTTCGTCGCACGCGGTACGAGCCGCACCAGCCCCCGATTGGTGCTGCACCACAGGCTGATGGGTTGCTCTCCCCCTTTTTCATTGCCCGGAAGGATGCCGTAGATGACCTGGTCGGGCAGTCCGTCGGCCATGGTCAGGTGTTCGCAGCGGCCGGTTTGCAGGTCCATCCGGTTAATACCGCCGCCTTTGGTGCCGATCCACAACCAGTGCGCCGGTTCGGCAGGATCGGGCAGCAGGCAGGCGATCACATTGCTGTTCAATCCATGCGGATTATCGGGATTCACTTCCAGCAATTGAAAATCCGGCGTTCCCCCACTCCACCGGGCCTTCACCAGCCCCAGTTTCGTGCCGATCCAGAGGTCGCCATTGCCGTCTTCGGTAAGTGCCAGGGCCTGCGCAGTAGACACTTTTTCCCCGAACAGATGGGCATAACTGAAGTATTCTATCCTGCCGTTATCCGGATGGAAACGAAGTAACTGACCGCTCCCGCCTGTGATCCAAATATTTCCGTCGCGGCCCCGCACCAGTCGCATGTAATCATACATGTTCATCGCGAAGGAATAGGTCCGGAGCAGTTTTTTATCGGCTGTGTAGTATCGTAAAATGCCCTGGAAATTATCTTTTTCCGGCACGCCCAGCATCCAGAAACCACCGTTCGAATCGAAAAGCAGGTCCATATTGCGCTCGAGCCCCCATTCGGGAAAGGCCGTTTCCAGGCCCTCCGGTGTCTTTTTTGCCTCAAAAGGATAAATACAGGAGATATCGCGCCAGAAACGGGCGCCGGTCGGACTTTGCCACACCCGCCAGGTACTTTGTCCGGACACTTCCGGGTGAAACAGTTGCCGGCCGGGATTGATCCTGCGCAAACCGTACCCCTGGGTGCCGAGCCAGATGTTGCCGTTCCGGTCTACCTCCATACAGTTGATATCGCGGTCGGTTTCCCAGTCGGGCCGGGAATAATCGAACGGTCGATCTGCCCGAAGTTCCCAGAGTTTGTTGCCATGCGCCATCCAGTAGCGACCGTCCCGATCATAGTCGATAAAATAATGATACCGGAGCCAGGGCACGGGCGACTGGTAGCGCACCCGGCCTTCCGCGCTCATACAAAATAACTCGTCCTGATTGCCTGCCGCCCAGGCATCCTTTTTATTTTTTTGCACCGCTACGCTACCGATGTACGAGGGTAACAGCGGATTGCCGACCGGGCGCGCTACACCCGCCTGCCGGTCGATGCGGTATTGTTTTTCGGTAGAAAAAAGGTTTAAACCATCCGCTCCCGGCTCCATCCGTATCATGATTTCTTCCTTACGGTAGGTTTCCACCGGAACCTGCTTTGCTACGACTTCACCGATCAGTTCGCTTTTATCCGGCAGGCCATCTTTCCAGGAAGCCGGAATTTGTACATGCACCAGCACATCCCGGCCTTGAATGACCCAGATGGAGCCATCCCGGTCTTCCGCGATCTGACGAATGAAAGAATAGCCGTTGATGCCCTGAAACTGGAACGGGAAGTGGTAAAACCGTCCGGATTTCGGCTCATACAGGTCCATGCCCTTATTTTGCAGGCCGATCCATAGCCAGCCCCGGCTGTCTTCGAACAGGTGCAGCGTCTCATTGTCGGACAAGGAGAACGCGTCGAACGGGTTGTTGCGAAAAATCTGGAAATTGTAGCCGTCGTAGCGGTTCAGCCCGTCCTTGGTAGCCACCCACAGGAAGCCGTCGCGGGTTTGCAACAAATCGAAGATCATGCCCTGCGAGAGGCCCTGCTCGATGGTAATTCGATCATATACAGCGGGTTGCGCATGGATTAGTATAACGGGAAACAGGTAAAATATACAGAGGAGTAGTCGCCACTTCATTTCGTTCAGATTGCTCGGGCGAAGATATAGCGGGTTTTAGCATGCGAGGTAGCGGATGGGGGTGGGATGAGGGGTTTGGTAATTGTGGGGGGAAAAGGATGATGAAACTACCTGTACAAGTGTTGTGGTTGGGGGAATAAAAAGTTGGTTGAAGGATTTGGAAATTTGGAAGTGGGTACTATATTTACACGATAAAACCTCGCGTAATGAACCGAAAGTTTCCTATTGTTTATTGTTTTAGCAGTTGCGTGAAGCTAACTACTCCGGTTAGCTTCACGCAACTGATGTTTACAAGATATAGGTGACAAAGCGGGTTTTCACGCAACAGGGGTCTATATAGAGGAGATTGACGGCAAGCCAGAGTTGGCAGAAACTAAAATATTAAACAGAATGAATAATATGATATTTTTATTTCTTGGGAACCTCGGTGGCATTGAAATGCTATTGATGTTTGCATTGGTAATTTTTTTTTCAACTCGAAACCGAACCCAAAACGACAAACTCAGTCCTTTTGAATTTGGGGATTTAGAAAAAAAACAATTTAATGGTTTGTCTTCGGCAAGGAATATGGAGCCGGAATCAGCGTTATTTTACTTATTGCTTATTACAAGCATATACATTGTTTTGAATTTCGCTCTTAAATTCTATTCCACAGTGTTTCACACGGCTGATATCTATACAACGATTGAACCTGTCTATAAGATATTAGGTGTCTTGTCGGATTTACTTCGGATTTGGATTTGTTTCTCAATAATTCATCTCAAATGGAGGAACTTCTTTCTCATATTGAGCATTGTTGAATTTTTCAATGGCATATATTTAACATTCATTCAAAATTAATAAAAATGAAATCAGATATTACTCG
>ERZ795056.4988-NODE-4988-length-13480-cov-7.349870_pt1 | contig 13480 bp, 5 predicted proteins | sample MGYA00375140_ERZ795056 | MGnify/ENA primary metagenome ERZ795056 (study PRJEB30185, sample SAMN05720227) | activated sludge metagenome | isolation source: Anaerobic digester | place: USA | collected 2015-03-09 ...
TGATCAACCGCATCAAAGCTTACTTCTTCCTTCCCCTGTTTTGTGTACATCCACAGGCGGGTAGGCTTATCCGGCGGGGCATTGAAAGGAATTTCAATTTCAATGGCGCCTTCTGTACCCAATAAGGTTGCCCGCTGATAAGGAACCATTTGGGTGCTGCAGGTAAACAGGCTTGAGCCGGTTGAAAAATCAAGAATGCCCGAAGCTATCCGGTCGGTCTTCATCACCGGGTCAAATTCAATCAACCCCGAAACCCTTGCAGGCTCCTGCCCAAACAACCACCTTGAAAGCGAAATGCAGTAACAGCCAATATCCATCAGCCCGCCACCGCCAATGTTGCTTTGATTCCTTATATTGTTGGGGTCAGCATTGTAATAAGAAAAGATACTTTGGATATTTCTTAATTGACCGATACTACCATCTCCTATTTTCTGCTTTGCATATTGCCATTGAGGTGTATGCCGGTACATAAACGCCTCCATTAGCTTTAAATGAGGAAAAGCTGCTGTTGTTTCCAGCAACAGGGCAGCTTCGCCGGCATTCAGGGCAATGGGCTTTTCGCAGAGAACATGTTTACCCGCCTGAAGTGCCTTTATGGTCCAGGGAACGTGCAGATGGTTTGGCAGGGGATTATACACGGCCTCTACCTCGGGATCCTCCAACAAGGCCTCATAACTGCCATAAGCCTTTTTGATTCCAAGCAGGTCAGCCGCTTTTTGGGCAAATTCACCCTTTCGGGATGAAATGGCAATAATTTCGGCATTTCCGCATTTCATCATAGCGGGAATCACTTTTTCCACACCAATTTTGGCTGTGCTGATAACGCCCCATTTCACCCTTTTCATGAATTTTTTTTTAGACATGCAAGTTAAACACTTACTGCGCTGTTTTTTGCAGCTAAATATTCCTTTACGGCCGCCCATTTGGATTTGGACTTTCGCGTAGATTTTCCGGCAAACAATAAAACCAACCGGAATTGGATTCTATTTTATTTGGTATTAATTTTGAGGGGAACAGGGAAAAAGGCAGGATGTGGTAAGGTAGATAGGCGTTTTTTACCGGTTGGATCAATTTTCTATTTGATGGAATTGCAGCCCGGAGCAATAGCTGTGGGTTAGCTGTTATTTGTGCCGCACAGGTTAATTTTATTTATTTACCAGTAACCAAAAATCATACCAAAATGAAAAAATATCTTCTGCTTGCCTGTCTTTTCATGGGCTTGTCCTTTGCTTTGTTTTCGCAAAAAGTATCGGTATCAGGTGTAAATGAGCAACGTTCTACCGGTGAAAGCTCTTATGGCAATCGCTGCGATATTGAATTGAAAATTTCGGGGGATGAGGTTCGAAAGTACAAATTTGTAAAGGTTACAAAACTCACCAAAGCCGTTGATGATCAGGACCTGGATTTATTAATGGACGAGGAAGATAATGACTTTGAGTATGAGGAAATTGAAGAGGATGGCAGGGTGAAGCTTCAAACCAAAATTCCTTCAAGAAAAGCAACGGTTATAAAAGAACTTTCGGGTGAATTAAGTATGTACGGTCCAACCGAAGCAAATGGAGGAATTGTTCGGATTTCTAATTACCAGGCCAAAGCAAATACCAACCTGTTGCCGGAAAATGCGGGGGTTAAGCTGGTTTACCTGACCAAAGAGTCTGTAGAAAAATACACCAAAGAGCAAAGCAAGAAAAAGGAAGAAGAATTAAAGAAAATGCCTGCCGCTGCAAGAGAACTGGCTGAATTGCTGATGAATGCTTTTGAAGGTTTTTCCGGGTTTGGCTATGATGAAAAGCAGGCTATGTTTGTAATGGATGGCGACGAAGGAAAACTGGTGGATCTTTATTTTGAAGATGCCAACGGAAAAAAGATAGATAGGAACGGGTATACCAAAAGCGGTAATTTAATTGCTTATTATTATGATGAAAAGCCCAATCCAAACTGGAAATTGGTATTGAATATTGAGAGTGCAGGTTCCATTAAAAAAGTGCCATTTAGCCTGATAAATATTGATTTGCCTTAGGAGCAGGGAGTTTCCCGGATCTTTTTTGTTTCTTCGGGCTATGAAATTACACATCATCCTGTTCGCCACAGTTGCTTTAGCCCTGGTGGGTGGTTGCGGAGGCGGTTCGGCCATCGGCAAAAAAGAAAACTGGCAACCACTTTTCAATGGAAAAAATTTGAACGACTGGACGGTGAAAGTATACCACCACGAAGTGGGTGAAAATTTTGGCAATACATTTCGGGTTGAAGAGGGTATGATAAAGGTGCGTTACGACCAATACGACAGTTTCAATAACCGTTATGCGCATTTATTTTACAATAAGCCTTTCAGCCATTACAAACTTCGGTTTGAATACCGGCTAACGGGTGAATGGAGAAAGGATGCGCCTTCTTATACGCAGCTTAACAGCGGGGTCATGTTTCACTCGCAGGATCCTGGATCCATTTTAAAGGAACAGGACTGGCCGGTTTCCATCGAATTTCAGTTGCTTGCAGGCCTGCCCGATGGCAAACCAAGGTCTACAGGCAACATGTGTTCGCCCGGCACCGACGTGGTTTTCCAGGGAAAGATTGATGCAAGGCATTGCATCAACAGTACCTCTAAAACCTATCCGGCCAACCAATGGGTGAAATGTGAACTGATTGTACTTGGAGATTCCCTGATTACCCATATTGTAGAAGGTGATACGGTTTTGCAATACAGCAAACCCAGTATAGGTGGGGGAGTAGCAAATGGTTTTGATCCGAAAATGAAGGTGGATGGCACCCCGCTGAAGTCCGGGTTTATCGCCTTGCAAAGCGAAGGTCAGCCAATTGACTTCAGGAAAATAGAAATACTGAACCTTGAAAAGGAAAAATGAACAAAAAATTACAAAAACCTCCTTTTTGGTACTTTTCAGTTGGATTCTGATGCTCTCCGTTTGAGGGAACAAATCTAAAAAAGGTGACCCGTTCCCAGGTCACCTTTTAAATTAATTATCCAAAAACCAAAACCTGTTCGCCTAAAAGCGGTCGAGGTTCATTACCTTATTCCAGGCGGCTACAAAGTCCTTAACAAACTTTTCCTGACCGTCGCTGCAACCATACACTTCGGCAATGGCACGAAGTTCTGAGTTGGAACCAAAGATGAGGTCAACCCGGGTGCCGGTCCATTTAAGTTCCCCTGTTTTGCGGTCGCGGCCTTCAAAAACACCCTTTGAATTAGCCGCAGCCTGCCAGGTAGTTCCCATGTCAAGCAGGTTCACAAAGAAGTCATTAGAGAGCGTTTCCACATTTTTGGTGAATACGCCATGTTTTCCAAAACCATAATTGGTGTTCAGCACACGCATGCCACCCACAAGCACGGTCATTTCGGGCACGGTAAGTGTCATTAATTGCGCCTTATCCACCAGTAATTCTTCGGCAGAAGCCATATGTTTTGGCTTAAAATAGTTGCGGAACCCATCGGCAGCAGGCTCAAGTACGGCAAATGAGTCTACATCGGTTTGCTCCTGTGTGGCATCGGTACGGCCTGGCATGAAAGGCACAGTCACTTCATGACCGGCTTTTATAGCAGCCTGTTCAATGCCCACACATCCACCCAAAACAATCAGGTCGGCCAGCGATACCTGCTTGCCACCGGTATGATTGCTGTTGAAGGTAGCCTGTATGGCCTCATACTTTTCCAGTACAGATGAAAGCAGGCCGGGATGGTTTACTTCCCAGTCTTTTTGCGGAGCAAGGCGAATGCGGGCACCATTTGCACCCCCACGTTTATCAGATCCCCTGAAAGTAGAAGCTGAAGCCCATGCTGTAGAAACCATTTGCGAAATGGTGAGGCCTGAAGCAAGAATTTCACTTTTCAGTGAAGCAATTTCCTGGTCACCAATCAGTTCGTGGGTAATTGCTGGAACGGGGTCTTGCCAGATCAGTTCTTCAGATGGAACTTCAGTTCCAAGATAGCGGGCGCGTGGCCCCATATCGCGATGGGTAAGTTTAAACCAGGCACGGGCGAATGCGTCGGCAAATTCTTCGGGATTCTCATAAAAATGCCTTGAAATGGGCTCGTAAATTGGATCTACCCTTAACGCAAGGTCGGTTGTAAGCATAAAGGGCGCGTGGCGCTTTGCCGGGTTGTGCGCATCAGGAACGGTACCGGCACCTGCTCCGTTTTTCGGAGTCCACTGATGTGCACCTGCCGGACTTTTGCTCAGCTCCCATTCAAATCCAAACAGGTTTTCGAAATAATTATTGCTCCATTGGGTTGGGGTTGTTGTCCAGGCGCCTTCGAGGCCACTTGTAATGGTATCCTCTCCATTTCCACTGCCGAAGGTATTTTTCCAGCCAAGACCTTGTTCTTCGATAGAAGCACCGGCCGGTTCACGGCCTACATATTTACCCGGATCGGCAGCGCCATGTGTTTTGCCAAAAGTGTGTCCACCGGCAATCAGCGCCACTGTTTCATAATCATTCATCGCCATGCGACCGAAAGTTTCGCGGATATCACGGGCCGAGGCCAGCGGATCAGGATTACCGTTTGGTCCTTCCGGGTTAACATAAATCAGTCCCATTTGAACTGCACCCAGCGGATTTTCCAGTTCGCGGTCGCCTGTATAACGCTTATCACCAAGCCACTCTGTTTCCGACCCCCAGTAGATGTCCTCTTCGGGTTCCCACACATCCTCGCGTCCGCCACCAAAGCCAAAGGGTTTTAATCCCATTGACTCCAGCGCGCAGTTACCTGCGAGAATCATGAGGTCGGCCCAGGAAAGTTTTCTGCCATATTTCTGCTTGATGGGCCAAAGCAACAGACGTGCCTTATCGAGGTTGGCATTGTCGGGCCAACTGTTTAGCGGGGCAAAGCGCTGGGTACCGCTGCCTGCACCGCCACGTCCGTCGGAGATGCGGTAAGTTCCTGCACTATGCCAGGCCATCCTGATAAAAAATGGTCCATAGTGGCCATAGTCGGCAGGCCACCAATCCTGAGAGGTGGTCATCAGTTCGAAAAGCTCTTTCTTAAGCACATCCAGATCCAGGGTCTTGAACTCTTCGGCATAGTTGAAGGATTCGCCCATTGGGTTCGACAACGATGAGTTCTGACGAAGGATGTTTAATTTTAAAAGATTGGGCCACCATTCGCGGTTTCCCGTACCGCCACCGGCACTTTTTGTAAGCATACCGCCATGAAACGGGCATTTGCTTTCTCCATTTACATTGTAACTGGCAGAACTACCTTGGGTAGCCTCATTTGTAATTGTATCCATATTGCAATTGATTTTAAGTTAACCTTAATTGTGCGGCGAAATTACCGGCGAAATGCTGATAAGTTTTATTTATTTAAAAAATATTCACATAGATTGTATCTATTTTTGTACCTTAAACAAGCTAAATAAACATTTAACAAAAGTACTGTATATTTAAGCGTATCGGGCTAACATATTATCAAATTTACATCAATAAAAAAGGTGGAAAAACCTATGGAAGGTTGAAAGGTTACCCAATCATGCTGCCTGAGGTAGTTCAAGGTGTCTTTACCAGATTCTGAAATCAAATTCCACCTTCTCCCGCCGGTTTGTAGGTGTTTGCCTGCCTTGTGTAAGGCCTTTTACCCTTTCCATCAGGTAGGCGCTCAGTTCGTTGGCCGTAATGCCGGTATTGGCAGGAAATACATCGGCCTTACCGGAAATAAGGCCATCAAGCAGGCTGTAGGTAAATACCCCGTTTTTCCATGAATCGCCTTCAAAGGCAAACTCGCCTCCGCCTGCAGAGGAAATTACCAGTGCGCCGGTGCTGCGGCGGAGGTCGGCAAACTGCAATTTCATCATTTCAAAGGCTTCCTTTTGCCGTTGGGGTGGTAAAACATTAATGCCGCGTGCATTGCCCACCACCCTGAAATTCACTTTTCCTTCCGTATTTTCCCCGGGTTCTGCAATTAATTCTGCTGTTTTATCCACCTCGCCCGAAAAGCAGGCATCAAGCAGGATTAACTTGTTGCGGGCCGGAATGCTGTCCACAAGGTTTTCCAGCATTTCGTAGGGAATGCCATTTGCAGCCGGGTCAGCAAAGTCGGTGTTCCATGAGGCAAGAAAATAATCGAGGTTTTTATCGGGCAGGCCATGGCCTGCATAGAAAACAAGTACCACATCATCGGGGTGGGAGGTAAGCAGGCTGTCTTTTAACTGCCACAAATTTTCTTTGGTAACCTCGCAGTTGAGCAAAGTAAAGGTATGAACCCGGTTGTAGAGTTCTGTTTTCCGGTTAAACAGGCTGCTGAGGTCTTTTGCATCTTTGGCGGCATACATAAGGTTCATGCCGCTGTCTTTGTATTCGGAGGCGCCAATGGTTACGAGAAATAAATCCGGTTTGCTTTTTTCTATCGGATTGTATTGCATCAACACGGTTTCTTTCATGCTTTCGGTCCCTTTTTCGTTTATCACCGAAACCTCTATTTTATTTTTTCCCCGGGAAAGGTGGATGGGGATGCTGTGGTTTAAATATTGTCCAGGTTCTGTTTGAACAGTCAATCCTTTTGCACCAAATAACGGAACCCCGTTTACCCATGCATTCAAACGGTTAACCCTGTATTTTTTATCACTTGCCGAAATTTCCAGCGAAAGATTACCTGAAGTGGTTTTAAATGGCAATTTGTCGCGGTTGGAAATATTTATTTCGGGTACATGAAATTCACCTGAAAGCATATCCTCGCTGTAGTTCATTTTTTCCAGCCGTTTTTTCCAGGCTGTATAGTAAAGTGGAAGTTGGGTGGTATCGGCAAAGGGAAGGCTTCTGTAAGCAATATCGGGCCGGTTGTAGGCAAGGTCAAACTGATCGAACTCAAATCGGCGGTTATCAACCTGCCAGCCAAAATCTTTGATGATTTCTTTGGAACAGGCATAGTAATTATCGGGGCCAATAATCATGTGGGTGGTATCGCTTGCGAGGTAAATAGTGGTAATGAGTCTTGTAGTGTTGGCATCCCAAATTTTTACGGTATTGTCTAAGGCTGCTGAATAAATGTATTTATTGTCGGGGGAAAAAGCCGAGGCAATCACCTGTGCTTCATGTGCCTGTATAACAGATTCTTTTAGTGAATCGAGATCGTATATAACAATTCTTCCACTTGACAGGTTGATCAGCATTTTCTTTTCGTCGTGCGATACAGCAATGCTGCTTACACTCCCATCGGTTCGCATGATGGTGGTTATCCTGTCTTTTGAAAGATGATAAATTTTCAGCAATGAAAGGTTGTTGGCGTCTGTACGTTCATAGCTTATGAGACGGTTGCTTTTGGGCATAAGCTTAATGGTTGGGAAGGGAGTAATGAAGGTGTCAATTTCCCTCAACTTATTTCCCGTTTCAACGGACCATGCCGAAAGTTTATTTTTTGTAATTTTTGTTTCTTCAAAAAGAACCCTGTCATAATTGGTAGAACCTGCAAAAAGTATTTTATTATCTGAAGAAAGTGCCAGGGATACCGGTATCTGATCCATGCTGAATAGCCGCACAAGCGAATCGGTAGCGAAGTTTTTAATCCGAATGGTTCCGGAATAATCGCCTGTTACCACCAGATTTTTATCTGATGAGGTAACACTGGTGCTTAGAGGATAATTTGAGCCAGAAATGGTTCCTGAAATATTCCCGTTTTTAGCATTCCAGTACTGAATAGCTTCATTTTTGGTATATATTTCAATATCTCCTTCTTCGGTTATTGCATTCACCTTTTTAATTTCAGCACCACCATTTAAAACAATTTTTTCTTTTTTAAACGAGTGTATATCAATGGCGTACATAATTGAGTCCTGACTTGCCGTGATGAATGCGGCATTTGGTGAAAAGCCGGTAATACTTAAACGAGAGGGGGCAAGGTTGAAAATGCGGGAAACCTGTTCCGGGTCAGGGTATTTTTTGTAAATTCCCCTATCTGTACTTATAAAAAGGCTGCTGTCAGCTGCCAGAACCATTTTTCGTCCGAAATCCGACCCAATTGTGGTTATGCTCAGCATGTCACCTGTGGTAAAATCTGCCATCGAATAAGGAAATTTGGATCCCATTGACAGTCCGCTTGAAATTAAATAATTACCATTTATGGCCAATTGGTGTCTAAAATGAGAAAACTCCAAATTCATAAGGTGTAAAAGTTTTCCTTCTGCCAGCGAGATTAAACCTATGCCTTGGTTCATAATACTTGCCAGAACAACCCTTGGATCCTCCAAAAATGAAATTTCAGAAACCAAATTTATTCCGGCGAATTTTAATCCGGGGCAGGTAGCTGTTTCAGAAGAGTCGAGATTGGCTAAACGGATCATGTTGCCTCCCATGGCAATTCTTTTTTTATCGGCCGATAATTTTGCATGAATAATGGTTGCACTGTCATCTTTCCCCCACCTTTTAATTATTTTTTCTTGTTGCAGGTTCCAGTAAACTGTTTCGCCCTTTCCAGAAACCAGAATCAGTAAGCTGTCATGAACAGGGAATGCTGCGATGGTCTTAAAATCCTCAATTTCAATCCATTGCTTATATTTTCTTTGGCTGAGATCATAATCAAGTACTATACCCAATTTGGATACCATAAAGCAACGGTTGGATGCGGCATTTAGCGACATGCTGAGCAGGTCAGTATCAATGGTGTCATATGTTTCAAGCAGGGTAAGGTCTTTGGCCGACCGTTTGCAAAGCGGTTGGTAGCTGTCGCCGGAAAATAATAATTGTTCGTCGGCCGAAAGTGTAAGGGTAATACCATTTTCATCCTCAACAAAACTTTCGCGGCTGCTTTTTACAGGCCATTCCAGTATCTGATTTTTTGCATCTGTTCCCAGTAAAGTTTTGCTGTCGGGCGAAAAGCAAAGGGAAGTAACCTGGTTTTTATGATTGATGTATTCGTTTACAGGTTGTATTGAATCCAATGAAAAAACCCTTACCATATTTTCAATCCAAAATCCAATGCTTGCCGCCAAATATTTGTTATCGGTCGAAATAGCCAGATCATTTACTTCTTTATTACTACAATTGAATTCCCTGACTATTTTCCAGTTTTTTAAATCAAAAAGCAGCATTCCTTTTTTGTGGCCTAGTACTGCAAACTTGCTATCACTTCCAACCAATACCTTATTAATTTCATTGGGGAATAAGTATTGCTTTTTAAGTTGACCGGTGCCGGCATTCCACCATTCCAATTTTTGCCCGGTGGCTGCCAAAATACCCTTATTGCCAGGTATCCACACTGCGTTTGTATAACTTTTATCACGGTTACCTATTTGACCCAGTCTTTTTCCTGTGGAAATTTCATATAGTTGTATGCCTCCAAATGCACCGGAAACCAGCAACTTTTTACCATCTACCGAAAACTGCACCGAATGAAGAAAGAAGCCGTCCTCCAATTCAATTTTTTTAATAAAACGGCAGGTTTGCATATCCCATAAACCAATATGCTTCCAATCGTTATCAAAACCTCTGGAATGAAGGGTAAATCGTCTGCCTTCCACAGTGGCCGCCAGTTTACCATCTGGTGAAAATGACAAATCCGAAATGGATTTCGACCTGTTTTCAAAAGATTTAATTATCCGGGTAGTTTTCGCATCCCAAAGTACCAGGTTGTTTTCCCCGGCAGAAAGCATGGTTTTTCCGTCGGGTGAATAGCGTGCAACGAAGATTTCACCGGCTGTAACATTTGGGAATATAAGTGCAGGATCTTTTTTAATTTCAATTAGTGTATCGGCCTTTAGCTTTTGCAATTGCTGCGTTAAATCACGGTAGTTTCTGCGCATACAAACTGCATAGGGCGTTTCCCCCCGTAGATCAGGCAGTTTGGGATTGGCACCTTTTTTTATCAGCCAGCCAGCAAAACCGGTGTTGCAGGTTTTCAGGGCATACAACAGGGGCGTATTACCTGCAAGGTCTTGTTCGTTTATGTTGACACCTTTTAACAGCAATGCTTCTGCCAGGTTTTTTGAATTGGCCAATACCGCAAGGTGCAGCAGGCTTTCGCCTTTTTCATTCATTTGGTTAATGTCGGATATCCTGCCATCGGTTATCAGTTTTGCCAGTTGGTCTTCCTCGCCATATTCCATCATTTCCAATGCATCAAATGTTGGATGGGTAAGGTATTGCTTTACATCTTCATGGCCCTCGTGGGTGGCAATATCCAAAGCGGTTTGCCCTTCATCGGTTTTTGCCTCCATGTTTGCGCCATGCCAGGTGAGTATTTTTACCATGGTCAGGTTGCCGTTTTCTGCTGCAAAATAAAGTGGACTAAAAAGGGAGTCTGTTGTTTGTATGTTGAGGATTGCCCCTTTTTTTATGGCAATTGGAAGCATTTTTGCATAACCTTTAGCAGCAATTATGTGCAGGGGCGTAAGTTGGTTGTTGGTCTTAAAATTGATGTTGGCTCCCTTGTTTAGCAGGTAAAGCGAGGTTGAATAATATTTATGCTCAAGTGCAAGCATCAGGGGCGAAAAATGATCACCCTTCTTCGGGTTTATGGTGGCACCCGCATCCACTAAAAACTTCAGGAAATCAGGATCCTTACTTTGCGTGCAAGCTTCTTCAAAAGGTGTAAAATTGTTTTTATTCGGTTGGTTTGGGTTGGCACCGTTTTTTAACAGGATTCGTAAAAGATCATGATCGTCTTTTCGTGCTGCGAAGTGCAACACAGTATTTCCATCTATATCACCCAGGTTAATGTTGGATTTTTTGAGCAGTAATTGCAATGGTTCTTCATACAATGGAAGGTTAATGGCCATAATCAGGGCCGTTTTGCCTTCTATATCTATTGCATTGGCATCTGCGCCTTTTTGCAAAAGCAGTTTTATAAATGTTACATCGAATCGGGCAACGGCGGCATGAAGCAGGGTTTGCTGCCTGGAATCGGTGATATTCAGGTCAGGTTTGGGATCTGATCTTATTTTATCCACCACCAGCGAGTCAACTCCTGCAAGGTAAAGTTCTACCAGGTTTACCCGCATGTTTTCAATTTGCAAAGCCAGTTCTTCCAGGCCTTTCTTTCTGGCAAGGTCCGATGGTTTATCACCATCTTTATTTACCAGGGTATCGGTAGCTCCGTACAGCAGCAGCAGGTTCGTTACTTCTGTTTGCTTATTCCAGGCAGCAAGGTGCAGGGCGGTCCAGCCAATATCTATCTGTGCATTTGTATCCGGCTTTCTTTTCAGGATTTCCAGTGTTGTTTTTTCAAAGCCGTCTCTTGCTGCATAATGAAGCGGATTCCAATTGTTTTTTTCAAAAAGACGGATATCCGCTCCTTTTCTTATCAGTTTTAAGGCAAGCCCTTCGTGTTTGTTTTTAATTGCGCAAAGGAGCGGGGTTTCTTTGCGAACATTTTGCTGATCATCCAGGCTGTCTTTATTTTTCAGGAGATAATCAATCAGCAGGTTATTATTTTTTTTACAGGCTAAGTGCAGCGGCCTGTATCCCATAGTATCCCGTTTGAAAAGGGCTGCTCCCCGGTTTACCAGGGTGTCAAAAATGGCGGATGGCTCTGAAAAGGCTGTACCGGAAGTATTATCGTATTTGGAGCGGTTATATACCAAATTCAACTCAGTTTGCAAGGCCTCCGGGAAAGCTTCGTTGTTAGCAATCTGATGAATAACATTATATCCAGCCTTATTTTGAATAGTTAAATCAGCTCCCTTCCGCAAAAGGTGCATAAACAATGCAGGCTGGTTTTTGATGACGGCGTATTGGATGGGAGTACCCCCGTCTTTTGAACCATGTGAATTAATATTGGCGCCGGAATTAATGAGCAGGTATGCACATTGCTCGGAGCCGGTGAAAACGGCAAGTTCGAGGGGCGTGTTGCCATAATGGGAGATGATATCCATATTGGCATCCTTTCGCATAAGCATGGTAAGCATATCGGCAAAGTTTTCTTTGGCCGCCCAATGCATCAGCGACAGGCCTTCACCATCCTGCAGGTTTACATTTCCCCCTTTATTGAGGAGCGATTCGGTAAGCGGGAGATCGTTTCCTTTTACAGCGGTAAATAAAAGCGAATCATTGGGGCTGAAACCCTGTGCAAATGGTGCGGCGGCTGTAATAAATCCTGAAAGGAATATCAATAAAAACCGGTACATGTATTTTTTAGGCCAGTCCCCCCTTTTTTAGTCCTTGCTTAAAACAAAAATATATTGCCACTGATGACTTTTCAGGGGAATGGTTATTTCATTAATTTCACCCCTAAAGGTAAAGATATACAGGCGAAATTTGATATGAATATTTAAACGACCCAAAGGAGATTTATTAGGTCGGGCTGTTAATATGCTCTCTTGGTTACCAACGTTGCGTTTTCAGGTGCAAGCCCAACAGAGGCAATGCAACCACTATTGAACCTCAGAAAATCAGTTTCAATTCCATCACTGAAAATAACCCCGTTGGCAGGCATAAGCGATTCGATAACAAGGCGGTTTTGATTTTTGATAATACCTGCTGAAATGCCCGTTTGGGTACGAATACTTTTAAACGGCTCCCTTACAGCAAACAGCAATTCATTTTGCCTGAGTTTTGGCCTTTTTGCAACAAGGCCTTTTTCAAACATACCTGCTACTCCATAGGCCATGTTGAAAATGGAACTCAGCCAACCGGTGGAACCTGCAGGCGTAGATACAATTAACCCGCTTGATGATTGTTCTTCGGTTTTATGGTTAAACGAAATTTTGTATCGCGCCGAAACATGCGAAGAAACGCCAATAAACAAATCATTGAAGGCAAGCAGCCGTTGCCCGTCATTCAGTTTGGCTTCGGCAAACCTCATAGTCTGGGAGGGGTACTTTCCTGATAAAACCTGTTCAACGCCATCTGTGAAATCCTGGGTGTCGAAAGGAAGCAAAACACCGTCGTACCGCTCTTTATCGGGATTTACAGCCACTATGGGGCAGCCTTTGGCATATTTTGCCGTATTGGCCACCAATCCATCCTGACCAATTACCACAATCAGGTTGCGGTCTGAGAATAAAAAAGAGGGCAGGTAGACCCTTTCCACGGTTTTGTTTTTGATAATTTTGGCTAACCCCGATTGCAGGGTATTCAATGCCTCCTGAAAGGTTTCGTGTTCCGTTTCGTAATCATTAAAATTTCCGCCGAGACTTTCAATATAAAACCTTGCCTGCGCCTTTGTATTGAAACGTTCAATCAAAGATTCAAGCCTTGTTTTGTTTTTTACCACAATGGCGTATTCAATGCTCATTTTTTACTTTCGCGGGGTTTCTGTAGCAAAGAATCAAGCAAATCGGGACTGATATTTAAATTGCCGATTTTATCCGCGTTTTCAGCAAGTTCCCTGAAGGCAAGTGAAATATTGAACCGTGGGTCCGTGTTGTTATTGAGGGCCGTGAGTATTTTCCAGTCCATTTCCTTGTAAGGTTTCAGCGTGGTTTCGGTTACAAATCCCTGTGTTTCAGCTTCCTTAATATCATTGGCTGTTTTTTGTTCAATCAGCAGTTTCCGTTGGTTTTCTACCGAAATATCGGCATTAAGTTTCATTTCACGCAAT
>ERZ795056.4989-NODE-4989-length-13479-cov-22.208880_pt1 | contig 13479 bp, 8 predicted proteins | sample MGYA00375140_ERZ795056 | MGnify/ENA primary metagenome ERZ795056 (study PRJEB30185, sample SAMN05720227) | activated sludge metagenome | isolation source: Anaerobic digester | place: USA | collected 2015-03-09 ...
GACCCCACATCCGTCGTTGCTTCGAGGAATGCCGCGGCGTAGATTCGGGCTGTGGCCTCGCTGCAAGAGCTTCTTACTCGCGTCTCAAGCTATCAACCCGGTGCCGATCTGGAGCCGATCCAGCGCGCTTACGCTTTTGCCGAGAAAGCGCATGCTGGCCAGTTTCGTCGCTCTGGCGATCCGTACGTCGTCCACCCGCTTAGCGTCGCCTGCATCATTGCTGAGCTAAAGCTGGATATCGGGTCGATCTGCGCCGGCCTTTTGCACGACTGCGTAGAAGACACCAGCGCCACCGTCGACGACATCAGCAAGCTGTTTGGCACCGAAGTCGGCTTTTTGGTCGAAGGCGTGACCAAGCTCGGCAAGGTTCCCTGGCACACCCGCGAAGAGGCCCAGGCCGAGAACTTCCGCAAGATGCTGCTGGCGATGGCGCGCGACATCCGCGTCATCCTGATCAAGCTGTGCGACCGCGTCGACAACATGCGCACCATGGCCGCGATGCCGCCCGAGAAGCAGGAGCGCATCGCCCGCGAGACCATGGACATCTACGCGCCGCTCGCAAACCGCTTGGGTATCCAGTGGATCAAGGTCGAGCTGGAGGACCTGTCGTTTCAGTACCTGCACGCCAAGGAATACGCTGAGCTAAAACATAAGCTCGACACGTTCTTCGCCGGGCGGCAGGCCTATATCGACGACGTCATCAAGATCCTGTCCGAGGAGCTGGCCAAAAACGAGATCGAAGCCAAGGTCACCGGTCGCCCCAAGCACATGTGGTCGATCTACCAAAAGACCGTCAAGACCGGGCGCGAGCTCGAGCAGCTGTTTGACATCGTGGCGTTTCGCGCCGTCGTCGGCTCGGTGCGCGACTGTTACGGGGCGCTGGGCGTGGTGCACACCAAGTGGACGCCGATTCCGGGGCGCTTTAAGGACTTTATCGCGCTGCCCAAGCCCAACATGTATCAGTCGCTGCACACCAGCGTCATCGGGCCCAAGGCCGAGCGCATCGAGGTGCAGCTGCGCACCGCCGAGATGCACCGCATCGCCGAGGAAGGCATCGCGGCGCACTGGAAGTACAAAGAAGGCAAGCTGCACGGTCCCAGCGAGAGCGACGAGAAGAAGTTTGCGTGGCTGCGCCAGCTGATGGAGTGGCAAAAGACGCTGTCGGACCCGACCGAGTTTATGGAGACGGTCAAGGTCGACCTGTTTGCCGAGGAGGTCTACGTCTTTACGCCCAAAGGTGACGTGAAGTCGCTGCCGACGGGGGCGACGCCGGTGGACCTGGCGTTTCTGATTCATACCGAGGTCGGCAATCGCTGCTCTGGGGCGCGCGTAAACGGCCTGATTGTGCCGCTGCGTTACAAGCTGCGTAATGGCGACACCGTCGAGATCCTGACCAGTCCGAACCAGCGTCCGAACAAGGACTGGCTGAAGTTTGTAAAGTCCTCGTCGGCCAAGACCAAGATTCGGCACTACATGCGCACCGAGCAGCGCGAGCGCAGCAAGGCCTTGGGCCGCGACCTGCTCGAGCGCGAGATGCGCAAGCACGACCTGAGCTTCCAAAAAGCAGAGAAGTCCGGCGACTTGGTTCATGCCGCCAACGAGCTGCGGGTGCAGAGCGTCGAAGACATGCTGATGAACGTCGGTTACGGCAAGCTGCTGCCCGCTGATGTCGTCGACCTCCTGCTGCCCGAGGAGCAGCGCAGTGCCACCCCGCGTGAGGAGGAGCCATCGCGCACGGCGGCTCTGGCCAAGCGCTCGCCGGGTCTGCGCTCGCCGGGCATTCAGGTCGCGGGCGAAGGCGATGTGCTGGTGCGCTTTGCCAAGTGCTGTTCACCGGTGGCGGGCGATCCCATCATCGGCGTGATCACGCGCGGGCGCGGCGTTACCGTGCATGCCGCCGTCTGCGCCACCGCGATGGAGCAGCCCGAAGAGCGTCGCATCGACGTCAACTGGGATGGTGAGCACAAGAGCGCGCGGCCCGTCTCGGTGCAGGTGGTGTGTACCGACAAGCCGGGGCTGCTGGCGCTGATCTCGCAGACGTTTAATGACCTGGGGCTCAATATCGCGTCGGCCAACTGTCGCGCGCTGGATGACGACCGCGCGGTCAACACCTTCCGCATCAACGTCATCGATGTGGATCAGCTGCACAAGGTCATCCGCGCGCTGCAGAAGATTCAAGGCGTCTCGGCGGTGCAGCGCATCTAGGCCGGGGCGGGTCAGTGGTGCCTGTTAGCCCCGCGCCGCATACAGCGCCAGCAGCGCCCACGCTGCCAAGAAGCACAGCCCGCCCAGCGGCGTGACCGCGCCCCACATTCGCTGGCCGGACAGCGCCAGGATGTACAGCGAGCCGGAAAACAGCAGCGTACCCGCCGCGAACAGCGCGCCGCTTACCGGCAACAGGGACGAGGGCGACTCGCCGCTGCGCAGCGTCAGCACGCCGATAAGGCACAGCGCCAGCGCATGCACCAGCTGGTAGCGACTGCCGGTCTCAAACACCGCCAGAAGGTCTGGCGACAGCCGCGCCTTGAGAGCATGCGCCCCAAAAGCCCCCGTCGACACCGCGACAAATCCCGAGATCGCACCTAGCAGCAGCCACAAGTTGCGCATCACTGAGTCTCCCTGTTGTGGTTCATTTGAGCGGACGGTGTTTGCTTAAGCAGACGTTGTTTACCAGCGCAGATGCGGTCTGCTGCGGCAAAGTAGGTTTGCTGCAGCAGCTAAGGTTTGGTGTGGCAGACGGCTACTGGGGTAGGGCGACGACGTCGCTCTCAGGCACCAGGATCTTGGTGGCCCGCGACGAGACTTTGACCAGCAGCGCGCCGCTGGCGGGCACTACGTAGGTCTTCTCGGCAGTGGCGTCGTAGGGGTCTTCCATGACATCAACCAGGCGCGTGCCCGGCGGGAACGGCACGTTCATCTGAGCGTTGCCAAAGCCGGTCTCGCTGGCCTTGTCGTTGTGGACGTTGGTCACCACCAGTACGGTCTTGCCCGCGTAGGTGCGCGAAAAAGCGAGGATGCCCGCGTCGCTGTCCTTGTCGGTGCGGTCGGTGGCCCAGGTGACTTGCAGGTCGCCTCGGCGTAGCGGCGCGTAAGCCCGGCGCAGGCGCGTCAGGCGTGCCACCCACTTGAAGGTGTCGCCGCCCAGGTTGAAGCCGGACTGCGACATGACCTCGCGCTGGGTGGTCGAGCTGCCGCGATAGATGTTGTCGAGCAGCGTGTCAAACAGGCGCTCGCGGTTGGCGGGGTCGTTGCCGCCGGCGTAGTCCTGCTCGGTGCCGTAGTAGATGCAGGGGATGCCGTCTTCGGTCAGCAGCAGGGCGAGCGCGCTGTGCAGCTTGCGCTTGGCGTCGGCGGCGTCCTTGTAGCAGCCATCCACCGGCGAGCTGTAGCGAGCGACGTCGTGGTTATCCAGGAAGTTTACAAGCATGCGGCTGGGCGCGATGGGCTTGCCTTCGCTGTCGATGGCGCTACCGGGGATCGGGTCTTGGTTGTAGATCGGCTTGCCGGCGGCGGGGTCGGGTAGCAGCGCGCCGTCCATGGTGCGGAAGCGGTCGCTGCGGGTCGGCCCGTGCATGCGAGCGCCGGCAGGGTCAAAGCGCAGGCGGTCGTTCCACAGCGAGCGCACCTTGCTGGTCGGCCCGCCGCACTTTACGACGTCGGCAAAGACCTGGAACTTTTGCGAGAAGTAAAAGACCGACTCGACCTCGTTGTTGTACGTAAACTCGCCTAAGAGTGAGTCGTCACCGTCGAAGGCCTCGCCGAACATGAACCAGTTTTTCTTGGGCTCGGACAGCGGCTGCACGCCGTAGGGAGTCTCTTCGCCGTGGACGTAGCGACGGATGGCGGGGGCAAAGTCCTGCCAGAACTCGTGCTCGACGTGCTTGAGGGTGTCGATGCGGAAGCCGTCAAAGTCGTAGCGACGGATCATCTCGGCAAAGCTCTTGATTAGACCCTTGCGGACGTCGGTGCGGCGGGTGTCCAGGTCCTTGAGGCCGCCGGGAAAGTCGCCTGTCGTCAGCTGCTCCCAGCGGTCGTAGTTGGTGACGCGACCGCGGCGGTTGTAGACGCCGGGGCGGGTAAAGTCGAGGACCTCCTCGGGCTTTTCGCCAAAGCGGATGGGATCGGGGACGACGCGGTTGATCTCGGGCATGTTCAGGAAGCGAATGCCGGCTGCGCCCGAGGGACCCAGGCCGTTTTGACCTTGGACGCCACGACGGTCAAAGTCGGGGTCGTACTCATCGGCGCGGCTTAAGCGGGCCAGCGGGTCTGCCGTGTCCTGCGACGAGGAGCCAATCAAGATCTGGTCCGGCGTGCCGTTGCCGTTGATGTCGTAATAAAACATCTGACCGACGTGGTTGGTGACGATATCCAGCACCACCTTCATCTTGAGCGCGTGCGCCTTCTGCACCATCTCGCGCAGCTTGGCGGGCGAGCCAAAGTGCGGGCTGATCTTGGAAAACGACTGCGTCCAGTAGCCGTGGTAGCCGTCAAAGCCCGCGTCATAGTCGACGTTCTTGACGATGGGCGAGATCCACAGCGTCGTCACACCCAGCGCCTGCAGGTAGTCCAGGTGATCGATCACCCCCTGCCAGTCGCCGCCCTGGTAACGGCCTAGCGCGCTGGGCAGCACGCGGTAGTTGTTGTTGATGTCTCCGTCGGCAAAGCGATCGATGATGATCTGGTAGATGATCTCGTCGCGCCAGTCGCCGCCGTTCATGATGGCGGTGGTCGGCATGTCATCCCCGTAGCTGCCGCCACAGCCACAGAGCGCGCTGGCCAAGGCGCATGCAGCAAGCAGTGCCCTCGGGCGGGCGCTGGGGTATGCTGTAGGCGACGAGTCTGCCGCTGCGGCGCTGCCCGATCCCAGCGCGCGGTTAGCCGACCCAAAGAGCTTAGGAGCAGATTGATTTGAGGAAGGTTTCACGCGCTGAAACTAGCCCACCCGCCACCGCAGTGGCTAGCAATTGCCAGCCTGCTGCTCGCTGCTTTTGCAAAATTGCGCAAGCAAGCTGTTTTCTCGCGACTGCAAAAGCGGCAAGCTCGACTGACAAACAGTGAGGTCTTCATGATTCGCATACTGCAGCTCACCATCACGGACGGACAGCCCACGGTTACAGAGATCGTCGGGGATGCGGCTCGCAGTGCGCTTCTAAAGCCCATGGTCTGTGGTCCTGGCAGCTTCCGCTGGGTGGACGTGCAAGAGCAGACCCAGGCCGACATCGAGCTGCTGGCGCAGGCGTTCAAGTTCCACCCGCTGGCGTTAGAGGACTGCCTGCACTTTGACCAGCGTCCCAAGCTCGAGGAGTACGCCGGCCAAAGCCCGTACCTGTTTATCGTCACGCACAACTTTGCGGTGCTGCCGACCTCACGGGGGCTGGGCGATAGCGTCGAGAACTCGCTGCACCTGCCACGGCTCTTGCGCGTCTCAAGTCGGCAGCAGCACGCGATGGTGGCGGTGCTGGAGACGCACGCGTTTTTGGGCCAGGGCTTCCTGGTCACGGTCCACGCCCAGACCGGTCCCGCGATCGAGACCGCATGGCAGCGCGTCTATCACGACCCGGCCCTTTTGCAGCGTGGCGCGGACTTTGTGTACTACCTGATGTCCGACGTGCTGTGCGACAGCAACTTCCCGGTCCTCGAGCAGCTGGGCGACATCCTGGACGAGATGGAAGAGACCGTCTTGGCCAACCCCAATCGCGAGGACCTGCACTGCATTTACTCGCTGCGCAAGACGCTGGTCACGATGCGGCGGGTGCTGTCGCCGCAGCGCGATGTCATGGGCAGCCTGTCGCGGTACGGCGGCAGCGCCTGCGTCTCAGAGCGCACCGCGCCGTACTTCCGCGACATCTACGACCACCTGACGCGCATCCATGAGAGCATCGAGGCCGGGCGCGACCTTTTGGGCAACTGTGTCGATGCGTATATGTCCGCCGTCGGCCAGCGCACCAACGAGATCATGAAGCAGCTGACGATCCTGTCGGCGGTCTTGCTGCCGGTGACGTTCCTCTCGGGACTGTTTGGCATGAACTTCGAGATGATGCCGAACCGCTCGTGGCCGTTTTTTGTCAGCGTGCTGGTGCTGATGTTTTTGATCATTCCGGGCGGGATGTTTTTGTACTTCCGCCACAAGCACTGGGTCGGCAGTGAGTCCGGTGTGGGCGACGAAGAAAGCAAATAGCGCTGCTTTGTCCGCCCGGTCCGCGTAACAACTAGGAGGCCGCTATGTTTTGCGATGCGCTCTGCTCTGTGGTGCGGTGGACGGGGGGGACGCTGGCGCTGCCATCGCGGTCCCTGCAATGGGGTGGGGCGCTGCTCGCGCTGACGCTGGCGGTGGGCTGTGGCGAGCCGCTACCTGGAGAGACGCCGCTGGCCCCCGGCGCGGTGCGACTGACCATCGGCCCGCTGGAGCTACAGCCCGGCCAGGAAGTCACCAAGTGTGTAACCGCGCATCTGCCGACGACCACGCCGATTGATGTCGTGAAGCTGCAAGACACGCAGAAGCTAAGCCACCACATCATCTTCTACCGCGAGCTGGCCGATGTTCCCGACGAGCCGCTGCACTCGTGCCCACCGCTGGACCTGGGGCGCAACACCCGCGTGCCGCTGTTTATCGGCGAAAAGCCGACCGAAGAGTTCGCGATGCCCCCCGGCGTCAGCTTCCACTTCGAGGCGGGCCAGGCCTACACCATCGAGGGCCACTTTCTAAACGCCAGCACCCAGCCGGTCAGTGGCTCGGCAGAGCTGGTGCTGACGCCTGCGATACCGGGCAGCGCGACGATTCCGGCGGATCTTCTGTTCTTGTCGGCGACGACGCCTCTTTTGACCAAGTCCTATGACGGCATAAAGCCGGGTCTGCCGCCCGCGATCAGCGGCGTGCCCACCGAGACTACGACCGACCCCACTTTTTACTCGCTGTCCGACAGCCTGGCATCGAGCAAGTTCTTCGCGCTGACCTCGCACCAGCACCAGCTAGGCACCGGCTTTGTCATCACCAAGAGCACAAGCGCCCAAGACCCCGGCACGCCGCTGTACCAAAACTCCGACTGGGAGCACCCGCCGCTGCTCCGCTTCCCCGACGAGGCGCCGCTGACCTTCGGCTTTAACGAAGGCTTCCGCTGGATCTGCACCTACAAAAACACCACCTCGCGCTACGTCACCTTCGGCCAGTCCGCCACCACCAACGAGATGTGCATCCTGTGGGCGTACTACTATCCGGGGCAGGGGTTTGTGCAGCTGTACCTGTAAGACTTCTGGCCGTCGCTGCGCACGCTTGTTAGCGTCCCGCTAGCACCTGTTTTCCACTTCTTAAGCCGCTGTCGTCTGCGCCGCTACGCCTCCTGCTCCTGCAGGATGGGGAGGCTGCGGAACTTGCGGGCCTGGCCGGCGCGGGGGTCGTTCTCGGCGGCGAGCTGGCCGCAGGCGGCGTCGATGTCCACACCGCGCGTCTTGCGAATGTAGACGGCAAAGCCCAGGCGCATGCACTCACGCTGAAAGGCGATGACCTGCGCAGTCTCGGGGCGCAGGTAGGGGCTCTGCGGGTGCGGGTTCCACGGGATGATGTTCAGCTTGCACGGGATGTCGCGCAAAAGCGCGGGCAGGCGGCGCGCGTCATCCAGGGTGTCGTTGACGCCGCGCAGCAGCACATACTCGATGGTGATGCGCTGGCGGCGCTCTAGCGGATACCGGCGCAGGGCTTCCAGCAAGAGGTGCAGCGGGTACTTCTTGTTGATGGGCATGATGCGGTCGCGCTGCTCGTCGTGCGAGGCGTTGAGCGACACCGCCAAGTTGACCCCCAGCCGCAGCTCGCCCAGGCGGTCGATGTTGGGCACCAGGCCCGCCGTCGACACCGTGATGCGCCGCTTGGAAAAGCTGCGCCCCAGCGGATGGGTCAGGATGCGCAGCGCCCGCGTCACGTTGTCAAAGTTATGCAGCGGCTCGCCCATGCCCATAAAGACGATGTTGGTGGTGCGCTGGCCCCCGGCGCGGCGGGTCGGATCGCCCTCGGGCAGCTCAGAGAGCAGGCGGTCGGCCAGGTACACTTGGCTGACGATCTCGCTGGCGGTCAGGTGGCGACCAAAGCCCAGCTTGGCCGTCGCGCAGAAGTCGCAGTCGATGGCGCAGCCGACCTGGGACGAGACACACTGCGTCAGCTTGCGCCGCTCGGTCGCCGCCTCAGGCCCGGCGTCGTCCTCTTCGTCCTCATCCAGTGCGACCAGGTTTTCGGCAGCCCCAGGGCTGGGCACAAACGCCTGCATCGTGCGCGCGTCATCATCGGGAATCAGCACCGTCTCAATGACGCGATTGTCCCCCGTGCGCAGCCGCATCTTGCGCGTGCCATCCACCGAGACCTGCGCCCGCTCAATATCGATCTGACGAATGTCGACCTGGCTGGTCAGGCGCTCGCGAAAGGCCTTGCTGACGTCGGTCATCGCCGACAGGTCGGTGACACCCCGCGCGTGGACCCAGCGAAACAGCTGCTCGCCGCGAAAGCGCTTCTCGCCCAGGCGCAGCGCCATCTGGGTCATCTCTTCGTAGCCAAAGTCACGCAGGTCGATCAGGTCTTCTTGCGTCTTCGTTGTCTGGTCCGGTGTCATCTCGGGCGGAGTCTAGCGCGTTTGCGGGCAAATGCAGCCAGCTCTTGCGATACCGCCTTCCTTGACAGCTCGTGTCAAAGCGCGGTACATCCTGCGCCCCAGTGAGGAGTAACTTCGATGCGTCCTAGCTCGCCTGCGGAAGCAGGGTTTTTGATCGGGATGGTGCCAGCCGTGCGGGCTGCTGCGCCCAGTGATGCCACCTGTAGCGCCGTCGCTGCTACTGCGCGAGGCCAAGGTCGCTTCAAAGTAGCTGGAGCCATCGTCGGCGCGCTGCTAGGTCTACTAACCATCGAGCGGGCGGCCTCTGCAAACGAAGTGGTCACGCTGATCGACAACACCCAGATCGCGGGCAAGCTGTCGCACTACTACGACGGCACCATCGTGATCGAGACCAGCGGCGGCCAAAAAGTCGAGCTGCCGCGGGACAAAGTAAAGACGATCACGTTCAAGCTGCCGCCGCCTCGCGTCGAGTTCAGCTCGCCCGAGAAGGTGTTTGAGCGCTGGCGGGCCGCGATGACCAAGGGCGATGCCACGCGTGCGGTGGACTGTTACGCGCTGATGTATCAAGGCCAGGTCGGGCAGCAGATGATGCAGTCGCCCGATACCGTCAAGCAGGCGCAGAAGGACCTGGAAGGCGTGGTCTTTGAGCTGCGCGGCACGTCCTATCAGACCCAGGGCGACATGAAGATGGCGACGATGAAAGTGCGCCGCACCAAGGGCGAGAACGTGCAGACCGATGAAATCCATCTCGTGCTGGAGAACGGCGAGTGGAAGATGACCCCGTAGCGGTGCGGTTCCGCCGGCAAAATGTGGCTCGCAAGGGCCTCGTGGGGACCTGGCTGCTGGGCGTAAGCCTGCTGCTAGCTGTGCCTATGGCGTCGGCGCAGCCAGCAGGGAAGGGCGGTGGACTGCCGCCGCTGCCGCTGTTTGCTCAGGCGGTAACGCCGCCCGGCGCGCAGCCTGCAGCTGGAGCGGGGGATCCGGCTACCGATGATGCGGCAACGACCGCGTCGGGCACTGCGACTCCCGTGGAAGCCACGCCGACCGGCTCTGCTGATCCTGCTGCGGCGGAAGCCAAAGCCGCTGCCAGCGCTGGTGCCGAGAAGCCTCCCGAGGAGAAAAAACCTCCGGCTCCGAAAGCGCCACCGAAGAAGCCGGCGATTGAGCTGGCGCCGTTTGCCACTCCGGCTCCGGGGCAGGTGACGGACGACGAAGACACCGATGACGAAGACGCCGCCCGCAAAGCCAAAGAGAAAGCGGCGCAGATCGAGTGTGACAGCGACGCCCAGTGCCCGCAGCAGACGGTCTGTACCAAGAACCGCTGCAAGTCGGTGCTGCGACCCATCTCGGCGATCCTGTACTTTCACCAAAAAGGGCCCATCGGCTATCGCGTTGTAGCGCCGCTGTACTACAGCTTTTGGCGTCCGCAGAAGCAGACCCGGGTGCTGTTCCCGCTGTTTGCCGACCACAAGAACCACCAAGAAAAGACCCGCGACACCTGGGTCTTTCCGACCTACCAGTACCACCGCGAGCCGGGCCGGGTGGCGCATCGGTTCTGGCCGCTGGTCTTTTACTCGAACTACGAAGGCAGCGACAACCCCGGCAAGTCGTTTGGCATCATGCCGCTGTTCTGGGCCAGCAAGCGCCAGAAGTCCTCGACTACGGTCATCCCGCCGCTGCTGCTGTTTCATCACAAGAACTCTGAGACGGGACGGTCGGATACGGCGTTTCTGCCGACGCTGACCTACGTGCGCAAGCTGCCGGGCGACACCCTGGCGCTGTTCCTCGGCCTGGGCTACTACCGCAGCAACAAAGAGCGCACCATCGGTGGCTTTGTGCCGCTGGTGTTCCACTCGCGCACCGCTGAGCAGCGCCACACCGCCGTGCTGCCGCTGTTCTTTGAGGGCGAGAACAAGGTCTCGGGCGAGCGCTACATGACCCTGCTGCCGTTCTTCTTCTACCGCAAAAACGGCGAGAAGAACCGGCTGCTGATTACGCCGCTGGGCGGCTCATATCGCGACAACGAAGCGGGCGAAAACACCCTGGTCATGCTGGTGCCGCCGACGCTGCATCATGACAACCCGGTGCGCCGCTTTACGGTCGTGCCGCCGATTGCGCTGTGGTACCGCAACAAGGAAAACGGTCACTCGTTTGGTTACGCGGGGCCGTTTTACTATTCGCGCGATGAAGAAGGCAGCAGCGACGGTATGTTCCCGCTGTACTTCCACTTCCAGAACCGCGCCGCCAAGTCCGAGACCCACGTCCTAGTGCCCCTGCTGGCGACGCTGCATCGGTCGCCCTCGCTGAAGTTTGGCTTTATGGGTCCGCTGTACGGCTGGTCGCGTCCTGCTGTTGCCGCCGAAGGTGGAGCCCCCGCGCAGCGTGGTAGCTACGGTGGCGGTCTGTTGCCGCTGCTGTCGTTTGCCACTGGTCAACGTCCGCACTTGGCGCTGCTGCCGCCCGTGTTTGTGTACTCCGGGGATCGTCAGGCTGGGCGCTATCACGTCTCGGTCGGTCCCGTGTTCTACCGCTGGAACGTCAAGGGCCCCGAGGCCGGTTATGACGCCGGTCTGTTCCCGCTGCTCTTTGTCAGCCGCCACGGCCAGAGCAGCCGCCAGATGCTGCTGCCGCTGTTTTATCACCACCGCGAGCCCGGCCATGAGCGCCTGGTCCTGGGTCCCCTGTACTGGGATCGCCGCTGTCCGCAGTTCTGTGGCGATACCCGCGCCGCCGTTCATGGCGGCCTAGTGCCGCTGGTGTTCTGGAAGCGCTCGCCCGAGCACAACTACACGGTGGTGTTCCCGCTGCTGTGGCATGTCTCGACCCCCAAGCGCGCCGCCGTGGTTGCCGGGCCGTTCTTCTGGTCGCGTGAGACGCTGCCCGAAGGCCAAGGCGAAAAGCAGAGCGGCGGTCTGTTCCCTCTATTATATGTATCGCGTTCGCCCAAGGCTTCGCTGGTCCTGGGCCCGCTGTTTGGCTACAGCCGCACCGAAGCCCGCCGCACCCTGGTGGTGGGACCGTTTGTCGAGACCGTGTCCGCCCTGGGCCGTCCCGAGCAGAGCCTGACCCGCGCCTTCCTGCCGCTGTTCTACTTCCACTGCTCGCGCGGTCGTAGCGCCACCGTCCTGTTCCCGCTGTTTATGCAGGTGCGGGAGGAGCAGACGACGTTCCGCTCGCTGGCGATGCTGTACTACGGCGTGCAAGGGCCCAAGACCCAGGCCCATGTCCTGTTCCCGATCTTCTGGTTCCTTAAAGGAGAGAAGACCACCACCACGGTCGCCGGTCCGCTGTTTTACCACCGCGACCGCGGCGACAAGGACGCGCTGGCGCTGGGCCTGTTCCCGCTGTTTGGCTACGGACGCGACAAGCAGCGCACCGCTTGGGCCACGCCCGCAGGCTTTTACGTCCACGACCGCGAAAAAGATCACACCCGCGCTGCGTTCCTGCTGGCCTTTGCCGACATCCAGAAAGAGCGCTCCGACTACGGCTTCTTCCCGCTGGTCTTCGGCTCGCGTCGCGGCACTGCAACCGGCCTGTTTATCGCGCCGTTCTTCTATCACGCACAGGACCCGGCGCGCAGTCGCTCGACCACGGTCCTGGGGCCGCTGTACTTTGGTCGCCGGGGCGCGGCTACGTTCGGTGGGCTCGCGCCGCTGTTTTACGGGCGCAATGATGGCGATGGCTCGTACCGCTTTATGGCGCTGCCGCTGGTCTACTTCTCGCACAAGGTGGCGCAGGGCCCCGCCGGACCGGAGAACTGGCTGCTGACCCCAGTGTTCGGCTTTGGTCAGAAGTCGCAAGGCTTCCGCGCCTACCTGGGTCCGCTGTACGTACGCCGCGATGCCGAGGTCCGCTCGGGCGGTCTGTTGCCGCTGATCTACTTCGGCGCCGACCGCACCACCCAGACCTCGACCGCGATGGTGCTGCCGCTGTTCTTCCGCTCGTCCTCGCCGGGGTCCAGCCTGACTATGGTGTCGCCGCTGTTCTGGCAGCACCGCAACCTGGACCGCACCATCACCGCGCTGGCTCCAGTGTTCCTGGATATACATCGCGTGTTTAGCTCGCGCGTTACCGCGTTTGGGCCGGTGGTGCCGCTGTTTGTGCGCTCACGCGACTACGTAGCCGACACCACGACCTGGCTGTTCCCGCCGCTGCTCACCTATGTGAAGCGCAACGCCAACGGCTACCACAACGTCGTCACCTTCCCGCTGTTCTATCACTTCGGCGGCGAGGAGCGGCAGACCACGGTCCTGTTCCCGCTGTTCTATTACCTAAAGCGCCCGGCCAAGCAGCTGACGGCTCTGCTGCCGCTGTTCCTGTATAACCGCGACGAGCAGAACACCAAGACCCTGTTCCTACCGCCGCTGCTCACCTGGGCCCGCAACTACGAGAACGGCAGCCGCGACCGCGTGATCTTCCCGCTGTTCTGGCACTTCAAGCGTCCCGAGCAGACCACCACCGTGTTCCTGCCGCTGGGCGCGCACTGGGTCAACAAGAAGGGCCACTACACGCTGGTGCTAAACACCTACTACTACAAAGGCGCCGGCGAGCACCTGGGTGCGTGGCGCTTTGAGTTCTGGCCGCTCATCCACGTCGGTCGTCCGCGCGCGCAGGATCTGCAGTGGAACTTCCTGTCGGGCCTGTTCGGCTACTCGCGCGAGGGCATCAATCGCACCCTGCGGCTGCTGTGGGGCGTGTTTATTCCGCTCGACCCGGTGGGCACCAAGACCTCGTGGTATGGCGCAACCTGGCGCATGGCTTCGGACCGGTAGGAGTGCCCTGCAAAACCTACTGCGGTGGTCATCCACAGCACCTAGCGTGCTCATGGCCGGAAGGCCACTCCGCGCGCTAGGCACTGCGGCTGACCATCCTCGCTACGGTTTTG
>ERZ795056.4991-NODE-4991-length-13476-cov-6.804784_pt1 | contig 13476 bp, 9 predicted proteins | sample MGYA00375140_ERZ795056 | MGnify/ENA primary metagenome ERZ795056 (study PRJEB30185, sample SAMN05720227) | activated sludge metagenome | isolation source: Anaerobic digester | place: USA | collected 2015-03-09 ...
CGCATCACCCGCATCACCCGCATCACCCGCATCACCCGCATCACCCGCATCACCCGCATCACCCACGATCGCCCAGCAGCCGGCGGTCGTGCCGGCGCCGATCTCGGAGACGCCACCGACGCCCGGTGTGATCGACCAGCCGCCGGTACCCTCGACCACGCCGGCCGACGCCCGTTTCCAGCTGGCCGCCTATCGCGACGGAGACCTGAAGCTGCACGTGCTCGGCGACACGATGTTCGTCAGCGGTGGGGGCGGGCTGGCGCAGCTCGATGCGCGTGGGGACCGGATGGTCCCCGTCGAGTACGCACTGTCGGGGCAGGCCGACCCAGGCCGACTCTTTGACGCCTGGCTCACGATCGGGTTCGGCGGACGGTGGCCGGACAACGCGTGGCTGACGACGCAGACGCAGTTCTCGCGCTCGGGCTCGCCGCCGCTGCTGCACCGGCGCGAGGGCAATTTCTGGAAGCGGCAGGACACCAAGAAGGGCCTCTTGCAGCGGACCTACGCGTCGGTCATCACCTGGCACTCGGGACAGGTGCTCGGGTTGCGGGTCTATCAGGTCGACCCCGCGGTCTACGAGGACACGGAGGAGCTCTCGAAGGCGATGCAGCGCAAGATCGCCGCGGCGCAGGCCGCCTCGCGGCCCGGCTTCGACCTGCTCGGGGAGCAGCCCACGCCGGCGCCGATGGTGATCGCGTCGGGCCTGGTACCGGTCGTCGGCGCCGCCGCACCGAGCGGTGAGCTGTTCCTGCTCGCTCACAAGGTCGGCGAAGACACCAGCCCACGGGTCCAGCGCTGGGGGCTCACGGGCGAGGCCGCCGTCGCCGGCAAAGTCGACAACCTGGCGAAGGGGATGGCTTGCGAGCTGCTGGTCGTCGGCGCCGCCGATGAGGCCTATGTCGCGTGCAACCGGGGGGAGGACCCAGCCGGCGCATACCTGGCCCGCTTCGACGGCGCCACATGGTCCGAAGAACCTGGCCTCAAGGCCAGGCACATCGACGACCTGACGATCGCCCCCGAGGGCGCGCTGTACGCGGTGATCCAGGCCGCGGATACCGACGACTGGAAGCGCGAGCTGTGGCGCCGCAGCGCCCGCGGGACGGCATGGGAGCCGATCGAGCTGCCCGAGCTGCGCTTCCCCGATCGCAACGTCCCCGAGTGGGCCTTCGACCCCAACAGCGAGAAGTTCGGGGTCCTGCCCGCCGACCCCGAGGCGGCCGCGCAGACCTGGAAGCCGCACCCGTTGCAAGTTCGGGTGCGTGCCGGCGGGGACGTGTGGGTGGTCGCGAGCACGGAGATGGACCGCGCGAACGTGGCCGGCATGCAGCCGGTGCGCCACGTGGTGCTGCGCGCCAGCAAGGTGAGCGAGCCGCTGCGCATGCTGCCGGACGGCGACCTCATGCTCGAGCTGCTCGACTGGGGCGCCGCGCCGGCGTGGACGCCGAAGGGCTGCGGGGAATACGGCGATGTCCGGCCGGCCTTCGTACCGCTGCGCACGCTGCCCCGCGACGCGCCGCGCAACGCACCGGAGCCGCTGGTGGAGGCCTTCGTGAGGGACAACGCCGCGCTGATGCGACAGGTCGAGCGGGTCGTCGAGGTGTTTCGCCGCGGACGTCGCACGGTCGGGTTCTACGTCCGGCCGACGGACCAGGCCGGCGCCGACGCGCTGCTCGCAGCGCTCACGCTCGTCGCACCGGGCGAGAAGCGGACGATCGAGTGCCGCGAGCCGCGGATCCGTCGCGAGTTCGACAGGACCACCGGACAGGCCCTGCAGGCGCCGGCGCTGTGATGACACGGCTCGCCGCCAGGGCCCGTCAAGGCCAGCCCGGGGCGGCGCTCGGCCTGCTCGTCGCGCTCGCGGTCCCGCCGGCCAGCGCCGCGCCGATGCCGGGCCCCGCACCGCCACCGCGCACCGGCGACCGCGTCGCCGCCCAGGCCGGCTGCGTCGCCTGCCATCCCGACGTCGCCCGCGAGTGGGCCGCGTCCCTGCATCGGATGTCCGCCAGCGACGAGCCCTACCGCGCCGCCTTCGCCCGCGAGCCCCTGCCATTCTGTCGCAAGTGCCATGTCCCCGAGGCCATGCCCCAAGAGCCAGCCTCGAAATGGGCCGCGGAGGTCGGCGTCGGCTGCGTCACCTGCCACGTCACCGGCCGCGGCGGCGTGCTCTCCACCCATGGCGACAGTGCCAGCCCGCACCCCCTTCGCGTCGCGCCGGAGTTCGCGGGCCCGGCCGCGTGCGCCGGCTGCCACGAGTTCGGATTCCCCGGCGCCCGCGTGCTGCCGCGTCCCGACGACATGCAGGAGACCGTGCGCGAACACGCCGCCTCGTGGGCCCGCGACTACGCCTGCGCCGACTGTCACATGCCCTGGGTCGACGACGGCGCCGGCCGGGGCCACCGGTCGCACCAATTCGTCGCCTCGCGCGACCCCGAGATGCTCGCCCGCGCCGTCGGCGTGGCCGCGCGCCGCATCGGGCCGACGGAGGTCGAGCTGACGCTCACACCCGGCGCCGCCGGCCATGCATTCCCGACCGGCGACCTGTTTCGCCGGCTCGAGCTGCGCGTCTGGGTGCTCGGCGTCGACGGTCCGCACAAACCGCAGCGGCGCCACCTCGGCCGCCAATTCGCCGGGGGTGCGCACAGCGGCGTGATGTCCCGCGAACAGCTCGCCGACACGCGCGTGCACGCCGAGCCGGTGATCCTTCGCTTCGACCTGACGCACGGGCCGACGCCGCCGACACCGATCTGCGAGGACCTCACGCGGTCGTCGGTCGCCTGGGAGCTGCGCTACCAGCGAGTCGCTTTCCCGGATGCATACCGGGCTGGCGGCGCGAAGCTCGACGGTGAGGTCATCGTCGCCCACGGGATTCTCCCCGGCGCGCAGGAGTGAGGGTCATCCACTCGTCGCCGTTCTTCGCCGCGGGCGCCGATCAGGTGCGGTACTCTCGCCGCGATGCTGCGTCCTGAGTTCATGTTCGCTGCCCTGCTCGCCTGCACCCCAGGCGTGCCCGCCACCCAGGTCGAGGTCACGCCGACCGTGGCCACCAAGTCAGCGGCCTCGCCGACCACGCCGGTGCCGACCGACTGCGCGACGAAGGTCGCGGCGATGCGCGCCTTGTTCGCGGACGGCCCGGCCGAGATGACGATGATCAATACGCTCGCGGGTATGCAGCTGCCAGAGTCGAAACGCGGCGCTCTCCTCGAGGATTGGATGCCAATCTTCATCCGTGCGGATGGCAGCTTCGATTTCGGCGGCCAGTCGTTCACGGAGATCACCGCGGTCCATGAAGTGCTGACCGAGGAATTCGACAAGGCGATTGTGCTCGGCGAGAACATCGGCCGGCCCTGGTCGCCGCGGATGGCGATCGTCGCCGATGCGCGGGCGTCCGCGGCGGTGATCCGCGAGCTCGCCGGTCGACTGCCGCCCGCGACGCAGCTGGCCCTGGTCGTCAACCGCGCGGGTGACACCATACCGATCGCGCCGCCGATCCCCGCGGCCGTGACGGCGGCGCTGGTCGTCAGGGCCGACGAGCGCTCGCAAAACCTCGCTGCCCTGCTCACCACGGCGATCGGCTCCTGCGCGGCGATCTCCGACGTCTTCAACGCCGTGGCGAGCACCACATCCGACCTGCGCGGCAAGACCCTCTTCGACGGCCTGCCCGGCGCCGTCGAGAAGTGTCGCTGCGAGGGCGTCGACGTCGAGACCCTCGTCGCGGTGGTGTGGTCCATGGGCGGGAAGTCCGAGCCCGACAAGCGCCAACTCGCGCTCCAGTTCGCCCGCACCCGCGCTGCCGAGGCCGTCGCTCTCCCCGCGAACGCGACGGTCCGTGACCTCGTGGCGCTGGCCGAGGCGCGCGACCCCATGCCGCTCTCGATCGCGCCGGCGCCGTGACACCTCGACGAGCAACCGTCGTCGCCTTCTCGCACGAATATCAGCCATCGTCCCTCTGAGGGGGTGAACGAGCGCGTGACTGATGCTCGCGGAATCTCGATTCTACCGCCGTCCATGCAGGAGCATCGTCATGACGAAGGCCATGACCGATGCTTGCCACCATAACACTTCGACCTACGGTCCCACCATTGACTCGTGGGATGCGGGGTGGTGAACGCGGTGTTGGCGAGCTCGATATCTCTGTGCCGCCGCCCGGCCTCACGCCGTCTACCCGCGCGGGTCGGCCGGTTCGCCGGCGAGGAACCGCGCGACCGCGGTGCGGGCCGCCTCGCCATCACGGCGGCCCATGTCGAAGGCGCGGCGGATCCGCTCCGGGCTGGCGTAGTCCCACTTGTGGATAGGCACGGGCGCAGGCGGGGCGAGGTAGCGGACGTTGCCCGCGGGGGCCTCGGGCGGGCGCGGACGGTTGAGCAGCACGAGCACCGCGGCGCCTCGCGCCCGCTCGCCCAGCGCCCGTACCGGGACGGGATCGACGAGGCAGCCGTCGAAGTAGGTGCGGCCGGCGACACGCTGGACGCGGGTCACCGGCGGGCTCGCCGAGGAGCGCAGCACGCGGTCGGCGAGGTCGTCGACGTCAGTTGCCTCGTGCGCCGTGTCGATCTCTGCGGCGATCCCCGGGTGCGGGACGTCGGGCCCGTGGAGCAGGTTTTGGCGCCGTCGCGCCGCGTAGGCCCACCAGGCGCGCGCCACGGTGCGCGAGACGGGCCACCCCGGCTCGATGTACGCCTGAAGCATGCGGACGGGCGGCGCGTCGGCCAGGCGCCTGAAGCTCGCGCCGCCGAGCAGGTCGTGCACCGTCGCCCGGTACATCGCCTCCTGCGGGAACACGGGGCGGCCGAACAGTAGCCGCTCGGGGTACACGTTGCGCCGGTTGCGGGCCACGCGGGCGCAGAAGGTGGTGATGAGCGCCTGCTCCTGCCGCGTGGCGGCGGCGAGCGCCATCGCCGTGCCCGCGGACACCCCCGCGAACTCGATCGGCACGGCGAGATCCGCCAGCGCCGTGTACGCCCCGAGCGCCCAGAACGTCCGGCAGCCACCACCGGCGAAGACGACCGACATCTCCCGCATTGGCCCGCAACTAACATCCGCGCTCGTCGCGGTCAAGACCAGCGTCGGGGCGGGTACGCGCGAGCGATCGCCCGGACCTCACTTTCGCGAGCCGTGGATCGGATGCCATCCTCGGGCGCATGGCGATCGGCTTCACCGGCTCCCCTCTGCTGCGCCTCGACCACGAGCGTTCCGATGCCGCGGCGCTCGCTCGCCACCGCGGGGATCCGCGAGCGCTGGTGCTGCTCCTCGACGGCCTCGACCCGATCACGGACACGGCGGGTGGCCTGTCATGGGCGCCGATCGCCGAATGCGATCCCGCGGCCGAGCTCGCATTGCTCGGCATGCTCGAGCAGCGCCCCGCGTTCGTCGCACTCACGCCCGATGCGCGCGGCAAGCCGGCATTCGCGCTGTTTCGCGTGCTCGCCGGTCTGCCCGGGCCCGACGCGGCCATCTGGGGCGCGGCGCGGGGCCTCGTGGATTGGCACGCGCGCCACCGCTTCTGCGGTCGCTGCGGCGTCATGACCGAGGTGACCCGCGCCGGCTGGTGCCGGCGCTGCCCGTCCTGCGCCGCCGATCACTTTCCTCGCACCGACCCGGTCGTCATCATGCTGGCCGAGCACGCCGGCCGCGTGCTCGTCGGTCGTCAGCCGCGGTTTCCACCGGGCCGCTACTCGGCGCTCGCGGGGTTCATCGAGGTCGGCGAGTCGGTCGAGGAGGCGGTCGCGCGCGAGCTGTTCGAGGAGGCCGGCGTGCGCGCGACCGCGGTCCGCTACGTCGCCAGCCAGCCGTGGCCGCTCCCGGGCTCGCAGCTGATGCTGGCGTGCGTGGCGGCGGTCGACGGCGACGTGCTGACGCTCGACCACGAGGAGCTCGAGCATGCCATGTGGGTCGACCGCGAGGGCGTGCGCATGGCGCTGGCGAGTGCGCCGGGCGCCCCGTTCCTCGCGCCGCCTGCATACGCGATCGCCCACACATTGCTCGCGTGGTGGGCCGACCAGGCCTGACGATCACGCATTCGCGGCGCGACCGCAGCGACTGGATCGGCACGTCGAGCCGGGCATAGTCGGAGCATGGTGGCGCCGGCCAGCGGATCGAGGGCGCCGACTTGTGATGATCGAGGGCTATGGATCCGAGCGCAGTGAGCCCGACTGATACAACCGGTAGTATGATATCCGGCGAGCACCGAACTTCTGAATCGAGCCTGCTTGAGGCATGAGAATTTCCTCGGCGGCAGCGAGCTGGTGGTCGACGGCGAGGCGTCGACCTCGCGGGCCGGATGAGCTTCAAGGGCTTCATGCTCAGCGGCGGCGCGGGCGCCAGAACTACCTGGTCGACTTGCTGCGGCTGGCTCGCCTCGACGACCCCGCGCTGGAGTTCGGCCCGCGCCCGGGCTGAGGCCCTGTCGGGTCCGATCCCGGCGGGGTAGGGGGAGCCCTCGGTCGTGGACATGAGGGCACGCGCGGTCGATAGTGTCGAGATGCGATTCCCTCTGGCTCCCCTGGCATTGATCGGGCTCGTCGGCGCGTGTCCTCCCGGACCTGGGGGGGACACGACCGCCGGGTCGTCGGGCCCGGGCGAGACCTCCACGGCAGCAGACGCGTCGAGCACAGGCGCCGGGGTGAGCTCCTCCAGCGGTGACATTACGACGGGCGAGGGGACGAGCCCGTCGACCGGGACGAGCACGTCGACCGGGACGAGCACGTCGACCGGGACGAGCACGTCGACCGGGACAAGCACGTCGACCGGGACGAGCACGGGTCAGGGGACGAGCACGGGTGAGGGGACGAGCACGGGCGAGGGGACGAGCACGGGTGAGGGGACGAGCACGGGTGAGGGGACGAGCACGGGCGACACGGGCGCGCCGGCGTGTGTGCAGCAGTTCGGGTTCATGGACACGGAGTTCTGCTACGCGCCGCCCGTGGCGTATGTGGCGGTGCCGGGGGCGCGTCGGATCGTCGTCGGCGAGGTCGACGGCGACGGGCACGCGGACGTGGTGCTGCCGGGCGCGACCGGCGGGATCGCGGCGCTGCTGGGGGACGGGAGCGGCGCGCTCGCGGCTCCGGTGTTTACGCCCGTCGACGCGCCGACCGACGCGGTCAGCGGCGACTTCGACGGCGACGGGCAGCTCGACCTGGTGGTCAGCTTCGCCGGTGCGCCGCCGCGGCTCGACATCATGCTCGGCGACGGCGCGGGCGGCTTCGTGGTCGAGGCCTCGTTCGCGACCGGGCCGACGGTGGGGACGAGCCTGATCACGGGCGACTTCGACGGCGACGGCGACGTGGACGCGGCGGCGATCCACCAGGGCGTCGGCAACACGACCCCGAAGCGGCTCACGGCGCTGACCAACGCGGGCGGCGGGGCGTGGTCGAGCGCCGAGCAGCCGCTGAACTTCTTCGTCGCGGACATCACGCTCGAGAGCTGGACGCCGTACCTGACGGCGGGCAACTTCGACGGCGCGCACCTGGACCTGATCGTGGCGACCGACCGCTCGGTCGAGACGTTGCATCGCCTGCGCAGCGACGGGCTCGGCGGCTTCACCTACGAGGGCAAGCTGCACGCGAGCCTGTTCACCGGGGTGATGCCGATCGTCACGCTCGACGTCGACGGTGACGGCGACGACGACATCATCGGTGCGGTCAAGCCGGGCACGCCGGCGGTCAAGTTCGTCAAGAACCTCGGCGGCCTGACCTGGGGCGGGCAGGTCCAGAGCGACCTGACCGAGGACGCCAAGCAGCAGGTCGCGCTCGGCGACCTGATCCACGAGCCGCGGCCCGACCTGGTGTACTCGGCGGTGGATGGGCGGACCCTGGCGCGCACGATCGGCGTCGACGGCAAGGTCCTGTCGCCGGGCGGGCTCGGGTTCCAGATCGCCGCGGCCCGCAGCTTCGCGCTCGCCGACCTCAACGAGGACGGGCACAGCGACCTGGTGTTCCTGACCCACGCCGCCCCGTACACGCTGTCGGTGACCCTGTCCGAGTGAGCTCAGGGTTGTAGGCCGGGCTGGCGGGCGAGGAAGGTGTAGGCCCTCGTTCGGCCCCTTCGAATTCGCGATGGACGTCTGGTGGCCACGGTGAAGCTCATGTGGATACGTAACTCGCTACTCCTCGACGACCTCGACCCCGCGGATGCGCAGGCGGGCGAGCACCGCGGGATCGTCGAGGTCGCTGGCGCGCGCGCGCAGCTTGGTCAGCGCCGGCAGGGACTCCAGCACCGCCGCAGGCTTGCACTTTCCTGTCAGATACAGCGACGCGAGGGTCGGATGGTCGGCGAGCGGGCCCAGGTCGAGGGTCGCCTTGCGGTAGCCGTGACCGTCGAGGTTCAGCACCGCCAGTGAGCGCAGCGCGCTGACCCCCGCGAGCGAGCGGACCTCGTAGTAGTCCTCCTCGCCCCCGGTGTCGATGCCGAGTACCTCCTCGATCAACATGTAGATGTCATTGCCGCCGTCGAAGGCGAGGCCCTCGACGCGGGCGAGCTCGTCGGCGGAGATCGGCAGCGCGTGCAGCCGGGCGACCGCAGCGACGACTCGCGCGCGCTCATCAGCGTCCTCATCCTCGTCGGAGGTTTCGATCTCAGCGAGCGCCGGGTCGAGGCGGTCCTCCGGGATGACCTCCTGCTCGAGCAGCGCCTGCAGCACGCCGAGGAACAGGCCGGGGTGGGGGATCGTGGGTCGTGTCGGGGTCGCCATCGCGGCCGAGAGTAGAGGTTCGCGGCCCGGCGCGGAAGGCTGCGCGGCACACCGGGCGAGTGAGAGGCGTGATCCGAGGAACGCTGTAACGCGGGAGACAATGCAGGTGCAGCAGCAGCAGGGACGAAGCTCGGCGGCGGGGCTCGGTCGGCGCAACCAGCTCGAGGCCGATCGCATGCTCACCATGGGCTCGAGCGTGCCTGTCTGGACACTCGGGCTGGACACATCGCGTCCATCCTGAACGTTCAGCGGGGCAGGGGTCGCGCGCGGGCGTCGTCGGGCGCCGGTCTCCGGCGTGGCACGGCGTTTGCTCATGGACGAGCGAGCGAGGCGTTGCGTGCGACCTGCGGAGCTTGTGGCTGCGAATTCGGACGTGTTCTGGGGGTTGTGGCTGCGTGAACGGCCGCTGCTGCTCCGGATGTGCGCGCGTTGGTTGGGGTGCCATCACCAGGAGGCGGAGGACATCCTGAGCAGGGGGGCGCTGAAGGCGGTGAGGTTCTTGCGGACGCGCCCGCTCGAGCCAGGGACGTTCCGGGCGTGGGCGCTGCGGATCGTTCACAACCTCTGCGTCGACCGGCTGCGCGCAGGCGGCCGCGAGCGCGCCCGCTTCGTCGCGGTCGACGCGGAGACGACGCGGCTCGGGTGGGAGGGCGAGGCGTACGCGCCGGAGCACGCGCTGCTGCGCGGCGAGCTCGGCGGGCTGCTCGACGACGCGGTCGCGTCGCTGCCGCAGCGGCTCCGCGAGACCTTCGATCTGCGGGTCCTCGAAGATCGATCGTACGAGGCGATCGCGGAGGCGCAGGCGATCACGCCGGCCAACGCGCGCAAGCGGGTCCAGCAGGCGCGCGAGCACCTGCGGCAGCGGCTCGCCGGATCGATCGCGGGCGACTCTAGCGAATGAGGCCGAGGGCGCGCAGGCGGAGCTTGAGCGCGCGGACCGAGATCCGCAGCGCGTCGGCGATGGCCGTCGGGTCGCCGCCATGGCGCTCGTACAGGGCGGTGAGGACCTCGGCCGGGAGGTCGTGGGCGGTATGGAGGCCTTCGCTGCGCTTGATCCAGGCGTACAGGGTGGTGCGCGAGATGCCGAGGGCCCGGGCCGCGGGGGCGATCTGCCAGTCGTGCTGCTCGAGGGCGGCGCGTAGTTGCTGCTCGTCCGCGGGGGCGCTCGCCTGCGGTTCGGACGCGGCGGGGCCGATCGGCTCGTCGGTGGGATCGCCGAGCTCGTGGATGATGTCGGCGATGTCGTCGCCGGCGAGCAGCGCGGCGGCCGTTCGCGCGGCGACGTTGCGAAGCTCGCGGACGTTGCCCGGCCACGGGTATACGAGCAGGTGCAGCATGGCGGCGACGGGGAGGTGCTGCAGGGCGTCCTCGGCGAGTCGATCGAAGCGCTCCGCTCGGCCGGCGCGCCGCAACTCGGCCGCGAGCCAATGGACGAACAGCGGGGCGATGTCGTCGCGCCGGACGCGGAGCGGCGGCACCGGCAGGGTGTAGGTGGCGAGCCGGTGGAACAAGGCGGAGCGGAACTCGCCGCGGCGGATCGCCTGCGTGAGATCGGCGTCGGTCGCCGCGAGGACGCGGACGTCGACGCGGCGGGCCGGGGCGCCGCCGATCGGCTGGATCTCACCGACCTCGAGCACCCGCAGCAGCATCGCCTGAACCTCGAGGGAGGTCGCGCCGAGCTCGTCGAGGAAGATCGTCCCGCCGTCGGCCGCACGGAACAGGCCGTCGCGGGCCTCGATCGCGCCGGTGAACGCACCGCGGGCGTGGCCGAACAGCTCGGCGATCGCGGTGTGCGGGTGGAGGGCCGCCATGTTGATCGGGATGTACGGTCGCGCAGCCCGCGGTGAGGTGGCGTGGATCGCCAGCGCGACGAGCTCCTTGCCGGTCCCCGATTCGCCGTGGATCAGGACCGGGACGGAGAGCTCGGCGCAGCGATCGATGTGGTGGCGGACGGCCTCGATCGCCGGGCTCGCGCCGATCAGGCCGTGGCCGGAGGCGGCCGCCTCGGCGGCGGGGCACGACTGAAGGTGCAGCACCACGCGATCGGCGAGCGTGAGGATGACGCCGCGGGCCAGCGACGCGGCGTCGAGGAACACCCGCGCGGTGTCCGGTGAGCCGACGACGCGGAGCGCGGTGCTCGACGCGCCGCGATCGATGAGGAGCCCACCGTCGTGCGGGCGCAGGGTGATCGGGGTGCGGCTGAGGAACGAGTCACCGAGCGGGCCGCCGGCGCGTCCGTCCGGGGCCCGAAACTCGGGGGTCCGGCGCGAGAGGGCGAGGCCATCCGCGTCGGCGGTGACCTCGACGCGCTCGCCGATCCGCCGCAGCGCGGGGTGCAGCGCGATCGTCAGTCGGAGGTGCGGCCTCGCCGGCTCGCTCCGCGGGTCGGAGGTCGGTCGACGCGTGGACGCGTCCAGGTCGGGGGGTGAAGGCATCGACGGACGCGGACCAAGACTTTCGCATGTCGCGGGGTTTGAGAAGCCCTCGCGGCGCGCTCACCCGCGCTGTGCGGGCGCTTCGCCGAGGTGCTCGGCGCGCCAGCGGTCGTGCTCCGCGAGCGCGACCCGACCGGCCGCGCCGAGCGAGACGAACACCTCGCGGGCCCGATCGAGGTGCTCGGGTGCGCGGTCGCGACCGAGGGTCCACAGCGCGCGGCCGAGGCCGTCGTGGGCCTGGCCGCGGAGGATCCGATCGACGTCGGTGCCGGCGCGGAGCTCGAGCGCGCGCTCGTAGTGGGGGAGCGAGGCGACTGGATCGCCCGTGCGGCGGTACCAGTCGGCGAGCAGGAGCAGCGGGCGCGCGAGCTCCGGGTGCGCGTCGCCGAGGGCGCGCCGGAGCAGCTCGGTGGCGCGATCGATGGCCGCGCGGGCGCCCGCGGCGTCGCCGGCCGCGAGCGCGGCCTCGGCGTAGAACTGCAGGTAGACGAACAGCTCGGGGTGGTCGGGGCCGCTGCGCCGCTCGGCGGCCGCGAGCGCGTTGCGGGCAGCGCCGAGCGGGTCCGCGAGCTTGCCGAGGTGGAACAGCGCGGCGTCGATCTGGTCGCGGGTGACGCTGCGCTGATCGGCGTCGGCGCCGTGGATCCGACGATCGATCTCGAGGCTGCGCTGCCAGGTCGCGACCGCGGCCTCGAACTCGTTGAGCGCGTAGTACAGGTGGCCCTCGTGGCGCAGCGCGATCGAGACCGCGGGGTGGACGGGGCCGTGGATCCGCTCGAGGCGCTCGCGAGCGTCGCGGAGGATCGTGCCGGCGCGCGTGAAGTCCTGGCGGCGCAGCAGCGCGGCGCCCTGCAACACACGGGCGCGGGCGGTCGCCGGGTGATCGGGGCCGTGCAGGGCGTCGCTGGCGGCGACGCTGCGCTCGATCAGCGCCTCGCCCTCCCGTTCGCGGCCGAGCGTGCACAGCGTCTGACCGTGCATGAGGTCCAGCGCCGCCGCGGCCGTCGGGTCGGGGCTGCGCTCGAGCGCCGCGCGGGCGAGCGTCGCCCACAGCTCGGCGTCGGAGGGGCGGCCGCGGCCGAGCTCGGCCTCCACCAGCGCGATCGCCCCGTCGCGCGCGGCGGCCTCGTTGCGGGCCGCGAGGCCGCGGGTGAAGGCGGCGAGCAGGTCGCGCTCGGCGAGGTCGTGGCGCTGGCCGGCGAGCTCGAGCAGGCCGCGGCGCAGCAGCGCGTCGGCGACCAGCGGCGCGTGTCCGGTGGCCTCGGCGGCGCGCATGGCTGCGTCCGCGAGGGGCTGGCTCGCGTCGATCCGGCCGGCGGACTGGAGCGCGGCGAGCTCGACGAGATCGCCGCGGACCTCGTCGACCGCGGCTGCGACCGCGGGATCGTCGGGCCGCGGGAGCTCGGCGAGCAGGGCGTCGGCGTCGGCGCAGCGGGCCGGCGAGGAGAGGTCGGCGGCGGCGTCGACGGCCCGCTCGACGAGGCCGGGGTCGGCGTCGACGAGCAGGTCGGTCAATGCCCTGACCTCCCGGACATGGCGCGAGAGACAGGTCATGCGCAGATCGAGCAGGCGGTCGGACTGCTCGCCGCGAGCGTGGGCCTCGCAGACGTCGCGGTGCATGGCGGCGATCTCGGCGGCGCGGGCGTCGAGGCGGAGGGCGACGCTCTCCCATGCGGCCGGCGCGAACTCGAGGCCGGTGGCGAGGAAGGCCGCGTGGACGGCGGCGCGGCGCGGCGCGTCCCAGACGTCGGCGAGGCGGGCCTCGCCGCCTGCGCAGCGGTCGCGCGCGGCGAGGGTCGATGCGCCCGCGGCGACGCCGAGCGCCGCCGTGAGGCCGAGGGCGAGGCCGAGGCGACGACCGCGGCCCGGTGTGGGATCGAGGTCGGCGAGCAGGGCGTCGAGCGTCGGATAGCGCGCGTCCGGCTCGCGGGCGAGGCCGCGGGCGAGGGCGCGGTGGATCGCCGGCGGCAGCCGGCCGCGCTCGGGGAGCCGACCGGCGAGGATCTGCTCGCGCAGGGCGTCGAAGGAGCCGCCGGCGAACGGTCGCGCGCCGGTCAGCGCCTCCCACAGGGCGACGCAGAAGCTGAACTGATCCGAGCGCGGATCGACCGGTTCGCCGCGCCATTGCTCGGGAGCCATGTACGCCGGCGTACCGGCGAGGGCGAGCTGCTCCGGGCGCTCGGCGAGGGTCGCCAGGCCGAAGTCGACGACGCGGGCGCGGCCCTCGGCGTCGACGAGGACGTTGCTCGGCTTGAAGTCCGGGATCAGCTCAATTCGTGAGAACTGGGCCGGTCTGCGGGTCGGGTGGCCGCGGTGGCCAATCGGTGGCCGCGGACAGGCGTGTGGTGGCCGCGA
>ERZ795056.4992-NODE-4992-length-13473-cov-5.869876_pt1 | contig 13473 bp, 12 predicted proteins | sample MGYA00375140_ERZ795056 | MGnify/ENA primary metagenome ERZ795056 (study PRJEB30185, sample SAMN05720227) | activated sludge metagenome | isolation source: Anaerobic digester | place: USA | collected 2015-03-09 ...
CTACCGGGATGACCTTGCCGTCTTCGGGGGCGCCATCGTCAGGGGGTATGACAGCGGCATCAGCATCGGGCTGCAAATTCCCGATGCCATTGCCGACCTTGTTCCGCAGCGCGACGACCCCAACGTGTCGTGCGAGTACCGGGTCCATGGCTACGACGTGCTGAATCAGCGGCTGAACGTGACCGCCTCGATCGTATCGTCGTTCCTCAACCGGAAGGGGCACCGGACACTTCCGATCGCGGTCGCCGACAGGACGAACGATGATGACGCCATACCGACCGTATCGCACAAGATGATAGCGCACATAGCCGGGCTCGGGTGGATCGGGAAGAACTGCCTGCTGGTAACGAAGGACCACGGTCCGCGCGTCAGGTTTATTACTATTCTGACGGCCGCGCCCTTAAAAACGGTCGACAATCCGCTCGCCCAGCAGTGCCATGACTGCGAAGAATGCCTGAAAGTCTGCCCGGTGAAAGCCATACGGGGCAGGAACTTTGTTCCGGGCGAGCCACGCGAGGAGCGGTTTGACTTCCGCAAGTGCCAGGCGTATTTCGAGGCATTGAAGAAGAACCGGAAGTATGCGGTCTGCGGCATGTGCCTCTATGCGTGTCCGTATGGAAAAAAATGAGGTATGCATGCCGGACACTGCCAGCCGCACGCTGCCCGGGACAATAATGCCACTGGAGGCTCCACGATGAGGCGCGTTATTTTCATCATTCTCACGCTGTTTCTCCTTCCTGCCGGCCCGCTCTTTTCGATGAGCGATGCGGAGAAGGACCGCCACATCCAGGCGTGCGAGGCGATTCTCGGGGACCTGCATGACATGGTCAATGACCGGGCGATTAAGGGGCACGCGAGCGTTACCGCGGCGGTAAACCTCTCGTTCGCGAAGTTCAAGGAAAAGAAGCTGGGGATAACGATCGACCCGGACCTGGACGAAGACATCTACAGCGGCATGCAGTTCCAGTGCGATACCGCCATGAAGCAGCTGCCGGTCATACTCGTGAGCCCGTACATGATCAGGCTGTACAAGGACGTCCCCTCGATCGTGCTCTCCGCACTGGTGCACGAGATGCAGCACGCGAAGAGCTACTTCGATAATACGAAGTATTTCGTCGCGATGCGCAACAGCGACCTTGAAAACTATTTATATGAATTGGACTCGTATAACATCGAGGCCAACTTCATCACCGCGTACCTGGCGGCCCGGGGTTATTCGCTGACCCCGTTCGAGCAGTTCCTTGCCGCGAGCTACAAGGAGGACAACCTGAGCAATTTTTCCTTCGGCATGCTGGGCCACAACATGGAGCTCGCGTTTTACCTGAACGGGATCGAGAGAAAACAGGTCTCCTACGAGCAGAAGATCGGGATGGTGAGCAAGGTTATAACCGATCTTCTTGCCCTGGATTTTGACGATACGGGCGGTGACTGGGACAGGTACAAGCAGGCGGTCACGCCGTTTTCCGCGCTCAAGTTCACTCCCCAGGTCGTCAGGAACATCGAGGGGATGCATGGTAAAATAAAGGACAACGACAACTACCAGATGAAGGCGCAGAACCCGGAGCTGTACAACAGGCTGCTGGAGCTGGAAAAAAAATTCCTGGCAATGTCGAAGCACTATACCGGCTACCTGAAGCAGATCCAGAAGAAGTTCAGGAAGGTGCAGGGATGAGAACAGCGATGCCGGCTTCCATAAAAGACCTGTACAACAGGATCAAGAAAGACCTGACGCCCGACCTTCTCAAGCGGATTACCGTCGATATTATCGAATCGTACCAAAACCGGGACTTCGCCCATCTGAAAAAGTACATCTCCGTCCTGGGCCTGGACCCGGGAACGCAGAGCGCGAAGCTGTTTTCCCTGCTCGTCATGAAGTTCCACCCGGACCGGCTGACCTTCATCCAGAAGCAGGCGGACGAGCTTTTTGAGAAGAAAGACGCCGACGGCCTGACCGGCCTCCATGACTCCTATTTCTTCAATATCGCGAAGGTCAGGCCGGTGCCGGACCTCACCGTCGACGTGGATGAGAAATACGCGTTCGACGAGGACGATTACGCGTACCATGAAGAGGAAGCCGCGGACATGGAGGAGCGCGCGGACCTGGACCTCGATTCCGGGGAGGAGGAGCACGGGTTCATGGAGGCGGTGCACCGACTCTTCGCCGGCGGCCTGGACGTGACCATAACCGCGGCCGACCTGATGAACCTCGAGGGCGCGCTCGACCTGTCCGACTATGACATCGGCGACCTGGAAGGCGTCGGGCACTGCCTGTATATCAACGAGCTGAACCTCTCGAACAACAGGATCGAGAAGATCGGGCACCTGGCGCCGCTCGTCGACCTCTACTTCCTGTTCCTCTCGAACAACCAGATCGAGAACATCGCTCCCCTGGAGGGGATGGTCCATTTGCGGGAGCTGGACCTGAGCTTCAACAATATCTCGGACATCAGCGTGCTGGAGAAGCTCGATGAGCTTGAATACGTGAACCTGCTGGGCAACCCGGTGCGGGAGTATTCAATCGTGGACCGGTTGATGAAGAAGGGTGTTATCGTTATATTCGAGGGGAAGATACTGACATGAGGGGCCCGCTCGCTCACTGCGCTGACCGGCAGACCCTTCAGAGGACCCACGGGAGGTTTTTATGAACAGGAACATCGTAAAACGCATCATACAGGTCATACTCACCCTCGTGATCCAGGTGGCGATCCTGTTCCTGTGCGCGTGGACGATACGGTGGCCGTGGGCGTGGGCCCTGCTCTGCGTCAACGTGCTGATACTGTTCATCAATTTTATGGTGCTCCCGAAAGAAGTGATCGAGGAGCGCGGAAGAAAGAAGGAAAACGTGAAGAAGTGGGACCGGGTGATCTCGGGGATAGGGATTATCCCGTTCGTGGGCCTGTACGCGGTAGCGGGTCTGGACCGCCGCTTCTACTGGAGCCCGGAGTACGGCGATTCCATCCATCTCGTCGCGATGCTCTGTTTCTTCCTCGGCTCCATGCTGGTCACCTGGTCCATGGTGAACAATATGTTTTTCTCCACCATGGTGCGCCTGCAGGCCGAGCGGGGCCACGCCGTGGCCACGGGCGGTCCCTACCGGTTCGTGCGGCACCCGGGCTACCTCGGCTTCCTCGTGACCTTCATCGCGACACCCCTGGCGGTGGGGTCCCTGTATGCCCTCGCGGCTTCAGCGGCAGGTGTCGCTCTTTTCATCGTGCGCACGGCGCTCGAGGACCGCACGCTCCGGGCCGAGCTCCCGGGATATGCTGAATACGCGAAAAAGGTGGGCTACCGGCTCCTGCCGGGGATTTGGTAAGCAGCCAAATTTCATGCCCGGCCAGATTTTTTTATTGATTAATCCATCAGTGCTGTTTCTTGTATGCCGTGGCGGCCCGTAATGGCCCGCCGGAAGATCTTGTTTATGGAGATAAACCTATGACCAAAAAGATGTCAATCCTGGTATCCATCGTCGCGGCGGTCGTCATGACGGCGACCGGCTGCGGATATAACACCATGCAGGGGCAGGAAGAGGAAGTGTTCAAGGCATGGGGCGACCTTGAGTCCGCGCTCCAGCGCAGGGCGGACCTGATCCCGAACCTCGTGCAGGTGGTGAAGGGCTACGCGAAGCACGAGAAAGAGACGCTCACCGCCGTCATCGAGGCCCGCGCCAAGGCAACGTCGGTGCAGATCAACGCCAAGGACCTGGGCAGCGCCCAGGCGCTCCAGAAGTTCCAGCAGGCGCAGGGCGAGATCTCCTCCGCGCTGGGACGGCTCATGGTCGTGGTCGAGAAGTACCCGGACCTGAAGGCGAACGAAAATTTCCGCGACCTGATGCACCAGCTCGAGGGCACGGAGAACCGGATCAACGTGGCCCGGACCCGCTATAACGAGGCGGTCAAGACCTTCAACTACTCGATCCGGAGCTTCCCGAACAGCATCACAAACTCTGTGCTGCTCCACCTCGACAAGAAGGAGTACTTCAAGGCGGACGAGGCGGCCAAAAAAGCGCCGGAAGTGAAATTCGATTAACGGCGAGGCTGCCATGATACGCCCGGTTTCCCGTCTCCTGCTCCTCGCGGTGCTGGCCGCGCTCCCGCTCGCCGCGCTGGACGTGCCGCCCCTGAAGGGGCGCGTCAACGACTACGCGAACATGCTCAAGCCGGTGACGGCCGCGGCCCTCGAGTCGCGGCTCGCCGGGCTTGAAGCGAGCGATTCCACGCAGATCGTCGTGCTCACCGTCCCGTCCCTCGAGGGCGAAGTGCTGGAGGAGTATTCCATGAAGGTCGCCGAGACCTGGAAGATCGGGCAGAAGAAGCTCGACAACGGCGCGATTTTGCTGATCGCCCGGGACGACCGGAGGATGCGGATCGAGGTGGGGTACGGACTCGAGGGCAAGCTGACCGACCTCCGCAGCGGCAGGATCACAGACGAGATCATCCGGCCCTCGTTCAGGGCCGGTGATTACGACAAGGGCGTCACCGACGGCGTGGACGCGATGATCCAGGTCGTGAAGGGGGAGTACTCCCCGGTTGACGCTCCCGCGCGGGAGATGGCAAACGCGGATAAATTCTCCGGCATGGCGGTACCCGGCCTGTTCGCCTTCTTCTTCATCGGCATCATCGGCAAGATAAAAAGGCTCCTGGGCGGGGCCGCCGGCGCGGTGATCGCGCCGGTCATAGGGCTGGTCAGCATGGGTTTCAACCTTTTCATCCTGGCCCTCATCCCCCTCGGCTTTCTCGCCGGGCTGATAATCCCGACCCTCATGACCCTCTTCATGATGGGCGGGGGCGGCTCCCGCGGCGGGGGCGGCGGCTTTGGCGGGGGTGGCGGCTTCAGCGGCGGGGGCGGCGGCTTCGGCGGCGGCGGCTCCTCGGGAAGCTGGTAGAAGGGTTGTATTTCAGCGTACTGTGCACGTTGTCATCGCGAGCGGAGCGCGCCTCGGCTCGCTTCGACTCCGCTCAGCGCAAGTCGCTCGGCAACCGATTGGTCCCTGCGCGCTTGTACTGAGCGGAGTCGAAGTGCAGTCGAAGGGTGTTTCGACGCCCTCGAAAAGCGAGGACTCCTCGCAATGACATATCATGATAATAATGCGCGGAGAAAAGATGAAACGTATAATCCCGGGTATACTGCTTGTCGTCGTTATCGGCGCGGCCGCCCTGCCTCTCGCGGCCCTCGACGTGCCGCCCCTGAAAGGGCACGTCAACGATTACGCGAACATGCTGAAAGACCCGACGTCGGCACCGTACCTGGAACGTAAGCTGGCCGATTTCGAGAAAGAAGAGTCCACGCAGGTCGTCGTGCTCACGGTCCCCTTGCTCCAGGGCGAGCCGCTCGAGGAGTATTCCATGAAGGTAGCCGGGACCTGGAAGATCGGGCAGAAGAAGCTTGATAACGGCGTCATCTTCCTTGTCGCCCGGGACGACCGGAAGATGCGGATCGAGGTCGGGTACGGCCTCGAGGGCAGGCTCACCGACCTGTACGCGGGAAGGATCATCGATAACGAAGTCAAGCCCCACTTCAAGAAGGGCGAGTTCGACCTGGGCATTTTAATGGGCGCCTCCGGCATCCTGCGGGCGGTCAAAGGCGAATACCCCGGCATGGCGGAAGACCCGGCAATTGAGAAGCCCTTCTGGACCGAGTTGACCATCACCATGTTCGCGGTTTTCGGGGGCATGGGGCTGATCATTCTCATAATAATCATCCTTGCAATTAAATTTCCCGGTGCGTTTGCCGGCGGGGGCGGCGGCTCCAGCGACAGTTCCGGCAGCTCGAGCGACTCGGGCAGCAGCAGCTCAAGCAGCAGCAGCTCGAGCGGCGACAGCGGCGGCTCCGGCAGCGGCAGTTACAGCGGGGGCGGCGGCAGCTTCGGCGGCGGCGGCGCTTCCGGAGAATGGTGACAGGCCCGCAATCGCTTGCGGTCCTTCGGCGCGGTTGCTGAACCGCGCGATCCGGGCGAGGATGATCACCCTCGCATTCATGAATACACGAGGAACAGCATGAAAGACCTGGTAAAAAAATTTCTTTCCGATACGGACAGAGTGAAGATTACCGAATCGGTACAAAAAGTCGAGAAAACCACTGCTGGCGAGATCGTGCCCATGGTCGTTTCGTCGAGCGGGAGCTACCCGCTCTCCGGAGTAATCGGGGGCCTGGCCATCTCGGTCCCCCTCGCGCTGCTGGGCGATTTTTTCATCGGGCCAAAAGTAGCCGCGTTCGTGCGTGATATCTGGGTCTTCCTGGGACTGGAGACCGTGCTCTTCCTTATCGCCTACCTGCTGGTTGACAGGGTCCTCTGGCTCAAGCGAATATTCGTCCCGGAAGGCGAAATGCTGGACCAGGTGCGCACCTCCGCGATCGCGAGCTTCTATCAGGAGGGCCTGTACCGGACGAAGCTGGAGACCGGTGTCCTCATTTACGTGTCGATTTTTGAGCGCATGGTGTGGGTGCTCGGCGACCGGGGGATCAATGAGAAGGTCGGGCAGGGGGAGTGGGACGGGCTCGTTGCCATTATCATCGACGGGATCAGGAACAACAGGCAGGGAGAGGCCCTGTGCGCCGCGGTGGAGCGCGCCGGCGGCATCCTGAAAGAGCATTTCCCTGTCCGGCCGGGAGACACGGACGAGCTTCCCAACCTGATCACGGGGAAGTGACCGCTTCGGGGCCCTGCTGCGCGCCCCCGGAGCGATACTCCCGCGGCGTCATGCCGACGCATTTGAAGAATGCGCGGTTGAATGTCCTGAGGTTGTTGAATCCCACCGCGAAGGCAATGTCTATTATCTGCTCGCCGGTGTCCCTGAGCAGTCTCGTCGCCTCGCTGATCCTGAGGTCTGTTATGAAATCGTTCATCTTCATCCCGGTGTACTCGGTGAAGAGCTTCCCGAAATAATTGGGGCTCAGGTCGAGGTGCGAGGCCAGGCCGTCGCGGGAAATCTCGGAATTGAAGTTGTCCCTGATGAACGAGATGGCCTTGCTTATCTTGTCCTGCGCCGCCAGGGTCAGCGGCGGATTGTTCTCTTCATCGGGAGCGGCGCTGTCCGCAGGGGCCGGGGGCTGCGCCAGGATGGCCAGCGACCGGGACAGAATGCCCTGGATCGCGTCGATCTCGTCCTGCGCGACCGCGTCCATAAGGCGCGGGCGTACCAGGCAGCAGACGCCGGGGGTGCCGTCCGCCGATTTGAACGAGATGAACAGAGCGTCATCCGGGGCCGCGGGGACGCCGCCGGCCCGCATGACCTCCTCGCCCCTGATTATGCCCGAGCGGCCGGACCCGATGATCGTTTCCGCCGCCGCCCGAACAGGTTCAATCATGCCGCCGCCCTGATCCATCTTCGAGAATACCGCGCGCAGGTCCCGGCCGCCGCTTTCGCCGGAGAATACGCACCCTTCAGCCGCGCCGCAGAATTCGAATATCATGTCGTAGAGATACGAGGATCCGAAACGGGTGCTTTCGATGTTGTCGATGGTTTTATGCATCCCGCGCCAGAGCGCCTCGCGGGACATGACCATGTGCCTGGCCTGCTTGCTCCGGTCGTTCTGCCGGGTATAGTGGCCGGAAAGGTACGTGATGAACAGGGCGACCGGGAAGAAGCAGATCGCGAAATAGGCCTCCCTGGCAACGGAGCCGGGCTGGCCCGCGAATGTGATACCATAGAAGGAGACCCCTGCCTGGACCCCCGCGATCGCGCCGGCAAGGAGATATGACTGGATCAGGCTTGCCTTGGAGAAAAGAAACACCACGGCCATGAGGGCGAAGAGGAGCCCGGTGGACCGCATCCCCTCGAGGTAATAGACCCAGGTGCTGTATGTTGCCAGCCATATGACGAACTGTACCGTATAGATGGAATCGGCGAACCGGCGGCTTATTTCTCCAATTGACAGGATGATCGACATGAATATCACGGTTACCAGGCAGGCCCACAATAGCAGGCAGAGCAGGACACTGTACGGCATTTGCATAAGGCCGATCGAGCGGGCGGCAAACGAAGCTGCCAGGGTTATACAGTAGGCGACGAATACATAGAGAGTATCTTTTACAAGAATGAGTCTTCTGCGCTTGTTCTTGTCTGCGTGATACACGGGTTTGCTTAAATGAGTTATCTCCCTCAAATACTCAAACATCCATTCAACCCTCTGTGTAATTTTGCTCTGACCCCGCCTTTAATCTCGAAAACCTTCAATTTCCTCATTTAAATAAAAAAAACGTCATTAAAATGGACAATTTCAACAATTATTGATTATGTCAAGACTTTGTATATTGTATTACATACATTAAAAATACCGTCCAGCCGTCTTTTTTATGGAGGGTGAATAAAAAAAAGCAATAATTCTCAGGAGGATAGCATGAAGAAGCTGATTTTTGCGGGTTTAATAGTATCATTATTTTTTATAGTTATCGGTTGCGGTATGGCTGACATGAATAATCCGACGGCAAATGAATTTGATGTTTCGATCGTTGGGGATTCAATTTATGACCTTGACGGCTTCATCCACACGAATTTAAAGGCGCTGGCAGGGAAATCCTACAAGGATTATTCAAAGAGCGGTGATACCGTTGAATACATTACCCGGCAGTACAACACCGCTATCGCGGCGCGTCCATCCATAAAAACCATTATCATGGACGCCGGCGGCAACAATATCCTCATGGATGTGTACTGGAGCCAGGCATGCCAGACTTCCACCACGCTCTCTTCCTCGTGCAAGACGTATATAAACGGCGTGCTTGACAAGGCGGAAGCCCTCTGGGAAGACATGAATTACGACGGCGTTGACAACATTTTCCACCTCGGGTATTACAGGCTGAAAGCCGGGACTCTGACCACGCTGCTCTATGGAAAAACGAAGCTGAACCCGGCGGTAAACTATGCCGACGACCAGCTTGCAGTGTCCTGCGCAGTTTCCCCCGCCAATTGCTGGTTCATCGATCCCCGCGCGGATTTCGTGGGCCATGAATCGACCTATATCAAGTCTGACGGCATCCACCCCGCCAATCCCGGCGCGGCTGTCATCGCAAAGAAGATCTGGAATAAAATGGTTGCGGTGGGGGCGTACCGCTAGTAGATTCATCACCGGGGACCGTTATCCGCGGCCCCGGACATTCCCCGAAAGGGTCTTTATGGAGGCGCGGCCGCATGGCCGCGCCTGCTCAATTATTCCAGGAGCCGGATCACCATGAAAAGGAGCCATCTGATCGCCGCCGCTGCGGCGTTTGCCGGGGTCATAGCGCTGCTCGTGTATCTCACGCGAGACAGCGGCGCGTCCCGCACGTCCCCGGGAACGGAACATTCCGTGAAACACGAGAGTATCTGGAGCAATTTTTTCGGAAGCACCTCGTATTTCAGGGAGGACCTGGACCTGAAGAAAGTCATCGGCGAGGACCCGGAGATCGAGTCGATCATCGGGATGATGAAGGAGCGGTACGGGAAGAAGCTCTCAAACAAGCGGATCCAGGTCAGGCTCCTCGGCGGCTTGATGCGCTACCTGAAAAAAAAGAACCCGTATGACTGGAAGGAGCGGATAAAAATCATCGTCCAGGCGGAGTTTCCCGGGTACGCGGTGGAGCTGGCGGACAAGCTCGAGAAGCTCGCGGAGTATGACGAATATCTTTCAGACAGCAGGAGCGAGCTGCAGAGCATGGGCTTCGACGACAAGAGGGCCCGGATGATGGAAAAGAGGCGCGAGATATTCGGAGACGAATGCGACGAGATATGGGAGACGGAGATTTCCGAAACGAAATTGTCCGAGGTACTCACCCGGCTGGATCGGGACACCGACGCGACACCGAACGGCAGGCTGGCGGCCTATAGCGACTACACCAGGGGCCTCTACACGCGGGACGCGGACATCTCGTCCGGGAAAACGGAAGACGAGGTGACGGTCAGGAATTACGACCTGACGAAAAAATTCTTTGAGCTGCAGTCGGTCCAGGCGGACCTGAACAACATGGACCCGGGCGAGAGGGCCGCGTACCTGAGGCGCGTCCGTACGACGCTGGGCCTCCCGGCAGACATGGTAAAGAAGATGGAGGAGATAGACCGGCTGCAGGATGACCTCTGGGCGCGGGGCCTCAAGTACAACCAGGAGCGGTATGACATCGTCGGTAGATACGAGGGCGATGAGCGCGCCCGGAAGCTCGACGACGCCAGGAAGAGATATTTCGGCGAGAACGCCGACCTTATCAAGTTCGAGGAAGAAACTTTCAACTTCTGCAGGTTTCAGTACCCGCGGCGGTGGGGGGATTAGCCGCCGCCGGCCCCGGAGAGAAGGCGGCAGCGGCCGGTGAAAACACGCTTTCAGGCGTTCCCGCCGCCGGTGACAAAGCCTTTCGAGGGCGGACCCGTGTCCGCCGGGGTCCCGGCGATCCGCGCCAGGTACGATGCGCCCAGCTTTTTGATGTGCTCGCCCACGTTGTCGAAATAATTGAAATGTGTCTGCTCTTCGCCGATGATGGTCTCGAACAGCTTCATGGTTTCGCTGTCGCCGTTGTCATGGCATATGCGCGCGAAGCGGTTGTACTCGTCCATGGTCGTGTCCTCGAGGCCGGCGTCCATGGGGAACATCGCCTCGACTTCCTGCCCGCGGGTGACCTTGTCGGCCATCTCCGTCGTGGGCTCGCCGCCCAGCTCCTTGATCCGCTCGGCGAACATCTCGGCGTGCCGCATCTCGTCTATGGCAATGAGCTTGACGTTGGCGGCCAGCTCTCCGTAGTCCCTGTCGTCCAGGTTGTAGTGCTGGTTCATGTACTGGTGAATGGCATGGAGCTCCATGGAGCGCGCCTTGTTCAGAGCTTCCAGGATTTTTTTCCTGCGTTCTTCTCGTGACGTGTCCGGCATGTGGTCCTCCTTTTTTTCTTTTAATATGGCGGTCCCGGAATGAAATGTCAAGCAACATTGGGACCGCCGTCCCGGTATCGGGATGAAACGGGCGGTGCTCACCTGGCCTTGCGAAGCTTTTTTTCCGCCGCGTCAAGCATCCGGTACGCCGACCGGTGGCCTTTTTTCTTCGCGAGCGCTGCCGGCGTGAGGCCTTTCGCGTTCCTTATGTCCGCCCGTGCGCCGCTGTCGAGCAGGAGCCTCACCGTGGAGATCTTCCCCTTTTCCGCGGCTGCGTGGAGCGGCGTATTTCCCGCCTTGTTCCGGGCGTTCAGGTCCGCGCCCCGCGACACGAGGAGCTTTGCTTCTTTCGTGATGCCCTTCGCGCTTGCGCTGTGCAGGGGCGTGTTGCCTTCCGGATCGGCAGTCCCGGTCTCCTTTTTCCCGCCCGGCGTTACGATGACCGTGGCGCTGCTTTCATCTCCCGCGATCCGGTCGTATGTCTTGCCCCATGTGTCCTTAATGGTTTTGTCCGCGCCGCGTGCGATGAGCAGGTCTACCAGCTCCCTTGCGCCCTTCTCGGACGCGTAATGGAGGGCGGTCCGCGAGAATTTGTCCACGGCATTGATGTCAGCGCCCGCGTCGAGGAGAGCCCGGGCAGCATCCGTGTTACCTTTCTTCGATGCGGTTATGAGCGGTGTCGCCCCGTCGGTCGCTCGCTCATTTGGCCCCAGCCCCTTGCCGATGATGAACCGGACCGACTCAATGTGGCCGCCCAGGGCCGCGTCGTGGAGGAGCGTGCCGCCGTAGGCCGTGTTCCTGACGCGGATGTCCGCCCCTTTTTTCAGTAATATCTCCATGACCGGTATGAAACCGTGCTGGGCGCATGCTGACATCATCGAACAGCCGCCGCGGTTGAGCCTGTTAATATCGGCACCGCGACTGATGAGAACGTCCAGCGCTTCCATCGTGCCCTCGTTGAGCGCGGCGTTGGCGGCGTAGTAGGTCACGAGGTACCCGGCATTGTCTTCGGCATTAACGTCCGCTCCACGGTCGACGAGCACGTTTACGATCTGGGGATACCCCATCATGAAGGCGTAGAAGAGGGGCGTCTGGCCCCGGTTGTCGGTCCATTCCACGCTCCCTCCCTTCGAGAGGGCGAACTCGAGTATGCCGACATCCTGGCAGCCCCGGGCCACATAGTGGACCACGGTGAAGCCCGTGGGCCCGGTTTTGCGGCTCATCTTTTCGCCCTTTTTCAGGAGGCGGCCGACCAGGTCGGGGTCCTTGTTAAGGACGGCGAGAAAGAGGGCGGTCTCCCCGCCCTGGCCCTCGACGAAGATGTCCGCACCGCGGTCAATGAACATGGCGGCCGCGTCGGGTTTGTTGTTGCCAATGGCCATCATCAGCGGGGTGTAGCCCCACCGGTTCTTTACGTTGATCTCCGCTCCCGTGCCGATCAGGAGCTCGGCGACCTCCCTGTGTATTGCGGCGAGCTGGAGGGGCGTATCGCCGTCCGGGTTCTTTGCGTTCACGTCTGCGCCGGCGGCTATCGCGGACCTCGCTCCTTCGAGATTGCCCGACATGCTGGCCCGCCACAGGTCCAGGTCCGGCCCGGCAAGGGCGATTAGCGGCATGGCGAGGCAGAAAGCGAGGGTGAAAAAAACGGCTTTTTTCATGGAGTTTGTTCCTTGGTATGTATTGATACAAGCCGGGGCCCCGGCGAATCACTCGCCGCGGCTTTCTCTCCATACTTTATATTCATATTATCGTCGTGTCAAGATCAAATTCGGCGGCGGGTCTCATGGCCGGTGTTCGTATTCCCGTACCCCGTTTTTTTTCCTTGATTCTCACCGCATGATATGCGATGTTCCTTATATTTCGTACCAGGAGCGGCGCTTGCCGGAAGGCAGGGTGGCGCATCGGTGAATCACATGACCAGGATCATACTCCAATTCATACAGAAGCTCCCTGAAAATATTCGACCCGTGATCATGACCTGCGTTCTCAGCCTTGCGGCCGGACTGGGCGCGGTCGGTTTCATGTTCATGACCAACTTGATGTTTTCCGGGACATTTCTTTTTTTCACGACACAGTCTGTTCCCCTGTTCATGGGAGCAAGCTTTCTCGTTATATCCGTGACCTCTCTCATGGTCGGGTATCTGTTAAACGTATTCAGCCCTGAGGCTGCAGGGAGCGGCATTCCACAAGTCAAAACCGCCTACTGGAAAGAGCTCGGATACATGAGTTTCAAGCCGGTGCTGATAAAGTTCGTTGCCGGAGTGCTGAGCATCGGCGGCGGTAACAGCCTGGGAAGAGAAGGCCCGTCCGTGTTCCTGGGCAGCGGTGTGGCTTCCGGCCTGGACGGGTTGCTGGGTGCGCCGCAGCGCCAGAGGCGCGGTTCCACGCTTATCGGGGCGGCGGCCGGGCTTGCCGCGGCATTCAATACGCCTCTGGCCGCAATCACTTTCGTTATCGAAGAGATCATCGGCGACCTGAACAGCCGCTTCCTGGGGCGCGTCGTGCTCGCCTCGGTAATCGGTGCTTTCGTGGTCTATGCCATTCTGGGCCGCCACCCTGCTTTCTCTCTCCCGTCGGTAGAGAATATCAGCTGGTTCCACTACGCAGTCGTTCCCCTTGTCGCCGCCGCGGCATCGGCTGCAGG
>ERZ795056.4998-NODE-4998-length-13461-cov-26.430181_pt1 | contig 13461 bp, 8 predicted proteins | sample MGYA00375140_ERZ795056 | MGnify/ENA primary metagenome ERZ795056 (study PRJEB30185, sample SAMN05720227) | activated sludge metagenome | isolation source: Anaerobic digester | place: USA | collected 2015-03-09 ...
AGGCCGTAGACGATGAGTGTGTACTGATCAGAGTCCTCGACCTCGGTGCCCATGTGGATCACGGCGCGCTCGGTGTGACCGTCGGGGAAAAAGTGCAGATAGGCGTGTCCCGAGACGTACGGCTCAGGCTGACGCGGCGTCAGCAGGTCCAAGATCTTGACCCGCGACAGCTTCACTTTGGGCAGCGTGCTGTCTTTGTACTCGGCAAACTTGGGGCGACGCGGCGACGGGGGCGGCAACAGCTCCGAAGGCATGCCGCCGCCCTGGTTGCGCTCCTCCTCGGCTTGGTCCTGCTTGTCCTGCGCGTCGCGATCTTGACCGCGACCCGCGCGCCCAGAGTCTTCGCGCTCAGTCAGCAGCACCCGCGCCTCCGAGCGCTCCAGCCGATAGGTCTGGTCGTCGAGGTTCATGTGCAGCCGGTAGTAAGCGCCGGTCGAGATGGCGCGGTCGTAGCTGTACCGAATCGCCGCTGCCAGCTTGCCCGACTGCGAGCGCAGCTCACTTTTGACCAGGCTGCGCAGCCCGAGGATCGCGCCGCCCATGACCAGGCTCACGATGGTCAGCGCGACCAGGATCTCCATCAGCGAAAAGCCGCTCTGCCCCGGCACGCGCGCGCGCGCCAAAGAGGTAGTTTTCCTCTCGGTGGGCACGGCGTTTTGTGACAGAAACTGGGTGTACATCGCGGCCTTTTTTGCCTAAAAAAGATCCTGGTTAGCGTCGCAAAGTCGCAGGGCTGCTACTTGTCCTCTTCCCACGACTTGATGTCGTCGGCGGTGTTCTCTTTGCCGTCTTTGCCCAGGCTGACCAGGTCGATCTCGTTGCCGTGCTCGCCGGGACACTTGAACTGAAACGGACGACCCCAGCCGTCTTTGGGCTCCTTGCTCAGGATCTTCTTCTCTTTCAGATCGAGCAGCGTCGCTGGACACGGCTCGGGGCTCTCGGTCTGCCACTGCACGATGCCTTGCTCGATGCTGTGCATGATGTTGCGCGTCTCTTTTTTGCGCGCCTTTTCGAGCATGTTAAACGCGCCAAATCCGACGGCACCCATGAGCATGCTGATGATCGTTAGAACGACCATGATCTCGATTAGGTTAAAGCCTGCTTGCGCGCGCTTTGCGGCGGCGGTACGAGCAGCGCGGCGCTGGGCCAGGGTCCTGTAAACCGTCTTCCAAATCGATTTCGGCGTCATCGTCATCTCCTCATTTTCTTCGCAAGCAATGTTCCTAAACCAGCGGCGCAGCGACGACAGATATCACTGCACAAACTCGTTCATTTGCATAATTGGCATCAGGATCGAAAACACCACAAAGCCTACCGAGCCGCCCATCGCCAGGATCATCAGCGGCTCTAGCAGCGACGTCAGGCGTCCAATCTGCATGTCTACTTCTAGGTCATAATCGCTGGCGATATTCTCCAGCATCTGCTCTAGCTGGCCGCTGCGCTCACCGACGGCAATCATGTGGCAGACGATGACCGGAAACTGGCCCGAGCGGCGCAGCGGCTGCGCAATGGACTCACCTTCGCGGATGGACTCGCGCGCCTCTTCGACGACCTTGGTCAGCACCGCGTTACCGAGGACGTTTTTGACAATCTCCATCGCGCGCAAAAGCTGCACACCCGAGGCGAGCATGGTGGCTAAAGTCTTGGCAAAGCGACTGACAGCGACCTTGCGCGCCAGCTCACCGACGATAGGCAGCTTCAAGATGAACGAGTCCCAGCGCATGCGGCCACTGGGCGTCACCACCCAGCGCTGAAAGCCGACGATGGCCAGCACCAGCATGATCAGCGCCAGCCACAGATAGTCGGTGGCAAAGTTCGAGAGCCAGATCAGGATCTGGGTGTTGATGGGCAGCGCGCGACCGGTGTCGGCAAAGATCGCGGTCACTTTGGGCACCACGGTCGTCATCAGCATCGTCAAGATTCCGACGCCGATCACGGTCATCGTCGCGGGATAAAACAGCGCCGAGGTGACTTTGCCTTTGAGTCGATTCTGCGCTTCCAGAAACTGCGCCAGTCGAAACAGCACGCCTTCCAAGTTGCCCGCCGCTTCACCCGCAGCGACGAGGTTTACGTACAGATCCGAGAAGAACTTGGGGTGACGCGAAAGGGCGCCCGACAGCGACACACCTTCGTTGACCTGCACTTTTAGGTCCGACAGCACGCGCTTTAGGCCCGGACGCTCGGCCTGATCGATGAGCGCGGTCAGGCACTCTGAGAGCTGGACACCGGCGCGCAGCATCGAGGCCAGCTGCCGCGTCAGCACCGCGATTAGCTGCGGATTGGCATCGCCTCGCACCGAGGCCCACTCGGCAATGCGCGTCGGGGACAGCAGCATCAGCACGGCTTCGCCAAAGCTCTCGGCCCCGGGCTGCGATGGCGACGACGAGGCGCCTTGGCCCAGCGTCTTGTGCGTCGTGGTGGCCTTGCTGTTGCTTGCGGCTTTGCTGCTGCCTGCGGACTTGTTGCCAGCGGCCTCTTTCACGTCGGTGATGAGGATGCCTTCACGGCGCAAGTTTTGGCGCAGCGAGCGCGGGCTGTCGGAGTCTTTGATCCCCGAGACCGCCTTGCCTTTGCTATCGAAGCCTTTGTACGAAAAGACCGGCATTGGGTATTGCCTTTAAGTCGCCTTCCGCTGGTAGGTCAGTCGAGCGCGGACGCTCGCTGCGCTTTTTTTAGTCTCGGTCCTCGGCGGTCACGAGCATCACTTCTTCCACCGAAGTAAGCCCGGCCATCACTTTTCCCGCGCCATCGGTGCGCAGAGTCCGCATCCCTGAGCGTAGCGCCGCCTTCTTCAGCGTCGAGGCATCCGCCTTGCGCAGCGATAGCTCACGCACCTCTTCACTGATCGCGAGTAGCTCGTAAATCGCAGAGCGGCCCGAGTAGCTGCGCTTGTTGCAAGCTACGCAGCCGCCTTCGTGCCGCCGATACAGCATGCCCGGCGGCGGTGGCGGTGCCTTGGTCTTGTAGCTGGCGATCTTAAAGTCGCCGCGAAAAAAGGCCGCTGGCGGGATGCCAATGCGCTCAAGCTCAGCCTCGGTGGGGCGGTAGGCTTCGCGACAGCTTGGACACAAGCGGCGCACCAAGCGCTGCGCCAGCACCGCAGCCAGAGACGAGGTCACCAAGAACGGCTCGATGCCCATATCGACCAGTCGTGTGACGGCGCTGGCGGCATCGTTGGTGTGAATCGTGGACAGCACCAAGTGACCGGTCAGCGACGCGGTAATGGCCATACTCGCGGTCTCGTGATCGCGGATTTCGCCGACCATGATGACGTCGGGGTCATGACGCAAAAACGAGCGAATCGCCGCGGCAAAGGTCAGCTCGATCTTGGGATTGACCTGAATCTGGCTGATGCCGTCTAGCTGATACTCGACGGGATCTTCGACGGTCAGGATGTTGATGTCGGGCGTATTGATCTGCGACAGCGCCGCATAAAGCGTCGTCGTCTTACCCGAGCCCGTCGGTCCCGTGACCAAGATGATGCCGTGCGGGCGGTTGATCATCTCGGTCATCGTCTCCAGATGATCCTCACCAAAGCCCAGGTCGGTGAGGTTTAGGAGCACGGCGCTGCGATCCAGAAGTCGGATCGTGATGCGCTCGCCAAAGCCGGTCGGCACCGTCGCGACACGCATGTCGATGTCTTTGCCGGCGATCTTGCGGCGGATGCGACCGTCTTGCGGCAGGCGCTTCTCGGCGATGTTCAGGCCGGCCATGATCTTGACGCGAGCGGTGATCGAGTTGATGAAGTTGCGCGGCGCGCGCTTGCTCTCTTCCAGCGTGTTGTCGACGCGGTAGCGCACGACCATGTCTTTTTCGTGCGGCTCCATATGGATATCGGAGGCGCGCATGCGCACGGCATGAAAGATCACCGAGTTGACCCAGCGAATGATCGGCGCTTCATCGTTTAGATCGACAAGGTCGACGTCCTCTTCGGTCTCGGCCTCTTCAACGTCGTCTTCTTTTTTCTGTAGATCTGCGTCGATGCGGTCGCGCGAGTAGACCTTGTTGATGGCCTCCAGGATCTGCGACTCTGGAATCAGCACCGGCTCGACATTGCCCCCGGCTGCGCGCTGCACGTCATCCAGCACATGCACCGCCGTCGGGTCTGCGATCGCGACTTCGACCGTATCGGTGTCAGGATGCCGACGCAGCAGCAGCAGCCGATGCTGCTTGGCAAAGTTAATCGGCACGCGGTGGGCCAGGTCTGGGTCCACCATCTCGGGCCGCAGCTCCATCACCACCGTCATGTCAAACTGCTGACCCAGCGCGCGCAGGACCTGCTCTTCGGTCACCACGTGTCGCTTGAGCAGCAGCTCTCCGATGCGCGTGCCTTCCGTCTGCGCGCCGCCGATTCGTCGTAGCTCCTCTTGCTCAGCCAGCACTTCCAGCAGCAGGGCTTCGGTCAGCCCGGCACTTTTTAGCAGCAGTGCCCCCAGCGCGCGCGGTCCCACCAGTCGAGGCACAAAGGGCTTCTTAACGGCCCCTGCCGTCGACACCGCATTGCGAGCGGCGTGCTGCCCAGACGCACCACCGGCAGCGGCCAGCCGATTCTGGTCCTTGCCGCCGCGCGCTGAGTGCGCCCCGCTGCCTTTGGAGGAGTTCTGTCCTTTGGGATCTGCTTTATCGCTGGCCATGGCTTCTTTCCGATTCGCCCCCTTGCTGCCTGGGTCTGCTCTACCTGCTCTAAAAGCGAGTGACTATCCGGGTGGTGCGCCCGGCGGCGGCGGCGGTGGTACCGGCTTGCTGGCTGGTGCCGCCATGCCTGCCGAGGTCGTTGGACTCGTGCTCGCTCCGCTGGATGACGAAGAGGGCGAGCGCGGTGGCAGCTCAACCGGTCCCGAGTCCACCACTTCGCGATGCAGCGACTGCTCTGCGGCGCGCAGCTCGATCATCTCGCGCTCGGCATCGACAGCGGTGCGGTTGATCTCTTCCAGCGCGCCGCGCTTGCGGGTGTAGTCGATGGGGCCCGCCACCTCGCGGTCGTCCGAGAACGACGCGTAGGCTTCCAGAAACTCACGCCGCTCGCGGGTCTTGCGCTCAAAGATGCGCTGCAGGTCCGACGGATCATTGATGACGTACGGCGTCAGGATGATGAGCAGCATCTGCTTCTCGGTCGACTTCTCGCGCTGCTTAAACAGATAGCCCAGGATCGGAATGTCACCGAGCACCGGGATCTTGGTCACCGTCTCGGAGATGCGGTCGCGCATGATGCCGCCAAGCACCACCGGCTGCTGATCGCGCACCACCGCCACCGTCTTGAGCGTCCGCTTGTTGGTCGCCGGACCCAGGCCATTGAAGTTATCGGACAGCACGTCGGAGATCTCGTTGTCGATCTCTAGGCGCACGTAGTCGCTGGCGTTGACGTGCGGCGTGATGTCGAGCTTGAGCTGCACGTCCTGACGCTGCACCGACTGCAGCGCGGCAAAGCTACCACCAGCGGCACCCAGCTGCGGCAGACCACCGGTAATCGCGCTGGGAAACGGCAGGTTCTGTCCGACGGTAATCGTCGATTTTTCGTTGTCCGTGGTCAGGATGTTTGGCACCTGCAGCACGTTCACATCGGTGTTGGTCTGCAGCGCCTGCACGACGATACCGAACATCGGCGGCAGCACCGCATTGGCCCCGCCTGCCTGGCCAAAGATCGAGGTCGATTCAAACTGCTTGCCGATAAGTCCACCGACGAGGCCACTGGCCGACAGCAGACCCAGCGGGTTTAGCGAGTTGAGCTTGTCGCTCTTTAGACCGCCGACCACGGTCGACTGCATGCCGCCGACATCGACGGTGGTGCCGCCGTGATACCCCAGCCCCAGGTTGCGCTTCTTGGACAGGTTGACTTCCATCACCATCGCTTCGATGAAGACCTGCCGGCGCGGAATGTCCAGGCGGCGAATGACATCGCGCAGCGTCAGGTAGTCCTTGCTGCCCGCCTGAATGATCAGCGAGTTGGTACCTTTGTCCGGCGTCAGCTTTACGTCTTCTTGAAACACGCCTGCTGCTTGGCCACCGCCGCCGCCCGACGACTGCGGCATCGAGCTGCTGCGGGCTCCGGGTCGCCGACCGCCACCGCCACCGACGACATTGACGATGCCTGACAGCGACTGCGCAATGTCATCGGCGTTGGCGTTCTCTAGCGAGTAGACGTGGATGCGGTCGCTGCTGCCGCCGGAAGCGCTCTGCTGCTCTAGCCGCTTGATCAGGGCAAACACGCGCTGATACGTACGCTCTGACGCCACCAGGATCAGCGAGTTGGTGCGGTCGTCGGGGAAGATCTGGCTGATCGAGTCGCTCTCGTTAGAAGGCAGCTGCGGCAGCCCCGAGTCGCCACCCGTCACCGAGATGGGCGAGCGTCGTGGCTGGTTCGTCCCCGGCCCGTTTTTACCGACGCCAAACACCTGCTGCAGCATCTGCGAGACTTCGGTGGCGATGATGTTTTTGAGCCGCACCACCCAGATCTTCTCGCCGACCATCGACACATCCAGGGCGCGGACCACTTCCTCCATGCGCCGAATGTTCGAGGCCAGGTCGGTGATGACCAGCGTGTTGGTGGTGTTGTACGGCATGATGTCGCCGTCGCGGCCCTTCAAGCGATTGAGGACCTGCACCACCTCGTCGGGCGTGATGTACTTCAGGCGCAGCAGCCGCGTCACATACTGCTCAGCGCGCGGCACCGACTCACCGGGAGAGATCACCGGAATCGACGACTCACGGGCGCGGCTCGACTCGATGATCTTTAGCACCTTGCCGTCGGGCTGCACCGTCAGACCCATCGACTCCAGCGCCGACAGGAAGATGCGGTAGGCCTCGCTGGCGGTGACCATCTCGGGGGCCATGATCGTCACCTTGGACTGCCGAACGTTGGCAGGCAGGATGAACGGGCGACATGAGATGCTTTTGATCCAGCCGACCAGCTCCATAAGCTCGGTCTCGGGCTTGAGCGTGATGCCAAAGCGCTTGTTGGCCGGGATGTTGCGGCACTCGTTAAACTCTTTTTCGCCAGGCACCGGCAGGTCATCGACCGGATTGGGCGCCGACACCGTGAGTCCCGCAGGCTTGGTTGCGCCCGCGCTGGCCGTGCCCGCCGCGATGATCGGCGCTGCCGAGACCGGGCTTGCGACCCGAATCATCCGCGTTGGATCACTGGCTGCCGCTTGAACCTTGCCTTGCGCCAAGGCCAGCGTATTTGACCCCAGCGTCAGCAGTGCAAGCGCCGCAGCGCCAACCTTATGTTTCATTACCGTCTTCATCATGAATATCCGTCACCGAATCTGGTAATCGAGAGTTACGTTCTCGTTGCGTCGCTCTAAAAGCACCGTTAAGTGCGAAGCGCTTTTTAGCTTGGTATAAGCCTCTAGCGCTTTATCTGGAGTCGACATATCCAAGCCGTTGATTGCTTTAATCAAGTCGGCATTCTGCATTCCGATCTTGGCAAACATCGACCCCGGTCTAATTGCGTAAAGTTTAAAGCCATTTGGCTTGCCGTCTTTGATCGATGGCACAAAGCGTGCGCTCGTCGCCAAAGCGGTGGTATTGGCCAGTACTTTGTCGATTAAGCTCTTATCGACTTCGCAGGCCGAGCCACTGCAGCGCACGCCTTTGTCGATGTCCTTTTCCAGGCCTGTCGTCTCGCCCGGCATCGGCTCTGCGGCTGCGACCACGGGCGGCGGAACCGGCGGTGGGTTGCCTTGCTCTAGGTACTCGATGCGCTTGCCGACCACCATATAGGCGCGGCCTTCGACGACGTGCGCCAAGATGGCGCCACCTTGGGGCAGCGAGTCACCGCGTTTGTAGATGCGGGTGACCTTGCGCTCGTCGGTGTTGTCGCGAATGACGGCCATCGACCACTCAAAGTCGTTGGGCACCACCATCGTTGCGACCAGCGTCAGATTCAGCGAGCTACGCTGCGGCGTCTGATTGACCGGCCCGTCATCCACCTGCTTTTCCGGCGTCAGCGACAGCGGCGCGCAGGTGCTGCAAAATACGTTTCGCGACAGGATGGCTTCGATGTCTTTGCTGCGTGGCAGCTCGGCTTGAGCGACGGCAGCGGCTTCCCGCTTGGGCATCGGTGGGCCATCGCCGCGCAGCACCGCCGATACCAGCATGCTTGCGGTGGCCCGACCTATGAAAATCGCGCACAAGGCGATCCCCAGCAGATTTACGACCCAAAGGTACTTCTTTAGGCTCACGGTATTGGCTCCCGGTGCAGATTCAGTGCAATCGTGGTGCCACTGCCTGACAGCGCGGCCAGGCTTTGATGCTCCGACGGTGCGCGCTTTTTCGTTCGGTCTGCAAGACCGCGTGTGGACGCGCTGCTGCCAATTTGGCAAGCCGGTGCCGCTGCCCTGGGCGGTGGACTTGCCAATTTGGCAGCGGAGCTGTGGACCACGGGAGAGAGCCGGAACGCAGCGTCGAGATCGCCAAGCCAGCCAGGAGCGCTGGCGCAAGCTCTGATGGCAGCCTGCGTCATGGCGTGGCCAAGAGCTGGCTGCGCAGTGCGGCGTGATCAGAGGAGGGCAGGCTGCGCAGGTAGTCCTCGTCGGCAGTACCGGTGCGCAGGGTCTGCCGGAAGGTGCGCACGCGCGCTGCACTCTCGGCAATTCGCTCGCGGACTTCGCTGCGGGTCTCGGCGGCGCGGATGAGGGCTTCCTCGGCGCGCAGCAGGCGATCTTGGTCGCGGCAAAACAGAAAGGCATCGCAGCCCGCCAGCAGCGCCTCGACGACCACCGCGCTGTCATCGGCGATCTGCAGGTGCTGGGCGGTCACGGCGTTCATGTCCAAGTCGTCGGAGACCACCACGCCCGAAAAGCCCAGCTCGTCGCGCAGGATGTCGGTCAGCCAGCGCTTTGACAGGGTGGCCGGGCGCGAGTCCACGGCTGGGTAGACCACGTGCGCGGTCATCAGCATGCCGATGCCAGCACGCGCCGCCGCTGCAAACGGCAAAAGCTCGACGGCGCGCAGCGTCGCTTCATCGCGTCGCACCACCGGCAGGGTTAGGTGCGAGTCGGTCTCGGTATCGCCGTGGCCGGGGAAGTGTTTGCCGCAGCCGCGCATGCCGGTCACCGACTCAAGCCCGCGCAAAAAAGCCAGTCCCTGCGTCGCTGCTTCGCTGGGCGTGTGGCCAAACGCGCGATCGCCAATGATCGGGTTCTGCGGGTTGGTCATCACATCGAGCACCGGCGCAAAGTTGACGTTAAGGCCCAGCGCCCGCAGCTCGCTGGCTTGCGCGCGTCCTACCTGCTCGGCCAGCGCTTCGGGGCGTCCGCGCAGGCGGTCCATCGGCGGCCACACCGTCAGAGGTGCCTTCAGGCGCTGCACCCGTCCGCCTTCATGATCGATGGCCAGGATCGGCGGCAGACCCTGCAGCGGGGCCGCGCTGGGCTGATAGCTCTCCGTTAGCTCGCGCAGGTACGCTGCCGTCGCCACCGCATCGCCAGGAGCACTAAAGTTGCGCGCAAAAAAGATCAGCCCCGCGTAGTCGCCCCGGCGGTACCGCGACAGCAGCGGCTGAGGTGGCGTGGTCCCCGGAAAACCGACAATAAAGAGCTCTGCTGGGCTGGCGGTGCCCGACTTTTTGGCTGCTTGCATGGTCTCCACTTTTGCTTTCCTGCGCAGCGGCGCTGCAGGTCCTGCGCCACTTCTAGCAGATCCACCGCCCGAGTCAGCGCGGTCTTTCACGAAAAGTGCAGCCCACCGGGCCGCGTCACGCCCGGCTCGGACTGAGATGAATCAACCCTCGCCTACTACGGTGATTCTAATGATTTATTGATAATGTTGATATTTGTGTTGATGTTTATGCTTGATAATTAGTTTGGGAGATTTGTTGTGTTGATTTAGAGCGCGTATCAGCTGAAACGATTGAGCTTTTTCGTCGCCAGCAACTAAGGCGCGGTTGTTGACGATGCTAACTAGGTGGTTTTTTCACAACTTACGGGCATTTGCTGGGGGAACAATATGAATCGCTGTGTGCGCTCTGCTCTGCTGTGGGCTGCGACGCTGGGTGGGCTGATGTTGGGGACGCCGAAGGTGGCGCAGGCGGCGCACTGTCCGAACCTGGCGGTGCTGCTCGATAAGTCTGGCTCGATGCACTACCTGCCAAATGGCATGTATCCGCTAAACGAAACCGAGGAGCGCTGGTACATCGCCAAGCAGGCGGTCAAGGGGCTGCTCGACCGCTACGACAAGCAGCTGCCGATCGGGCTGTCGATGTTTCCGGCGGATGCGATGTGTGGCGTGGACCCGTTTCAGGTGCCGGTCGGGCTTGGTACCAAGGATGCGATCCTGGCTAAGATCAATGCCGTGCCGAGGGACTTTGACGGTCTGACCCCGACCGGACCGGCGATTGACTCCGCAGCCGCGACGGTAGAGCTGAAAGACTCGGCGCGCGGGCAGTTTGTGCTGCTGATTACCGACGGTGAGCCGCGCTGCACTACAGGCGTCGGCATGGCGGGTGATCCCGAGAGCGTAAAGCGCGCGCAAGAAGCGGTCGACTCCATTGCCAAGGCGGCGCAGCAGAAGCCTCCGATCAAGACGTTCGTGGTGGGCTTTGGCGCGCTGTCGACGTTTCAGCGCGATACGCTAAACCGCTTGGCGACGGCGGGCGGCGTGCCCGACAAGACCGATGCGATGTATCAGTACTATCGAGCCGAAGACGCGGCGAGCCTGCAGGTGTCGCTGGACAAGATCTTGCGGACTGTGATTACCAGCGGCGATGCGACCTCGATGCCGGTGCTGTGCGACGAGACTTGCTACACGACGCCGTGCACGGGCGGGCAGCTATGCGTGCAGTCGCAGTGCGTGAAAAATCCTTGCGACGGCCTGGTGTGCGGGACGGATCAGTACTGCTTTACCGACGGTAAGACCGCGTCCTGCAAGCCCACCTGTAAAGAGGACTGCGCGGTTGGTCAGCGCTGCATTCAAGGTGTGTGCAAGGCGGTGGACTGCTTGGATGCTTGCTCGCCTGGGAAGGTGTGCAATCCGCTGACTCACAGCTGCGAGCCCGATGCCAAGTGCAAGGATGTGCTGTGCAAGGCCAACCAGGGCTGCGTTGCGGGAAGCTGCGTCGATGATCCGTGTGCGCTGCTGCTTTGTCCGAGCGGTGGTCAGTGCGTGCCGATGGAGGGGACTTGTATTACGCCGCCTCCGCCGACGGTCGATCCGGGGGCTGCGGTGCAGTCGGGCTGCTCGTGTGAGGTCGGACGTGCCGGACCTGGACCGCTGCCGCTGGGCGCTATGACGGCGCTGCTGTGCGGCGTGCTGCTGCGGCGTCGCCGGAATCTGTTACAGCGCTAGCGTTCTGCCAAGACCCCGTGTTTAAGATGCGCGCAACAGCTGGGAGCCAAGCCCTGACCGGCACCGCTTCAGCACGTCAGTGCGCTGCTCTGAGCCGCGCCTATTTGGATACGGGGTCTTCACTTATATGTCCACAAGCAGAAGTCACGTCATGGTTGCGTCGCCGCGGTCGCTAGGTCGTCGCTGGGTCGCTTGCTTTTGCGGCGCAGGTGTCGCGACCGCGCTGCTGCTTGGCGCAAGTGTCTCGGCGCTGGCCGAGGAAGTTCACGCGCCGCCAGAGTCGGTCACAATGGCGCAGGGCAGCTTGGACCCGAAGGCGCTGCTCGATGCGCCGCTGCAGGACTTGGATGACAAGCCGATGACCCTGCGCGCGCTGGCCGCTGCGGGCAAGGTCGTGGTGGTGCTGCACCAGGATCGACACAGCAGCGAGCAGAACACGGCGTTCAAAGATCGCCTGGGCGAGCTGCGCAAGCGCTACGCCGACAAGCTCACGGTGGTGGCACTGGCCGAGGTCGGCGGCTATGACTTCTGGCCCGCCAAGCGCTACGTCAAAGATGCGCTGCAGCCGCTGCGGTCCGTCGGTGGAGCACTGGTTCTATGCGACTGGAAAGGCGCCATTCGTAAGCAGTATCGGATCGCGAAAAAGCAGAGCGCGGTCTTTGTCTTGGGCTCCGGCGGCGAGCTGCGTTCGCTGCGCCAAGGCACGCTCACCGACGCGGACGCGACCAGCTTGCTGCGGCTTATCGAGCAGCTGGCAGCGAGCTAAGGGGCGCAGCGATGGCGGCACCTCCAGGGCCTTCCGAGTTTGGCAACCTGCTGCTTGCGCCCAAAGTGATCAAGGACCCGCGTGGGCCGATCATGGACTGCACCGCGCGCTACGGCTCGGTCTGGCAGTCGCGCATCGTCGATAAGCGTGGCGTGGTGCGGCTGGTATGGTTGATGGGACCGGCGGGCAACGAGCGCGTGCTCTCGCCCAAGTATCGCGACGACTTCTCGTGGTACGAGGGCTACAGCTTCAGCATGGAGCCGCTGTTTGGGCGCGACATCTTGTTCCTGCTGGATGATCCAAAAGGGACGGTCAGCGACGGAGATTTAGCGGAAGACGCGGCGGTGCCAGGGCCGACCTCGGCTGGCATGCACACCCACCGCGAGCGGCTGCGGCTGCTGATCCCTGCGTTTCATCCGCGCCTGGATGGCGAGTATCTGCCGGACATGGCGGGCATCATTGCGTCGCACCTCTCGCGACTGCCGACCGGTCAGCCGATCGATCTGGCGTGGGAGATCAAGCGCGTCACTTTTCACATCGTGGCGCAGCTTTTATTCGGCGCGCCCGAGCAGGATCTGCTGCACCTGACGCACTTGTTTGAGCAGGTGGGCCTGGGGCTGTTTAGCTTGGTGCGGCTGCGGATTCCCGGCACCAACTTTTACCGAGCGGTCCGCGCCCGCGCCGAGCTATCGCGCTATCTGCTGGAAAAAATCGCGGCCTACCGGCGTGGTGAGCAGCTGCCTCCGACGATGCTGGCGCAGCTAATGAAGCAGCAAACTGCGGCTGGCGACCTGCTTCCCGACGAGACGCTGGTCGCCGAGATGATCGCGTTTTTGTTCGCTGGCTATGACACGACCAGCAGCATGCTGACCTCGCTGTTTGTCGCGCTGGGCGATCATCCGGAGGTCTACGCTCGCTTGTGTCGCGAGGTCCGCGAAGGCAAAGAGGCCGACCGCGTGGCCGGTGCGGGCGATACCCAGGAGCAGCCGTATCTAGACGCCGTGCTGCTAGAGACCGAGCGCCTGTTTCCGCCGCTGCTGTTTGCGATTCGCGGCGCCGTGCGCGACTTTGAGTTTGGCGGCTTTCAAGTGAGCAAGGGCGACAAGGTGGCCTATAGCGCCTACTACACGGGCCGCCTGGCCGAGCTGTGGGAGGAGCCGCTGCAGTATCGGCCCGAGCGCTTCCTGGGCGGTCGACGCGTGGCTCCGTACACACTGCTTGGCTTTGGCGGCGGGCATCGCATCTGCATCGGCAAGCGCTTCGCGGGTCTAGAGATGCGGCTGTTTACCAGCATGCTGCTGCAGCGCTTTGAGCTTACGTTTGTGCCGCAAAAATCGGACGCGGTGTTTTTCAATCCGACGCTGCAGCGCAAGCATGGCTACACCGTGACGCTGAGCGCGCGGACGACG
>ERZ795056.5008-NODE-5008-length-13445-cov-10.960493_pt1 | contig 13445 bp, 11 predicted proteins | sample MGYA00375140_ERZ795056 | MGnify/ENA primary metagenome ERZ795056 (study PRJEB30185, sample SAMN05720227) | activated sludge metagenome | isolation source: Anaerobic digester | place: USA | collected 2015-03-09 ...
ACCCCCGAAGACGTTCGTCAGAGCCTATTCAAACTGGCTCCTATATGCCGATCATCGGTGGCTCTATTGTGCCGGTCAGTGACACGAGGAGAGCGACATAGACCAGGGCGTGCCCGGCAATTTCTGCGCACGCTCGGCCACCCGTTCATACCCTTCAACCCAGCGCCGGCTCTCCAGCGTGCCCAGCGGTCGTGCCCACATCCAGTTGTCCAGAATACCCAGCGGCAGCCGCTGGAGCGTCACCGCATAGGTCGGATGCACATACATGCCGCGCTGTGCTTCATAGGACAGCTTCCCAAGCCGTCGATGTCTTGGCCGTTGAAATCCAGCTCGGTCGTGTCCTGCAGGCACAGCACCACCGGGTGCGCTGCCATACGGGCCTCGGTGCGCGCCATGTGCGGCGCCAGAACGGACTCCCAGCCCAACCCGCGTTCTGTCCGCACGCGCCTGATCGAAGAATCGGTAAGCCGCCTGCGTTTCAGTGCGCCCATTACACGCCCCCGGCATGCTCGCCGACGGGGCATCACCGAGCCGATCTGCCAACTTGATCAGGCGACGGCCCAGACGCACATCCTCCACCTGCGCCCCGCAAAACTCGTCCATTGCCCAGCTCCCTTGGTGGTTCATGATCGTGCCTTGGTCGATAAAATGGCATGAAGCGAGCACGAGGCATAGCAGACTAAAGCCAAGGGTTATTCGGGGCGGGCCTCAGCCGGCAGGGTTATGGCGGATGAGTTGTGTGGAATGGGATGCCGCTTGCCGCCATCAGCACAGGCATCAATCCGCGCTGACTCACCACATGGACCGAGTAGCTCTCTGCGTCTCGTTACACCGGACACCTATGCAGACCAAGGAGTTGTGCGTACAGCACCTCCAATAGACTTCATATAGGACTAATGTTAGTATCTGATCATGAATAAGGTACTGCATGTAAATCTCGATCTACCTTCGGAAGAAAGCCATCGGCTCACAGCCCTACAATCAGCGGTGGCAGACGTATGTAACGCACTGACCCCCATCGTGCAGCAAAGCAGATGTTGGAACCGGGTCGGGTTACATCACCTTGCCTACCGGGACATGAGGGAACGCTTTCCCCACGTAGGATCCCAGATGATTTGCAACGCAATTTATGCTGTCTCGCGTACATGCAAGCTTCTATTCCAGAACCCCTTGAGTCCTTTCAGCCTGAATCTGAACCAAGACAAACCTCTGCCGTTACTGCGTTTTCTGCCAAACAGCCCTGTTTATTTTGATAGACACACGCTGAGCATCAAGTCAAGGCAGCTGTCCATGTACACACTTAATGGAAGAATCAAATTTGAAGTCGCCTTGACGAATGACGATGCTGCCCTTTTTACGCGACAAAGACTTCGCGAGATCGTTTTGAACCGCTTTGGCGATAATTTTCGGCTTTCCTTTTACTTCTCCCCAAACGAACAGCCCCAAATCAGCCACACAGCCGCCCCAACAGACACCTTTCCAGACTACGTCAACGTCATTTCTCCGGAAACCATCCTGAGCGCCTAGCGTTAGCCTCTCTGCGTCTGCCACCTGACACGCTGCACCTCTCATAAATATTAAGGCCATGAAGCCAGGCAACAAAACCAATGCACTACTTGGCGAAGCCCTGAAGAACCAAACGACACCTTTTCGCAAGGTGATTTTCTTCAGCTTCTTCATCAATCTTCTGGTCATGGCTCCGACCGTATACATGCTGGAAGTGTACGACCGTGTCGTAAACAGCCGCAGCATAGCTACCCTCGTCATGCTTACGGGGCTCATCGTTTTCGCGTACATCATCCTAGAGTCACTCGAGTGGATCAGAACGCGGATGCTGACGGAAATAGCCAATGATTTCGATGCAAAGATACGAAGCACCGTCTTCAAGACCGTCTTTGAAGCAAATTTACGGCGACTGCCGAGCGGCAACCATCAGGCTCTCCAAGATCTGAAGACCGTACGAGAGTTTATTTCAAGCCCGGCAACCATGGCCGTCATTGACGTCCCCTTGGCAATGCTTTACATCATCGCCATTTTTTTGATTAATACCATCATGGGCTGGATGGCCATCATAGGCGCACTCTGCGTTGTGGCTCTTGCCTGGCTCACCGAGCGCGGCACGGGGCGCCCGCTCAAGGCAGCCAATGCCGCAGCGGTAGCGGCTCAATCCTATGCCAATAACAGCCTGCATAACGCCCAAGTTATTGAGGCGATGGGCATGGAGAAAGGCATACACCGCCGATGGCTTGAACGGCAACTGGAAATGCTGAAGCAGCAGGCAGACGCCTCGGACAAGGCGGGAAACTATTCCGCACTGTCCAAATTCGTACAGCAGGCCCAAGCATCCTTGCTGTTGGGCGCAGGCTGTTTCTTGACCATTGCTGGATTGTTTCCCGGCGGAGGGGGCATGATGATCGTAGCCTCTACACTTGGTGGACGACTGCTCAGCCCCATCGTGCAAGTCATCGCCGCCTGGAAACAAATTGCTGGAGCAAGAGACGCTTTTCTTCGCCTGCGAAATCTGCTGAATAGCGTTCCCTTACGGGAAGCTGGAATGCCCTTGCCCGCCCCCTCAGGCGTCTTGACGGTGGAGAGTGTTTCGACCGCCCCCCCAGGCTCTACCAATCTGGCTCTACGCAACGTGAGTTTCAAAGCGCTGCCCGGTAGGGCATTAGCATTGATAGGGCCGTCCGCCTCCGGAAAATCCACCCTCGCTAGACTCTTGGTCGGGGTCTGGCCAGCCACCAGCGGAAAAGTACGTCTTGACGGAGTCGATATCTACCCCTGGAACAAACTCGAACTGGGCCCTCACTTAGGCTATCTTCCCCAAGAAGTCAATTTGTTTGACGGGTCCCTCGCCGAGAACATCGCACGGTTCGGTTCGGTGGATATGGCTAAGGTCGAAGTGGCGGCCAGAGCCGTCGGAATCCACGACATGATTCTCAATCTCCCCGAAGGCTACGCAAGCAACATCGGCGAGGAGGGCTGCTTCCTTTCCGGCGGCCAGCGTCAAAGAATCGGTCTGGCTCGGGCTCTCTACAACTCCCCGCAGCTAATCGTCCTTGACGAACCTAATTCCAGCCTCGACGAAGCCGGCGAACTCGCTCTTGCTCAGACAATTACTGAGGAAAAACGACGTGGCGCAACCATCGTTGTCATCACTCACCGTACGAGCATCCTCGCCGTAGTGGATGATTTGTTGATCCTTCACGAAGGCGAGATCAAAGCCCAGGGGCCTAGAGATGAAATCCTGGCTGCGCTACAACGGAACGCCCAGCAAAGTCCGGCGCCTGCGGAAACACGTCTGACAGCCTCCGCAGCCTGATGCACGCAACGCAAGAAATGCACCTAATGACACAATCGTCCACGTCCACGTCCACGTCTGGTGAATTGAAGTCCACCCTATGGATGTTCCGGCAAGAATTCATCATATGCGCAGTATTCAGCGCATTGGTGAACTTGCTGATGCTTACCCCCACCATGTACATGCTGCAGCTTTTCGATCGGGTCATGATCAGTCAGAACACGCTAACCCTCGCGGGGATCACGCTGGTTACGCTGTTTTTCTTTTCTGTCATGGCTTTTTCCGAATGGTCACGCTCAAGGCTACTGGTCAGACTGGGTATCAAGATGGATCTAGACATGAGCCCACGGATTTTCGGAGCCAGCTTTGCCACAGCATTGCGACAGGGCGGGCAGCAAGCCTCACGTGCCTTAACGGACTTTACCAGTATCCGGCAATTTGTCACGGGAAGCGGACTTTTCGCATTTCTCGATGCTCCGTGGACGCCGATATACATCGCTGTTCTATTTCTTCTCCATCCCATCTTGGGCGTCATGGGGATCCTCTTTTCCCTGATGCTTATCATTATTACCTGGATTTCGAACAGGCTGACCCAAAAGCCTGTAGAGGGCAGTGTGGAAGCAGCCCAAAACACCCAGGGCTTTATCATAAGCAAGCTACGAAATTCCGAAGTCATTGAAGCCATGGGGATGCTGGGCAACCTAGAGCAGCGTTGGCAGGAAAAACATGCCGACCATCTGACTCAGAGCAGCAAATCTGCCGACTTGGGCACGCGTATCCGCACCTTCACCAAGTTCGTCCGCTACACCCAGCAATCTCTTGCCCTCGGGGCAGGAGCGTACTTGGTCATCCGTGGCGAGCTTACACCTGGTGCCATGATTGCGGCTAACGTGCTCATGACTCGGGCAACTCAACCTATCGATCTCATGATTGGAGCCTGGAGGCCTTTCCTTGAAGCCCGCAAAGCTTACCGGCGCCTTGAGATACTTTTGACCGAACATCCGGCAGCATCCGGAAAGTCCATCCACGCCCCTCCCCTTGGGCAGATCACCTTGCGCCAGTTATCCGCCAATGCGCCAAATCGTCAGCAGCCCATTCTGGACGATATCAGCATCGAACTTCAAGCTGGCCAAGTTATTGGCATAATCGGTCCGTCGGGCTCCGGAAAGTCGACGCTCGGACGTGCCATCATCGGGATATGGCCCGACACCAATGGAGATGTTCTCCTGGACGGCAATACTCTCGGCAGCTGGCAACGGGAGGCACTGGGACCTCATATCGGCTTCCTTCCCCAGGATGTAGAACTTTTCGAAGGCTCAATCGCCGAAAATATTGCCCGTTTTGGAGAAGTAGATGCGGACAAGGTCATTTCTGCCGCAAAGCGCGCCGGGGTGCACGACATGATTCTTCGTTTTCCCAACGGATACGATACTGCCATCGGAGACTCGGGTGGTCAGCTCTCTGGTGGCCAACGACAACGAATCGCTCTTGCCCGCGCCTTATACGGAACACCTCGACTGGTGGTTCTCGATGAACCCAACTCTAATTTGGATGACGCCGGCGAAGCCGCATTGCTAGCTGCTATCAACGACCTCCGGACGAATGGCAGCACTGTATTCATCATTACCCATCGCCCCGGCCCCTTAGCGGCCGTCGACCAGCTTCTCGTCATTGAGAAAGGCCACGTTGCACACCGCGGCCCGCGAGCCGAGGTAATGGCAGCCCTTAAAGCCAAGTCATCCCTCTCGACCCCGACCTCCGGTAGCGCACAGCAACAACCCGCTTGAACAGTATTAACAGATCATCCAGCGAACTGAAATGCTTAACCAAAATATCCCAAAGATTCGAGATGCAACGCAATCCGCCTCCGGACAGACAGATCAGGCGCAAGCCAAACTCTCTACGGACACTCGTCGCCCCGCCCGATTGGGTCTATGGGTACTGGGGCTGGGGTTCGGTGGGTTCCTCCTTTGGAGCGCACTCGCTCCACTGGACGAAGGGGTTCCCACAAGCGGAGCTGTTTCCATCGACACCAAGCGCAAGAGCGTGCAGCACCTTTCAGGTGGGATTATCAGCGAAGTACATGTCAAGGAAGGTCAATTCGTCAAGGCACACACACCCTTGATCAAGGTTGACACCGCCATTGCCCAGGCCAACTTTGAATCCATTCGTCTTCATTACCTCACAGTGCGGGCGATGGAAGGTCGTCTTCTGGCCGAGCAAAGCAATCAAAACCGCATCGATTTTCACCCCGACCTTAAGCAGGCGGCAGACAACACTCAACTCAAAGAAATCCTCGCAAACCAACGCAGCCTCTTCGACTCCCGCCGCAACGCCCTGAAAGCCGACGCGGATGCCAGCCAGGAGGGAATTCGTGGCCTTGAGGCATCTATTCAAGGTTTCCAGGGCCTTCTGAGCAGCCGCAAGAGCCAGATGGAGTCTATCAAGGAAGAACTGAACGGTATCCGTGATTTGGTCAAAGAAGGCTATGTTGCGCGCAACAAGCAACTGGAAATAGAGCGCATGCTAGCTGATGTGAGCGGTTCAATCGCCGATTATCAAAGCAACATACTGCGTGCCCGTCAGTCAATTCTGGAAGCACAGACCCGGATTCGTCAGCGCAAGGAAGAATATCGCAAGGAGGTGGATTCCCAGCTTGCCGAGATCCGCCGTGAAGTTCAGGCGGACGCGGAGAAACTCAAAGCGGCTACCGACGAGCTCGCTCGCACGACCATCCGCGCTCCTGTGGACGGGCAGGTGGTCGGGCTAGCAGTTCAAACCGTGGGTGGCGTCATCACTCCGGGGCAGAAGCTGATGGATATCGTCCCCCAAGATGAAACCCTGCTGCTCGAGACCCGCATTCCTCCTCATCTGATTGATCGTGTAGAACCCGGAAAGCTGACAGACGTGCGCTTCTCCGCCTTCGCCCACTCTCCCGCGCTGGTTGTAGAAGGTAGGGTGGACTCGATTTCTACCGATTTGATCTTGGATCCGGCCAACAACACATCCTATTACCTTGCACGCATCTCCCTGACACCTGAAGGGCTCAAGACCCTTGGCAACAGACAAATGCAAGCAGGAATGCCAGCTGAAGTGATCATCAAAACAGGAGAGCGCACTGTTCTCGAATACATCCTGCATCCGTTGCTCAAGCGCATTGCAGCAACCATGAAGGAAGAATAGCCATGAGCACGACCACAGCCTCCTATATGGCATGCCGGCTCACCGTCGTCTGTCTCTTCGGCTTGGCCCTTTCATCGCAACCGGCGCATGCGATCGACTTAGCGGGCGCATACAGGCGCGCACTCTCCGAGGACCCTGCATACCAAGCTGCAGCAGCCGACACCGAAGCACGTCGGGAAGCCATTCCGCAGGCGCGCGCGCAATTCCTGCCAAGCATCAGCGGCAGCCTTATGCGCAGCAAGAACCAGACGGACCAGCGCAGCCTCAGTGCGACGACACCGATCGATCGAGAGTACGAGTACTTCAGTAGCAACTACGCGATCAGCCTCAAGCAACCAATCTACCGAAGATACAACTTCGCCCTCTATCAGCAGGCAAAGTCCGACGTCGCAAGCGCTGAAGCTAACCTCGACCGCAACCTTCAGGATCTCGCCGTACGGACGGCTAACGCCTACTTCGACGCACTGATGGCGCGGTATCAACTCGAACTCATCCTCAGCCAAAAGAAAACTGCACAGATTCAGGTCACCGCGTCAGTTCTCGCGTTCGAAAAAGGGCACGGCACCCGGACAGATCCCGACGATGCCAAAGCCCGCCTTAAGGTGCTTGAAGCCCAGGAGATACAGGCGCGTCAGAATATTTCCTACCGACATCAGCAACTAGAAAGCATCATCAACGAGCCCGTAACAAGCTTGGCCGAACTTGACCCAAGCCAGATGAAGCCCACCTTGCCGATACCGACCGATCTAAAGGAATGGACGAGCAAGGCAGAAGAGGTCAATCCAGAACTGGTGGCGCTACGTGCCAGTGTTGAGTCTGCAAACCAAGAACTGGAAAAAGCTCGTGCGGGGCATCATCCCACAGTGGACCTTTTTGTGCAGCGAAGTCAAAGCCAGAGCGAGAACAACGTGTCGATCAACAACCGCTACCTGACGTCCCAAATAGGACTGCAAGTTAACATCCCGATTTTTTCGGGTGGGGGTGTTAGCTCGCAGACTCGCCAAGCCCGCGCAAACATAACCAAACTCGAACAGCAATACGAGGCACGGCGCAGAGACGTCGCGGTGCAGGTACGCAAGGAATTTCAAGGGGTTGTAGAAGGTGCAGCACGTATTGATGCCATCAGTGACGCAGAAAAGGCTGCCGCCCAAGCATTGGAATCAAACAAAAGGAGCATGCAGGCGGGCACTCGCAACCTGCTTGATGTCTTCAATGCCGAGCAACAACTCGCCAGCACTCGACGTGATCTGGCAGACGCTCGCATCCAGTACATTCTTTCGCGCCTGCGGCTTCAGGCTCTCACCGGCTCCTTGAACGAGGTCGAGATCGAGGCTGTGAACGCGTGGCTCATTGATAAGACGCCGACGGCGGGCGTTCACCTCAGCAAACACTAACTCCAATATTCATCTGCATTCGCAGAGTCCAATTAAAGTGAACGAAGCCCTGCAGTCTCTAAACCTGCCAGCCCATCCTCGTGTCCTCGTCTTTGCTCCTCATCCGGATGACGAAGTCTTTGGCTGTGGCGGCCTACTCGCCCTTCTTGCTGCCAGCGGGGCCTCCATCAGCGTTCATGTGGTCACCGACGGCGGCTACGGAAAGTTCGGTCAGAACAAGGACGTCCGTAAGAGAGAAAGCCTGGACGCAGCGGCACTCCTTGGCTATCCAGCCCCTCACTTTTGGGATCTCCCTGACCAGGGGCTGCGCCTTGACACCCCCCTGATATCCCGTATTCAAGCGGAGCTCGAAACGCAGCGCCCCGATCTCATACTGTGCCCATCCATCTGGGAGACCCATCCGGATCATCTTACGCTTGCCCACGGCGTGATCGAGGCAGCCCGAGGCACCGCATACAGCGCTTGCATCCTGTTTTATGAAGTCGGCGCCCCCATGCCAACCTCTCTGATCATCGACATCTCGACGGTGGCAGATCGCAAGCGGGCCGCCATGCAGTGTTTTCCCTCCCAACTGGCTGTCCAGAATTACGATCTTCACATCGAAGGGCTGAACCGATACCGAACCTATACCCTCGGCAAGGAAGCCATTCTGGCGGAAGGCTATTGTCGTCTAGACAAGGTGTTGATGAACGCGGGAGGCGTTTCGCTGCCACGACTTTCAGGGCCGCCCCATCATGCTTCCCGCCCTGCCAGGGTGAGCATCCTGATTCGTAGCACCAACCGTCCGGAGCTCCACCAAGCGGTCGAGTCCGCCCTTGCCCAGACCCATCCCAACATCGAACTGATCGTCCTCAACGCCACCAAAGCTCCGGACTTTCCAAAGCTTCAGGGCTATGGAACACGGACCGTACAGGTGCTTGATCCGGCAATCCCGCTGGAGCGGGCCGCGGCAGCCAACTATCTACTCGCTCATCATACGGGCGAGTATTTCCTGCTCCTCGATGACGATGACTGGATTCTCCCAACGCACGTTTCCGCGCTTCTGAAGACACTTCTCCTGCGCACGGACATCGCTGGCGCCTACGGTGATACCCAGTGCCTGGAACATCGGAACGGGGAATGGATCGAGCTTCGTCGTTTCGAGGGATCTGTCGCACCTCAGCACCTGCTGTTCGACAATCATTTCCCGATTCACTCCGTCCTGCTTAGAAGCGCCGCGGTCCAAGGACTTCAGTTCGACACGCGATTCGACCTCTACGAGGACTGGGACTGGTGGCTACAAGTCAGCTCCAGGGGGCCCCTCCTGCATGTTCCCGGAATCGGCGCCATCTATCGAATCCACGGCAATTCTGGCGAAGGCGTGCGCGCGGAGCCGGAACGGGCACAGAGAGCCCTCAAACAGATCGCCGAGAAATGGCACCGTAACGCAGATCTCGAACAAACTGTCGAACGCTTGGCCTACGTCCGGCAACTTGCGCAGGCACTGACTCAGGAACAGAACCGATCCTCTGCCCTGAGCGCTCAGCAGGACGAAGCCCAACGAGAGATGGCGCGTCTCAAGGCACAGCATGAGGATGCACTCCGACGTTACGCCGATACCCTTGCACTCAGGGACGAGGAGATCAGGACGCTCCTGGCAGCCCACCAGCAACTTCAGACCGGACTCCTGCAAACATCCTCGCAGATTCACCTTGCCACGCAGCTTCAGCCAGCCCTAGAGCAACTCCACACCCACGTCGAGGAGCTGGAAGCCTCGCTCCTCCAAGCGCGCAATGACGCAGCGGCTCATGAGGCAACCATCGCCGGACTGCGCTCCACCGTCCAGAACCAGGAAGAAACTGTAGAGCATCTGCGCCAGCATGTACAGATGCTGCAAAAACAGCTAAACATTATCCACAACTCCCATTCGTGGCTAATGACCAAACCCGTGCGCGCCACTGGGCGGCTTGTGAGGCGTCTTGCTCAGCACCGCAACGAAGACAATACGAACAGCCTATCCCATAATGCCTATACCCACGGCAGCCTGGTACAAAAGATCCTGCATCTGGCCAAAGGCTCTCATCTGGTAAGGCAGGTTTACTACCGGCTTCCCCTCTCAGACGAACAGCGTTTCAAGCTCCGCACCCTTGGGCGGGGGGCCCCCCCCTCATCCCGGGTCACACCACGCATGCAGGTGTCCGCGGAGCATCCCTCGCCCCCCTCAGCCCCTTTACTGACCTACCTCGACATTCCCGCCCATCACACCGTTGCACCGACCTTGAGCGTCGAGAACCTGCCCCAGGTGTCCATCATCATCCCCTGCTTCAACCAGGGGCATTTCCTCGTGGACAGCCTTGCCTCCGCCCATGCGTCCTATTCCGGCCCTGTGGAGGTCATTGTGGTCAACGATGGCAGCACAGACCCCTTCAGCCTACGCTGCCTCAGGGACATGGCCGCCATTTATCCCGATGTCCACTTCATCCACCAAGAGAACAGCGGACTCTCGGCCAGCCGGAATACGGGTATCGCCGCAGCAAACGGGGACTACATTCAGTTTCTGGACGCGGACGACCTGCTGGTGCCGGGCAAGCTGGATGCCCAGGTCGCGCATCTACTGGATCAAAATCAGGACGTCTCCATCTGCAACTACCTGATTGCAGACGCCCAGTTGAACAATCACTCAAAAACGGATGAGACCATTGCCACCCACAGCAGCTTTGAACTGAAGGATTTTCTATTCAAATGGGAGCGGAGCCTGTCGATCCCCATACATTGCGGGCTCTTCTCCCGTCGCGCCCTGAGCGAAATACGCTTCAACACCGAACTCCATGCCAAGGAAGACTGGGTCTTCTGGTGCACCCTGGCGAGCAACGGCTTCATTCCCCACTACATCGACTTCCACGGTGCCGTGTACCGCATGCACCAGGGAAGCATGCGCCGATCCTTTGTCCGGATGGCCCGCCAATGGATGCAGGCGGTCACCTACCTCGACAAGAACGTCGCCAGCGCCTACCCCAGTTTTTTTGAAGAATCCGTTCTCTGGATGAACCGCTACTATCGGAGCAACCCCATCTACCAGGACGAACTCAAGCAAATCGAAGGACTGTCGTGATCTCTCCCACTCTCGCGTCTCTCGCCTCGAAAGGACGAGGAACCAAGGCACTCGCCTGTACGCCCCCCCCCGAAATTTCAGTTGTGATCCCCGTCTTTAACCACAGCGCGTATCTGCCCCGGTGCCTGGAATCCGTTCTGGACCAGAACGTCGAGTCCATGGAAATCATCTGTATCGATGACGCGTCCACCGATCCCCTGATTCCCGAAATCACCGCCGCGGTCGCCGACGTGCCGGGCGTCCGCTGCATCCGCAACGAACGGAACCTCGGCATTTCGGAAACCCAGAACCGAGCCGTGGACATGGCCCGGGGCCGCTACATCGCCTTCCTGGATTGCGACGACCATCTGCGCCCGGGCGCACTGCAACGCACCCTGGACGTTGCCCGCCAGCAAGGCGAACCGGACTACATCTTCACCGACCGCAGGAACATCGACAACCAAGACAAGACGCTCTTCGACGCAATCTACCAGATCGTCCAGTCCAGGAACGGCATCAAGCGCGACTTGACCGACCGGATGATCGCCTCCCATCTCAAGGTTGTGCGGAAGGACAGCTTCATCCGGGCCGGTGGGTTCACACAGCGCTACACGGGCATCCAGGACTGGGAGCTCGCCCTGAAAATTGCCCAGTTCGGAGAGTTCGCCTACATCCCGGAAGTCCTGTATTGCCATCGACTCCACGCCGCCTCCGTCTCCAGCTCGGACACCCGGGGCCAAGCCCGCAAGAGCAACCTGCTGCGCCGGGAACATCTGGAATCCCTGCGTTCGGGCAACTCTGGAGACGGCCAATGGGAAAGTTTCTCCATCAAGGAACTGGCCGGAAAATCCTGGTATTGCCCCGACAGAGTGTACAACGCCTGGATGGACGGTCATGCGTGCGCACTGGATGCCCACGGACCGCTGAATGCCATCGAGATCGAGTTCATCACCGACTTCAACAGCTACTTCGACCGCATCCATGTGGACAACATCGAAGTGGCATCGCGGATCGGCGGGAGCCTCTGGATACCGACGCTCCTCCGCTCGCCTTTGCACCTTTCGGTCACCTAATCTTACTGTGTCACTAAAATAGGCGCATTATTGGCTCCTTCAGAACTTGGCATTGCACGCAAAGCAAATGATGGAGAAGCGTTTCGAGACCTACCTCGAACACCTGTGCTCGGCCCTCGGACATGCGGACCGACGTGAAGGGCTGCGGGGCTATTGTCGTGGCCTGATGCTGCCACTGGCACGGAAGAGCGTGGAGCCACTGGCGGCGAGCATCGATCCGCATTCGGTCCAGGCACGGCATCAGTCGCTGCACCACTTCGTGGCCAAATCGGATTGGTCGGATACCGCCATTCTGGAGAAAGTCGGTGCCTGGATTTTGCCGGAGATAGTGCGTTCAGGTGTCGATCGCTATTGGATCATCGATGACACGGGCTTTCCCAAGAAGGGGCAACATTCTGTAGGCGTGGCCCGCCAGTATTGCGGACAACTGGGCAAGCAGGAAAATTGCCAGGTCGCGGTGAGCCTTTCCCTCGCGACCGAAGCCGCAAGCTTTCCGATTGCCTGGCGCCTTTATCTGCCTGAAGCCTGGGCGCAAGATGCGGAACGGCGTTTGCGGGCTGGGGTGCCGGAAACGATCCCGTTCTTGACCAAACCGGAGATCGCGCTGGCACAGGTCAAGGCAGCGCAAGCGTAAGCGTTAAGCCAGCGGCGTCCTTCCGCCGCGCGTTCCGTTCCGGAGAATTCCTTCCATCGTTAATTGAACATGGGAGGCCAGGAAATGGGCAAGGCGGGAATGGAGCGCTGGTATCAGCGTGATGCAGGGCAGTGGCAGGCATTGATTGGGCGCCAGGCTGGCAGCGGCCTGAGCGTGGCGGATTTCTGTCGGCGGGAGTCGATCAGCACCGCAAGCTTTTATCGCTGGCGTCGCCTGCTGGGCGGCGGCCTCGAGCAGGCGACGCCGCGCGAGCCGACGTCGGACTTTGTCGACCTGGGACTCTTGAACCGGGGCAGCGAAGAGGATGAGGCCAGCGCGCGCGCCGGGCGGCTTGAGTTATCGCTCGATCTGGGTGGTGGCGTGGTGCTGCATCTGGTGCGCGGCTGATGTTCTTCCCCGAAGGGCAGGTTCGGGTCCATCTGTATGGCCAGCCGGTCGATATGCGCAAATCCTTCACCGGTCTGTATGCACTGGCGCGCCATGGCCTGCAGCAGGATCCGCTGTCCGGTCATCTGTTCGCGTTTATCAACCGGCGAGCGTCACAAATGAAAGTTCTGTACTGGGATCGCACCGGTTTTTGCATCTGGGCCAAGAAGCTTGAATCCGGCCGCTTCCTGTCCGACTGGCGCCAGGTCGCGAGCCGCGAAATGGACTACACCGGCCTCAAGCTGATGCTCGAAGGGATCGAGCCCAAGCGTATCAGAACGCGCTACGTAAGCCTCCGGCCAACTCATCTTCCCTCAGCGCCTTAGCTCGCTAAACATAG
>ERZ795056.5010-NODE-5010-length-13442-cov-9.170090_pt1 | contig 13442 bp, 13 predicted proteins | sample MGYA00375140_ERZ795056 | MGnify/ENA primary metagenome ERZ795056 (study PRJEB30185, sample SAMN05720227) | activated sludge metagenome | isolation source: Anaerobic digester | place: USA | collected 2015-03-09 ...
GTCTTTGAACCAACGACAAATCAGCATACTCGGATGCGGATGGCTGGGAATGCCATTGGCTTTGATCCTTGTCCAAAAGGGCCATGAAGTAAAAGGCTCCACCCGGTCGGATTTAAAATCTGAAGCATTGAGATTGAGTGGGGTATTGCCCTTCGTTGTAGATCTCAGCCAGACGAACAATGATCTGTCCGGTTTCCTGCAAACCGATGTATTAATCATCGCCGTATCGTCGAAACAGGTGGAGGATTTCCGGAACCTGATTCACCAGATTGAAAAATCGCCGGTTCAGAAGGTGCTGTTTGTGAGTTCGACCTCTGTGTACCCCAACACCAATGGCATCGTCACCGAAACTTCGGATGTAACGGATTCGGCCTTAACCCAAATCGAGTCCCTGTTTCGGTCCAGCAACGCATTCAAAACGACCATCCTGAGGTTCGGGGGATTGTTTGGGTACGACAGAAAACCGGGAAGGTTTTTCCCAGCTGGAAAGAAAATCGACCAACCAGAAGGCTTTGTCAATTTCATTCACCGGGATGATTGCATTGGGATCATTGAACAGATCATTGAACAGAACATTTGGCAGGAAACCCTGAATGCCTGTACCGATACGCACCCAACCCGTAGAGCGTTCTATACAAACGAAGCCTTGAAATTGGGTCTGCCAGAGCCTGAGTTTATAGAATCATCCGTGATTGAGTACAAAATTATCAGCAGTGAGAAAGTGAAGGAGATGCTGGGATACAGGTTTTTGTATCCGGATTTGATGGGGTATAAGGAGGGGTAAGGAAGGGTGCATTGAACTCAACTTCGCTACTTGAAACATCCCGGTCTGACCTTCGGTACCGACCAGAATGTTTCAATCGAGCTGCATCCGAACCAATATCCAATAACTATTAACTTTTAACCCTTAATTCTTAACTCTTAACCCTAAACTCCCCTACAGCCAGTTTTTCCTCCTGAACCACCAGAAGTGGAAGCCTGCCATTCCCAGCATAAGAGCCCAGCAGGCAGCATAACCCCATTTCCAGTCGAGTTCGGGCATGAATTTGAAGTTCATCCCATAAACGCCAACCAGGAAGGTAAGTGGCATAAAAAAGGCCGAATAGATGGTAAGAAAACGCATCACCTCGTTGCTTCGCTGGCTGGAGATGGAGAGGTTTAGGTTGATGAGACTGGAAGCCCGTTCGTTCACATCTTCCACCAGCGTATGAATGCGGTTGTACATATCGATGGCATCCTGCGCCAGGGGATCGGAGAAGGAAGAGGACTGAAGAAATTCCAGTAAAGGCGAGGAAACCGTGAACAGCCTTTTCAAAATGGAAGCCTTCCTTCTGATGGCATAAAGGCTCTTGGCGAACGGAGGAAACCGTTCATTTTCAAACAGTTTTCCTTCATAAAAGTCCAGATCCGCCACCAGTTTGAAGAGGATGGGCTCATAGGTACGGAAACATTGCTTCAGCATTTTACACACCAGCTGAAACGAGGTGAGCTCAGCCGGAAGAGAGGCGCTTTTATCCATTATCTCTTCCAACCATGGATAGGCACTTCGTTCAATCGAAATCACCTGATCAGGCTGGTAGAAAATGGCCAGTTTGCGGGTCGCCTCCTGAATGGAATTGAACTCCTTATTGCCCAGAGCCGGATCCAGCACCCGGGCAATTAAAAAGAAACAACCCTCCTCCCCGATCGGCTCCACCTTTGGGAGGTGCTCAGCCTGCAGAATATCCTGAATGTAAATCGGAAGAATCTTCAGATCCTGAGCCAGCTGCTCCAGTTCTTTCTCATCGGGTTCGAGGAAATTGATCCATTCAAACTTCCGGTTCTGTGTGGAAAAAATGGTGGCATGCATGGGTTTTCAGGGAGGAGGATGGTGTTAAGAAGCCGCTTCGATCACCGCTTCTTTGTAAATTTTCTGCACCAGACCCTGCAATACTTTGCCAGGTCCGAGTTCGGTGAAATGGGTTGCCCCATCGGCCACCATGTTTTGCACGGACTGTGTCCAGCGAACAGGTCCGGTGAGTTGTTTGGCCAGATTTTCTTTGATCACCGCCACATCCGAAGAAGGCAGAGCAGTGAAATTCTGGTAAATCGGACAAACCGGAGCCGAGATGGTGGTTTCCAGAATGGCCTTTTCCAGATCGAGGCGGGCAGGTTCCATCAGCGGAGAGTGGAAAGCGCCTCCCACCGGCAGGATCAACGCACGCTTGGCACCGGCGGCTTTCAGTTTTTCGCAGGCGGCTTCCACCCCTTTTATGGAACCTGAGATGACGAGCTGTCCCGGACAATTGTAGTTGGCGGCCACCACGATACCGTCCGTGATTTCGCTGCAGATTTGTTCGACGATTTCATCGGCGAGTCCCAACACCGCAGCCATAGTGGAGGGTTCCAGTTCGCAGGCACGCTGCATAGCCAGGGCACGTTTCAGGACGAGGGACATGCCGTCGTCAAAATTCATGGCGCCAGCGGCAACGAGAGCAGAAAATTCGCCCAGACTGTGTCCTGCGACCATATCCGGATGGAAATTCTCCAGCGATTTTGCCTTGGCTACAGAATGCAGAAAGATGGCAGGTTGCGTTACTTTGGTTTGTTTGAGTTCGTCTTCGGTGCCTTCGAACATGGTTTTCGTGAGATCAAATCCCACAATTTCGTTCGCTCTGGCAAACATGGCCTGCACATCGGCTGACTGATCGTACAGATCTTTTCCCATTCCGGGAAACTGGGCCCCTTGTCCGGGGAAAACATATGCTTTTTTCATGTGATGAATCGAATTGGTGTTTGGAAACGGTTTGTTATTACCTGGCAAATTGCCTTTTATCCAATGCAAAACCGGATTTCCTTCCGCAAGATTATAGGGAAAGAATGGTTCAAAAAAATGGAATTGACGTTCAAGTAAAAAGAAGATTGCATCCCCGGATTTCCGATTCATCCAGACGACCAAAAACCTCAAATTCGAGTTCATTGTGCACCATCCCCAGATCTTCGGTGGCAATGAAACTGCAGGTAGCAAAATTGGCCAGATCCACAATGTTGAGGGCTCCTCTCCCACTTTTCAGGGATTCGCCCAACGGATCTTCGACTTCCCTTCGCAGCACCCGCATGGAAAATCCTGACCTGTACAAACCGTTGGTTCCATAAGCCTGCGACTGCATTTCACTCATTCCATATTCCGAATAGAGGGATTTAATTTCAAGCCTGTTTTGGAGAATCTCCAGAATTTCAGCCTTGCACATTTCGCGACCCAGACCTTTCATACCACCCGTTTCAATCACCACACAATCCTGTAAGGAAATGGGGTATTCTTCCGCCATTTTGAGCAGAGCGTACGTAACCGAGAAAATCAAAGGAGTTTTTCCTTCCGACAAGGCTTGTTGGATGGCGGCTTCGAGAGACTGAAAATCGAGCCGAAAAAACGAAATGGGCGAAGAGTGCAATTCAAAACACTTCACCATATGGATGAGAGAGGATTCGGGATTATCGAGGTAACCGGGCAGCAAACCCAGAATCTGAAATGAATCCAGATTCCCGATCTGGTCTTCAAAAATCTGCCTGGAAACCTGCTCGTAATGTAACAAGGAATGAATGAAATGACGACTGCGCACCATTCCGGTTGTGCCGCTGCTCGAGAACTGAGCCTCTGGCTTCCATTCGCCTGACTGGATGCGTTTCGACTTAAAAAACTGCACCGGCAGAAAAGGCACATCGCAGACGGAGTCGATTTTCTTTTCGTCCTGACCCGTCAGTTCTAAAAACCGTTTGTAGACAGGGTTTGCCACCGCCTGGTAATGAAAAATCTCCATGGCCAGATCATCGAACGAAAGGGTGCCGTCCTGAAGCAGGGCAAGTCGCTGCTCAAAATACCGGTTCTTTTTCGTGGCATCCATCGACCGGGCGGGCGAAATCATTTTCGTTGGAGAATGGCGGCGGTCATGCGGCTCATGCAAACCAGACTTCCGGCTTCGTTGGTGATGCGGATTTCCCAGACGGATATTCTGCGCCCCAGTTGCAAAGGCTTGCAGGTGGCCACCACGATTCCGGAAGTCGCTGATTTGATGTGGTTGGCGTTGATTTCGAGGCCGACTGCGTACATTTTTTCGTCCGGATGAAAGACCGAATTCGCGGCAACGGAAGCAATGGTTTCGGCCAGTGCCACAGATGCTCCGCCATGTAGCAAACCGAATGGTTGTTTGTTGGAAGCCTTCACCGGCATGGTTGCCTTAAGGTAGTCCGGGCCGATTTCTGTGAATTCGATTCCCAATGCTTCCCCCATATTCCCGATACACAACGAATTGAGATCCGGCAGGTTAAGTCCAGCAAAAAAAATACTTTCCATTTTTTCCGTTGAAACGAAACCTCCCGCAAGGCAGGCCGTTAGGAGGCTTCGTGTTTGTTTAGTTGTTTTGAGTATTAGTAAATTCTTCACAAAATCCTGCCGGTGTGGCGGGATTTTGTGTTTTAATCGTCGTCATCGTCATCCGACTCAAACGAATACCTCACAGGATCGAGTTGCAGCGTACCACCATTGAAATCGGTGATGAATTTATTGATGGTGGCTTCGGTCACTTCCAGGACATTGAGATAGGCTTCGAGTCCAAGACCAAATTCGAAATTGTCGTCGATTTCTACGGATTCCGCCACATTGGCTTCACCTGCTTCTTCGATTTCATACATAGCATAGGCTTTGTAGGCTTCGATTTCTTCCGACTCCTCCCCTGTTGAAACAGCGTTGCCATCGTCATCAATCTCAAAATCAAATCCTTTGTAATCCGGGAATTTGGCTTTGGTTTTCACCTCTGCCATTTCCAAAAGATTGGATTCGTACGCAAGCTGAAGAGTTCCAAGAAGGCAATCGTAAATCACAGGCTTGCCTTCATGCTGGCCTACAAACATAAATTCGGCCATTTCATCCGAAACTTCTTCTTCGTCTACGTATTTGAACATTTTGCCCGAAAGCTCAAGTTCTTTTTGGAACCGGGCGATTTCGGCCGGATCAAAACCTGGATTAGTTTGCATTGCTGGTTATAAATTTTTTGAAGTGAATTCCGGTGAGTGCAGCGATTCCACCTAACAGGAAAGGAATCAGAAACTCCACACCAAAAAGAAGCACCGGATGAGGAACCATTAACAGTTTTGAAAGTCTTTGAGCCAGAATATGGCCATTGCTGTGGCTGATCCAGATGGAGGCACCCAGCCAGACGAGTCCTGAACCAAAACCACCAAGCCAGAAACCCAATCCCTTTCCCAACCGGAACGGGAAGGTAGCCAGTATGTTGGCAGGTACCAGAATCCACCAGGGCAGGAACAATGGCAGAACCGAATTGCTCACAAGCACTATCACAAAAAAGATCAGGGCTTCCATGCCGTAAAAGTAGACAGGAAATAAATCCACCAATCAAAAAATCCGATATTCCTGGTTTCTGCTAAACGGTAAACCTTAGTTCAAAAGTTCCAGGTAAGACCGAAGCCATGCACACAAAGATTTCAAACAATCAATCCTGCCCGCGTTTCTGCTTGGAATTGGAAATGTGGTACCAGTGGTTTGAGGCAACAATATTCATTTCAATCTCAAAAACCGTAGGTTTGCAGTTCGCTGTGCAAGATTCAGTTTCACAAACTATTACAGACAGATTTGGATTTCAATCAGAAAATGTGGTCAGAATACCGCAGACTTCACATCTGGCATTTTGCCATCTGGTAATTAACGCATGATCCTTCAGCAGATTTTCTTCGTCTTTCTGTCCGGAATATTCTTGTCCGTGCTGTTTGCCTTTTTCGCAGGATCCGTCAAACTTGAAAAGTACGATGCAGTTAAACCCCTGTTAATGGTAAACCTGCTGGGATTTCTGGGCTGCCTTGCGACCACCTGTTTTAGTTCTCCATTCTTTTACATCACACTTATATTTTCCGGGTTTTTCCTTTATCGAAATAAAATCACAATCAAAGCTTCCTGGTCTGAGTTCTATCTGGTTCCTCTCTTCATCCTGTTTTTTCTCGTGAAGTTTCTACCCCTGTTCAACTTTGAAACCGGGGTGCTGTTTTGTTCTCACTCCGACGACTATTGTTACATTCAGCAGACCACAATGCTGATGGATAAAAAGGTTGAACTACCATACTACAACATTGTAAACCAGTATTTTGGGAGCGAAAGCAAGTTTGGTTTTTACCATTATTTCGAATTTTATGTATTGTCTTTTTTAAAGCTGATAACAGGATTTTCCCTGTATCATCTGTATCATTTTGTGCTGTGGCCGTTTTTACAGATTTGCGGGTTTTATGCGGTTATGCGCTTTTTTTCCAATTGCTATCGACAAGCAACCCGGATCGATTATTTTTTCATGCTCACTATTTTCAGCACACTCCGCTTCACAGTGGCTGATGAAATAATCAATTCCGCATTGGATTCAGCATTTCTAAAAGTGTCATTCTTTCAGAACTATTCCTTTTCTCAGCCTCTTTCCTTTTGGGGAGGAATGAAAAATGTGCTGACTTTCATTTTCATTTTTCCATTGCTGGAATTGGTCTGGGAAAGAAAATGGACAGGTTCTCTGGTCCTGTTTCTTCTTAATATTTCGGTGAGTATTGTCCACGGCCCTATATGCGCCCTGATAATTTTCACATTCCGGTTCATTGATATTATCGGGAAGAAGGCCGCTGCCATTCTTTCGGTCCTGATCTTTTTGGCTTCCCAGGTCTTCATCCATTATCAGTTTGACTATCCGGCATCCTTGCTGTTGTTGTCAAATTTCAACGGACTGTTTGAAAACTATTTCGGATTACTTTTTGCGGCCCTTGTGTTTTTCCTATGCAACCGGGGGATCATCCGGAAACATTCCTTGCTGGCCGGCCTGCTTTTGTATCCCCTAATTTACCTTCGGCATGGCTGGTTTTTTAAGTTATTCCTCGTATACCTTGGCTATTTCCTCTTTGCATACCGAAAAACCATTGCTTCACTAAAAGCTTATCCTTTCCTACCTATCTTTCTAATCATCAGTGCATTTGCCAGTATTGCTGGTATGTACATAACCGATGCCGGACAATTCAGGCAAAATTTCAACTACATTTTTGCCCTTGTTCTATTTTGTGAGGTTCTAGGCCGCTTTCGCACTACTTCTAAATCAAACTATTTACAAATCTCAGCTGTGGCCGTATTGCTTCCACTGTGCTATGTTTCACTTTATGTTGATCATCAAAGACCTTTGCATCAGGAATCTCCTTCCCAATTACAATTGCCAAAAAAGGAAATCCTGAAAGCGTTTTGCCTTCCTGTATACCAAAACATCCCGTTTCACTACCAGAACCTCCTGGGCAATACCCTGATGAACGAGCAGGATAATATTGTTGTTCTTCCCGGAGGCTTTGATAAACTACAGCCAGATAAACTACTCACTCTGGAAAAATCGGGTAGAATTGATGAGAATGTCTACTTCAAATTCTGGAAATCCGGCCAATATGGACAGGATGGGGTCGCTGCCGCCTTTGCCAGGAAATATGATGTAGATCTTGTCATGATCGACAGTCAGGCGGTATACCAATCAGAGATCCACTACTTCAAACGTATTTCAAAATCGACCTTCCGCGAGAAAAATAAAAACTACTTTATTTTCAGATTAAAGTAATGAAGGTGCCTCACAAAAAAGGCAGCTGAATTTTTTAGTTCAGCTGCCTTATAAGTAAGAGGATTCCCTTTGAATCTCGTTATGAAATCACCCCAAGTTCTTTGCCCACTTTTATAAAAGCAGCAATGCACGTGTCGAGATGATGACGTTCGTGAGCCGCTGAAATCTGAACCCGTATCCTGGCTTTGCCATGCGGAACAACCGGGTAGTAAAATCCGATTACATAGATTCCTTCTGAAAGAAGTTTTTCCGCAAATTTCTGAGCGAGAACAGCATCGTACAACATCACAGGACAGATAGGATGTGTGCCGGGACGAATATCGAATCCGGCTGCCACCATTTTCTCACGGAAATACAAGGTATTGACCTCAAGCTTGTCCCGAAGTTCCGTTGTTTCGGTGAGCATGTCCATCACCGCAATACTGGCGCCCACAATTGACGGTGCCAATGCATTGCTGAACAAATAGGGACGGGACCGTTGACGCAGTATGTCCACCACTTCTTTCCTGGCAGCTGTAAATCCACCGGAAGCACCACCCAATGCTTTGCCCAATGTTCCGGTGATGATATCGACACGATCCATCACGCCTTTCAGTTCGTGAACACCACGACCGGTGGCGCCCATAAATCCTGTCGAGTGGCATTCATCAATTCCGACCAGGGCCTGGTATTGATCTGCCAGATCACAGATTTTATCCAGCTGGGCGATGGTGCCATCCATGGAAAAGACTCCGTCCGTAAAAATGAGTATCTGTTTGGCCCCTGCTTCCCGTGCTGCTTTGAGCTGGGTTTCGAGGTCGGCCATATCGTTGTGTTTGTAGCGGTACCGCATGGCTTTGCACAAACGCACACCGTCAATAATCGAGGCATGATTGAGCTCATCCGAAATGATGGCATCTTCTGCTCCGAGCAAGGGTTCAAACAAACCACCGTTGGCATCAAAGGCAGCGCAGTACAGGATGGTGTCTTCTGTTCCGAGAAACTTCGAAATTTTTGCTTCCAGTTCCTTGTGAATATCCTGTGTACCGCAGATGAAACGGACGGAACTCATTCCAAATCCATGTGTATCGATGGCGGCTTTGGCGGCTTCAGTCACCCGTGGATGAGAACTGAGGCCCAGGTAGTTGTTGGCACAGAAATTCAGGACTTCTCCCCCTGGTTCAGCAGTAATTTCAACTGCCTGAGGTGTGGAGATGATGCGTTCTTTTTTGTAAAGTCCCTGCGCCTGAATGTCGTCGAGTGTCTGGCGCAATGAAGATTGGAGGGTGTACATAATACGGTATGGAAAAACTTGACTGTTGGTTTCAGAGGCCATCTGCCTTTGAAACGGAATGCAAGTATAATCGCTCCCGGATTTCCCTTTGGTAATTTCTTTCTGTCTGAAGGATCGCAGTTAGATTTCCCCTACCTGTTATTGCTCTTGTTCTTCCAGCTTCACTTTTGGGTATTTCCGCTTGATTTCCACCAGTTCAAACAATATTGATTTGTTTTCAGGAGAAAGTTCGCTGGCGTGATGATACAAGGCATAGGCATGATTGGCAAGCTCTTCGGCATCAAAAGCTTCCGCGGTTTTCGCTTTCCTCATCAGGTAACCTGCATAGGTTGAATTGATCTGAACTTCATTTGGATCAGATTTTTGAAGGGCTTTAAAAAGGGCTTCTGCTTTCTTAAAATCGGCTTTCTTCTCATACACCAATGCTTTTGTGAGCACAAGTTCTGAATTAGATCCAAGATTCTGATCCAATGGTTTCAGAATGACCATTGCTTTTTTCACTTCATCTGCTTCAATGTACAACCGGGCAAGGGCACAGGCAACCGGGATATTTTCGGGATGCAACAGGTTTCCTTGCTCCAGAATTTTCTTTGCTTCGTCTCCCTTGCCTGATTTTTTGTACAGGTCAGCTAGCTCCAGAAAAACAACCGGATTGGTCCAGCCAATTTTAATGAGCGTATTGTATTCCTTTTCTGCCACATCCGGCTTGTCTGCTTTTCTGTACGCCACGGACTTATAAAACCGGATCCACTCCCAGGTCATCTGTTCTTCAGCCCAGTACCGATCGACAACAGACTGGCTTTTGCCCGTCAGTTTATAGGTTTCCAGACACAACTGAAACAAGGAAGCCGCTTTTTCTGCATCAGCTGGTGAATTGTATCGTTTGCTTAATTCAAGGGCTTCCCGTCCGAGATTACTCAGATCGATGGTGCTGGTGGCAAGATTGGATTCTGTCGCCATCCGGAATTCGCCTTTTTTATCCAATTCGATGATGCGGGTCAAAGCTTTGGCCGATTCCACATACAAATCGGTTTCCTTGTATTTTTCCTTGAGCTGGGCATCGTCCATAATCGCCAGAAGGGTATTGGATTTCAACACCCAGGAAGATGCCTGAATACTGGTAGAATCGCCCTTACAGAGCTTTTCAGCTACCTGATACAAGCTGTCGATCTGGGCTCGGTACACCGTGAGATCAGAAGTGCTTCTCTGCGCCTTTGCTCCGGACTGGAAAAAGAAAATCAGAGAGAGAAAAAGAAGGGTTGATTTTACCCGGGTTTGGAAACTATTTTGCATGACGGAATTCCGGTAATACAACTCCAAAACAAACCGGTACAGAAACAAGTGGGCAGATACTTTATCGAGATTTCTTACAATGGTGCCAATTACAGTGGATGGCAAAGTCAAACCAATGCTCCTTCTGTCCAGGAAACCCTTCAAACGACGGCACGCAAGGTTTTCAAACAGGAGATCGAAATTGTAGGAAGCAGCAGAACAGATGCCGGTGTTCATGCGCTCAGGCAGATTGCACAATTGGACTTTGAACCATCTGAAGAACTGACCCAGTGCGTTTTCCGCTGGAATATGGCCTTACCCGATGACATTGCAGTACGACAGATCCGGGAGGTAAAATCAGATACGCAATGCCGGTTTGATGCCATTTACCGTTCCTATCAATACATCATTACCCGAAAAAAAGATCCGTTTTATGAAGGCAGATCCTTGTTCTGGTATGGGGCTTTGGATCTGGATTCGATGGAGAAATGTTGCCAGATGATCCTTGATGCCCATGATTTTCAGGCGTTCAGCAAAGTTCACACAGCCGTGAATCACTTCGAATGCGATATCCAGGTAGCAAACTGGCAAACGGACGGACACCTGTTATTATTCAATATTAAAGCCAACCGCTTTCTGCGGGGCATGGTCCGGGCCCTGGTTGGTACCATGATGGAAGTGGGAAAGGGAAGAAAAAACCTGGAAGATTTTGCGGCTATCCTGAACGGAAAAGACAGAAAAAAAGCCGGTGAAAATGCACCGGCCTGTGGATTGTTTTTGGTTGAAGTCGGTTACCCGGAGACAGTGTTTGTTTAGTGAATCCGAGTAAGTCAAGCCTTCACTTGTTTATCTGTTTAAATGGTTTCAATCATAAAATTATGATTGGTAAACACACAGGTATCGGCGGCAATGGTTAGACTTTCCCTCACCATTTCTTCGGCTGTAAGATGTGAAGCATGCCTTTTCAGAGCATATGCCGCTGACTGAGCATACAGGCTACCTGATCCGATGGCTGCAATACCGAAGTCAGGCTCAAGCACATCTCCGGTTCCGGAAATAATGAGAAGCTCGTCTTTATCAGCACAAATCAGCATTGCTTCAAGCCGACGCAGGTAACGGTCGGTACGCCAATCTTTTGCCAGTTCAATGGCGGCTCTTTTCAACTGACCTTTGTATTGATCCAGTTTTTGATCAAATCTCTCCATCAGGGCAAATGCGTCGGCGGTACTTCCGGCAAAACCCGCAACCACGAGGTTGTTGTGCAACCGCCGGATCTTTTTCACATTGCTCTTGGCGATGGTGTTGTTCATGGTGGCTTGTCCGTCGGCACCGATGCATATCTGGCCATTGTGCATGATTCCGATGACGGTCGTAGCGTGTATTTTCGGCATTACGTGGCTCATGAATATCTATTTGGTTTTGAAAAACTGCTAAATTAGTGGTTATCGGGGATTCCGTCTGTTAAGAACCAGCTCCCTCTTCTTTGATGGTGACCATGAGTTTGTCGATTCGGTTGACATCCATATCAACCACTTCAAACTCGTAATTTTTCCATTCAAAACGGTCACCAGTCGATGGAATCTGTTTCGACAGATGGAGAATAAATCCACCAAGTGAATGGAATCCGGTACGGTCTTCCTGTGCCACATCGTCGATTTCAAAATACTGGAGGAATTCTTCAAACGGAAGGAGCGCATCAATCAGGTAGCTGTTTTCCTCCCTTTGAATGATGGAAATCTCATTCTCTTCATCCGGTGTATCGTGCTCGGCCACAATTGATTCAAACAAATCAGACTGAGTCAGAACGCCCTGAACAGAGCCGTACTCATCCACCACAACCGCGATTTTGGTTTTGTTCGCTTTGAACTCTTCCAGAGCGGCAAGTGCTTTCATATTTTCCGGTATCACCCGGGCATTGTCCATCAGATAGCGGATGTTGGCCATCCGTTCTCTTTGAAGGGCCACCAGAAATTTCTTGGAGCTGAGAACACCCACCACTTTATCAATCTCATCGTCGCAAACGGGAAACAAAGAATGGTTGGATTCTACAATCTTCTCCAGAATATCCTGGGTCTCGGCGTTGACATCTATCCATTCTACTTCAATCCGGTTGGTCATGAGGGAAGCTACACTCCGGTCTCCCAGGAGAAGTACCCGCTCCATCATATCCTGTTCCAGTTCTTCAATTGTTCCGGAATTGGTTCCCTGGGCAATCAGTTCTTTCACTTCTTCTTCTGTTACCTGAACTTCTTCTGTATGAGAATCGATTCCGAAAATCCGGAGGATTCCGTCTGTTGTGCCGGACAGCAACCAGATCAGAGGCGCAACCAGTTTTGAAATCCCATTCATCAACGGTGCCAGGGAGCTGGCAATGCGTTCCGGATTGTGCATTCCGATTCGCTTGGGAACCAGTTCGCCGATCACAAGGGAGAAAAATGTAACCACAATTACGACAGACGGAAAGGCAATCCAGTTGGCTGTTGTTGCCTCGATACCGGCGTCTGTGAGCAAAAGATTCAACCAGATAATGAGGCTTTTCCCGGAAAAAATACCGGTAAGTATACCGGTTATGGTGATGCCGATCTGAACCGTGGAAAGGAAACGACTTGGTTTAGAGGAGAGTTCCAGGGCCATTCTGGCTCCCTGAGAACCTTTTTTTGCCTGGGTCTCCAAACGGCTGCGTTTACTTGAAATGATGGCAATTTCCGCCATCGACAGCAAACCATTTGAAACGATTAAAATCAGGATAATGAGTAGCTCGTCTACCATATTCTGACATTATGGTGAAACGATTCCGGTGTATTCCCGGGAGGGTATGGTTGGGGAGGTTCTCCGGTCGGACTACTATCCATTCTTGTGCGATTATGCCACAAAGTAACAGGAGGGATTGAAAATAAAAAAGCCCCATCCAGAGAATGAGGCTTTTCGGTGATCAAAAATCCTTATTGAATTTCTATTAAGCGTTCAGGTTTTACCTTGGCTTCTTCCCGTTTTGGCAGGAAGATTTTCAGGATTCCGTCCGTGTAGGAAGCGTTTATCCTTTCATTGTCAATGGTTTGCGGAACAGTAAAGTTTCGTTTAAACGAACCTGTACGGAATTCCCGGCGGGTGAATTTCCCGTTTGATTCCTCTTTCTTTTCTTCATCTGAATAAGCGATCGAAAGATTGGACTGGTTGAGATTAATCTGAAAATTTTCCTTTTTCAGGCCGGGAGCCGCCACATCAATTTCATAACCGTCCTCTTTTTCAAAGATGTTTACGGATGGAAGAAACTGGTTTTGAAA
>ERZ795056.5017-NODE-5017-length-13430-cov-14.486953_pt1 | contig 13430 bp, 9 predicted proteins | sample MGYA00375140_ERZ795056 | MGnify/ENA primary metagenome ERZ795056 (study PRJEB30185, sample SAMN05720227) | activated sludge metagenome | isolation source: Anaerobic digester | place: USA | collected 2015-03-09 ...
ACAACAACCGGATCTTCCCCCTGCCCGTCCGCAGCACGTCTTCCTGTTCCAGTTTTTTTAAAATACGTGTGACCACTTCGCGGGTGCTGCCGATTTCTTCGGCAATTTGCTGGTGCGTGATGTCGATCACCCGCGAGCCGAATATTTGTGCCTTTTCACGCAGCATTTCCACGATACGGTCGTCTGTTTTTTTAAAACTGATGTTGGTCACCAGTTGCAGCAATTCTTCAAAACGGCTTTGATACAACTGGAAAATGTATTCCGCCCAGGCAGGGTGTTCCTTTACCAGTTTGGCCGCTTTTTCGGGCCGGATAAAAATGATCTCGGTCTCCTCGATCGTTACGGCTTTTATTTTGCTGGAAGTGCCGGTCAGGGCGCCCAGTATGGCCATCACACAACTTTCGCCCGGCCGGATGTAATAGAGCAGGATTTCATTGCCGCCGTCGTCTTCGGCCACCACCTTGATGTGTCCGCGCAGAATGACCGGTATACTTTTAACGTAAGCCTGAAAATTCAGGACCACCGAGCCGGCAGGCAGGATTTTTACGTCGTTTTCATCGGCAAGTTTGCGGAGCAGGCCTGGATCGGTTTGCATATAAGTGGAATTAGTTTGGAAACACCGGAAACGTCGGTGGTGTTCCGGAGCCCGGATAGTGGCAAAGATGCGGATACCATCCGGATGTGTAAAAAAAAATTCTGCGGGCATCAGGGTAAGTCAAATCTGGTGTGTCTCAGGGTAAAGATTTCGATTACTCACAAAAACGATCCATTAAGCAATGACAACCAAAATGAATTTTTCCGCCCTGCTGCTCACGGCAGTTACCTTGTTTACCCTGTCTTCCTGCGACGTATTCGGTGTGCGCGGCAACGGCGAACTCGAAACGGAAATCCGAAACGTCGATAATTTTCATGCCCTCGAAGTGAACGTGCCCGGTGACGTTGAAGTACGCACCGGCAGCGAATACAAAGTGGAGGTGACCTGCGAAAACAGCGTAATCGCCTACCTCGAAACCGTAGAAGATGACGGCGTACTGAAAATCCATTTCGACCGCGACGTATTCGATGTCGACAACCTGAAAGTCCGCGTTTGGGCGCCGTCGTGGGACGGTTTCAAAATCAATGGAAGCGCCGATGTGGACGTGCCCGATGCCATTCAGGGCGACCAACTCAACCTGGGCATTTCCGGCAGCGGCAACCTGAAGGTGTTCAACGTCGATTTTAACAAGATCGATACCCGCGTCAGCGGCAGCGGCGACGTATACCTGGCCGGTGTGGCCGACGACCTGAAATGCACCGTCAGCGGCAGCGGAAATGTGGACGCTCTCAGCTGCCCGGTCAAAACAGCCACGGTGACCGTTTCCGGCAGCGGCGACGTGCGTGTGAACGTCAGCGAAAGCCTGAACGTGACCGTGAGCGGTAGCGGCGATGTGGAATATGAAGGAAATCCGCAGGTGACACAGCAGGTGTCGGGCTCGGGCAATGTGCGAAAAATCTAGTACCACCGAACCCCAGTTCGGTGCAATTATCGGTATCTAGTACCACCGAACCCCAGTTCGGTGTAATTATCGGTAGCACGGCTTTCAAGCCGTCGGGAAGGCGCCATTCATGGCGCCGGAATATTATACGTGCGACAGAAATGTCACACTCCCGACGGCTTGAAAGCCGTGCTACCGATACGTTTTACATTCAAAAACAAAAAAATCCGACACGCTTCTGTCCCGGTGCGGATTTTCGATTCGCTCCCACAAAACCCACCCTTCCGGTACGTCACCGGAAAACTTCCGCTGCCGGAAATGCGGGAAAATCCCGCCACTCCGATCCGCTTCGTCCGATGAAAAAATGACCACCCAATGCCGGGCCAACGCGAACAAATGCTGCAGGTAAAGCTGGTACACACGCTCCTCCGTCAAATGAAAAACAACCTCCAGTGAAATAGCCAGATCTGCCTGAAAATCAACAGGTTCGAAATGCTCCGGGTCGTATACGGAAAACGTTTTGCCAGTATCTCCCGAAAATAATTCCCGGCAACGCGCCACGGCAGAAGGAGAAATGTCCAGGCCGGTGTAGGCAGGATATTTTGCCAGCAGCAACTGCTGCCCGTCGCCGCAACCCAGTTCCACTACCGTTTGTATGCCGCGTTTTTCCACGAATGCATTCAGCACCCCGGCCTTGTATTCCGCCAGTACGCCCGATGATCCGGCGCCGGAGTCACCGCCTTGCGCGTAGCGGCGTTCCCAGTAGCGTTGGCTGCCGGGGTAACGGAGGCGGCGGATGGTGGCGATGCATGTTTGGAAGCGTTTCATGGAATGGTTTACGCCGAACTGGGTTCGGCGGTACGTGAGGAATGGTTTACGCCGAACAGGGGTTCGGCGGTACGTTATTTACCTACAATTTCAAATTTCTGTTCCAGCCGGTATCCGTCCTTGTCCACCAGCGCCAGCACGTGCGGCCCGACGGGCGGTTGCAGCGCCATCTGGTGAAAAGTTTTCGTGCTGCCGAGGTACACGCCGTCGAGGTGCCAGAAAATCTCGATGCCCGGCGTCCGGTGCGCCACCTGGAAAACGGTGCTGCTCAGTTTGCCGTCCAGGTCGACCGGCACGTAAATCCGGGTCGGGTTTTTCGGGTAAATGAGTTGCATGGGCGACTGTACGTGTGCCGTTTGCGAGCCGATACAATCCGCGCGGAAAGGCGGCGGCGACACATATGAAGGGTTTTTACTTTTAAAATAAAACTCTTCGATAGGCGGCAGCACGAACCACGGTACGTGCTGCATAGAGGCAGGTGAGGCGCAATCGCTGTTCACCTGCCACAGCCCCGTAGAGTCGAGGTGCAGCAATTGGTGGTTCGGGCAGATAGCGGCTTTTAGTCCGCTTTTGGGAATCCACAGGGTGTCTTTTGCACAAAGATCGCTGCCCCGCCATCCGCTGTTCCGGCAAACGGGCGCCTGTACCATGTCGTCGTACGGCGGATCGAACCAGCGCTCGCCGCCGGGCAATTGTTCGAAAATTTCAAACAGTACCGGCGCCGCCATTTCCACGCCGAGTAGCCCCGGGCGTCCTTCCCCGTCGGCATTGCCCACCCATACGCCGACGGCATACCGCGGTGTTACGCCCGCTGCCCAGGCGTCGCGGAACCCCATGCTGGTGCCTGTTTTCCAGGCAATGGGCCGGCCGGCGCGGAATAGTTCCCATTCCCCGGCGCTGTTGGGGCGTTCCACTTCGCGCATCGCCTCGAACGTGTACCAGATGGAGGCGGCGCTGAGCAGGTCGGTTGTACTTTGCTGCGCCTTGTTTTGTGCCCCCGCTTTTCCTTTCAGCAGGGCAGGCGCCCGGAAATCGTCGGAAGCATAGCGGCCGTTGCGTTCGTAAAAATTGCCTAGCCGCCGCGCCATGCAGGCGTAAATATTGGTGATGTCGCTCAGGCTGGCTTCCGCGCCTCCGAGGATGAGCGAGAGCCCGTAGTGCGCGGGCGGGCGGTTGAGGGTGGAAATGCCCAGGCGTTGCAGGTTGAAATGGAATTTTTCCAGACCGTATTGTTGCAGCAGCAGCACGAACGGTACGTTGAGGGAACGGATGAGCGCGCGTTTGGCAGGCACCGCGCCATCGTAGGTTTCGTAATAATTTTCCGGTTTGTACTGCCCGAGTTGGGTCGGCACGTCGTGCAGCAGGCTGTTGGGCAGGATATCGCCGTTTTCCAGCGCCAGGGCGTACAGGTACGGTTTCAGGATGCTGCCCGTGCTGCGCGGGGCCGTGAGAATGTCTACCGATTCGCCGTGCTCCCTGCCGGCGCCCTGCACGTTGCCGACGTAGGCCAGTACCTCGCCGGTGGCTACGTCGATGATGATGGAGGCGAGGTTATGTACGTCGTTGCCTCGGTAAATTTCCTGCCGGCGCGCCAGAATACTCGTTATACGTTGTTGCAGGTCTTTATCGAGTGTCGTGTGAAAACGCGATGCGCCGCCGGCTGCCAGGCGGTCGAGCAGGTGCGGCGCCAGTTGGGGCAGCGGCAGGGGTTGTTCGGGCAAAGGTTCTTCCTGCGATAACTCACACTCCGCCGCGCTGATGGTCCCATTGTCGCGCAGGCGCTCCAGCAGACCGTTGCGCTTGAGCAGGAGTGCGTTGCGGTTGCGGCCGGGGTGAATCAGTGCGGGGCTGTTGGGCAAAACCGCCATCGTGGCCGCTTCCGCCCAGGTCAGTAAATGCGGGCTTTTGCCATAATATCGCCAGGAAGCGGCTTCGATGCCCACCACGTTGCCGCCAAACGGGGCATGCGAAGCGTACAGGTTGAGAATGGATGTTTTGGAATAAGTGAGTTCGAGCCGGGTAGCCATGAACACCTCCTGGATTTTTTCCAGAATGGTACGCGACGGGTTGCCGCGCGCCATGCGGATTACCTGCATGGTAAGGGTGCTGCCCCCGCTCACAACCTGCCCGTGTTTCAGATTGAGCCACATGGCACGCCCCAGACTGATAGGATCGACCCCCGGGTGCCAGCGGAAACGTTTGTCCTCGAAAGCGATGACACAGGCGGCGTATTTGGTTGGTACGGAGTCGCTCTCCGGAAAACGCCACTGTCCGTCGGTAGCGATGCGCGCGCCGAGCAATTGTCCTTCGCGGTCTTCCAGTACCACGGAAACAGGCTCATGGAACAATGGGCTGGGCAGGCAAAACAGCCATACCAGCAGCAAAATAGCCAGCGCTACGGACGTTTTCGGGTGCCGCCGAACCCAAAGCGACATGCGCGAATAGAAACGGGAAAAGAAACGACCCATACCGCCCGCACGAATCGCGGACAGCCTTTGTCTGAACTTTTCAGAAGTAAAACGCCCCCGAAAAGTCTGGAGCATTCTCATATACCTTTCCCGGAAACCCATATTGCGCATCTTGTATCCGGACTATTTGTTGTTTTGAGATAATAAACCGCTCCGGCACAATCCCATGTAGTCTTTCCAGGCCCGTCGTGCTGCCTCGAATTGCTCCTTAGAAGTAGCGGGTGATTCCTGTTCCAGTTGCAGCAATGCATCGTAGGCAGATTCGGCAGCGTGTACGATTTCCGGATTTTTTTTGGAAGTGTCCGGCGGCCAGCGTTGTTCCATTTCCGCTACATATGCGGGGATATATTCCACCAAACGCCGCGTCAGTTCGGTATTGTTGTATATCAAGGCTTGCCGGAAAGGTTCTGCCACCTGCATACTGATCTGTTCGAGTGGCATGGAAACGCCGCGGGCGACGAGGTCCTCCGTTGCCTTAGTGAGCGCATCCAGGCGTTTTCGGTCGGAATCGCCGAGTGATTTTCCGTCGATTTCCCGAATCTGCGCCTGCAATTCCGCAGCCTGCGCTTTGGATTCCTGCGCTGATTCGGGCCCTGGCAACACCGGTAGAAACAGGGTGTCTTTTCCGGCGGTCAACTGAAATTTTTCCGGAACCGACATGATTTCCAAAAACCGGTGCTCCGCTTCGCGCAGCCGGTCGGTATCCGACTGGCAGGCAGTGATGAAAAAAAGACAGCAACAAAGCCACGAAAGAAATTTCATTCAGTTACCAATAATAATGTTCGATATTTCAGGCTACGCGCCCCGCCACAAGTTTCAACAAAAAAATACTTTACCCGTTATCAATCCGCTAAAACTATTCCGCATCAGCGACTGTTTTCGCCATAATTCTAAAAATCGATTCCGACAATGCCGCTTATTGAACGTTCTTCCTTTCCCGGCGCGCCGCGCTGGCAGTTCAACGGACACCTGCAAACGCTGGCGCCGGGCATCCTGCGCCGTGTAAAAGGCATTGATTATCAACGCGAAAGAATAGAAACGCCCGACGGCGATTTTCTCGATCTCGACTGGCTTCTGCACGGCAATCCGCGGCTGGTTATCCTGACCCACGGCCTGGAAGGCAGTTCGGCCGGGCAATACATCCGCGGTACGGCCCGGCATTTTGTGCAAAACGGCTGGGATGCTTTGGCCTGGAATTGCCGTTCCTGTTCCGGGGAAATGAACCGCCGTTTCCGCATGTATCACCATGGCGATACCGAAGATATCGATACTGTCGTGCGCCACACCCTCGAAACCGGACGTTATGAAACGGTGGTGCTGGTGGGTTACAGCATGGGGGGCAATATCACGATGAAATATTTCGGCACCAAAGGCGCCGATCTGGCGCCACAGATAAAAGCGGGGGTGGCGTTTTCTTCGCCCTGCGACATAGCCGCCGGATCCGACGCTCTCGACCGCTGGGATAATTATATTTACAAAAAGCGGTTTATGGCGTTTCTGGAACGAAAGATGCATTTGAAAAACCAGCAATTCCCCGGTAAACTGGATGTGTCCAAACTAAAAGACGTGCGCCGCTGGCACGATTTCGACGAGTGGTTTAGCGCACCTATCTGCGGTTATGCCTCGGCGGCGGAATTTCACCGGAATGCATCGGCCAAAAACTTCCTCGCCGGCATCCGGGTGCCCACCCTGCTGGTTAATGCCGTGAACGACCCCATTCTCACCCCCGAATGTTTCCCGACGGAAATTGCCGAAACGCATCCGTATTTCTATTTCGAACTGTCGCCCGGCGGCGGTCATTGCGGCTTCCGGGCCAGAGGCGACCGCGAGTCGTCATGGTCGGAGCGGCGGGCGCTGGAATTTTGTGAAACGCAGATTATGCGGATTTGAAATGCGGATTACGCGGATTTTGAATGCAGGTGGAAGTGGATCATTTCAAATATGAATTTGAGCAGATAATTACAGATTTTTGCAGGAGTAATTATGATTAAACACTTTTTAAAGTTGAATAGCCTGTGAAAACCCGAGTTGCCAATCCGCGTAATCCGCAAATAATCTGCGTAATCCGCGTCACATGAATGATCTCCAGCAATACAACGAGGCTTTTCGCGCATTTCTTCAAACGCTGAACCCTGCGCAGCAACTGGCCGTGGAAACGACCGAAGGCCCCGTGTTGGTTGTGGCTGGTCCGGGCACCGGCAAAACACATATCCTCACGGCACGTATCGGCAATATTCTGCTGCGATCGGATGCGCGGGCGCAAAACGTATTATGCCTCACTTTCACCGACGCCGGCGCCAACGCCATGCGGCAGCGGCTGCTCGAACGCATCGGTCCGGAAGCCCACCGGGTGCCGATCTTTACTTTCCACGCTTTTTGCAACCGCGTGATTCAGGAGAATCCCGAGGCTTTCGGAAAAGGGAAACTGGAGCCGCTGAGCGAACTGGAGCGCATCGAAATGGTGCGGCAAATGCTGGTCAAATTGCCGACGGAGCACCCGCTCCGCGAAGGCAGGAAGGATATTTTCCAGTTTGAAAACCATTTGCGCGACCTGTTTTCCACCATGAAAAAAGAAGGCTGGACGCCGGGTTTCGTGCTAAAAAAATGCGACGAATTCATCCGGGGCCTGCCAACCAATCCCGATTTTATTTACAAGGTAAAAACGAAAAACGCCCGGAAAGGTGACCTGAAACAGGCGCAAATAGACGACGTCATCCAGAAAATGACACGCCTGAAAGCCGCTGCCGACTTGTATCCGCGTTACCAGCAAATGCTCGAACGCAGTGGCCGCTATGAGTACGAGGACATGCTGCTGTGGGTGACGAAAGCGTTTTCAAAAAACGAAGCCCTGCTGCGTACGTACCAGGAACGTTACCAGTATGTGCTGGTAGACGAGTTTCAGGATACCAACGGCGCACAGTTCCAGTTGCTGAATCAGTTGCTCGATTACTGGGAGATTCCCAATATTTTTATTGTCGGCGACGACGATCAGAGTATTTTCGAATTTCAGGGCGCCCGCCTCGAAAACCTGGTACAGTTTTACCAGCAATATCGCAAAGGCTTGCAAACCATTGTGTTAGAGGAAAATTACCGCTCGGCGCAGCCGATTCTGGATATTTCCGGAACGGTGATTCGCAACAACACGATCCGTGCCATCAACCGGCTCGATCAGCCGCTGACCAAAGTGCTGCGCGCGATGGCGCCGCGTTTCCTGACGGCCTCACCCGGACACGTTCCAGCGCGTATGGTCGTGTATGAAAACCGCCTGCACGAACTGGCCGACGTTGCCGGGCAAATCCAGCGGCTTATCGCAGGCGGCACCCCTCCTTCCGACATTGCTGTGCTGTATGCCCGGCACCGGCAGGCGACGCGCCTGCTCACGCTGTTCGAAAAAAAGGGGATTCCGTACCAGACCAAACGCCCGGTAGATGCGCTGGAATTGCCGGTAATGCAGCAATTCCGTGAACTGCTTACGTATCTGCGGGAAGAAGTTTCGGAGCCGTTTTCCGGCGACCACCGCCTGTTCCCGCTGTTGCACGCTTCGTTTTTCAACCTGGCATCTTTCGACCTCGCCCGGATCGCACTGGCGATTCGCCGGGCAGCACAAGAGCAGTCGGGCCACGGCAATGCGTTGTATGTAAAAGCCGGACAGGTGGAAACACGCGAACGGTTCTGGCGCGCCCTGCTGAGCGATACCGCATTTCTGGAAACGCTGCAATTGTCTGATTTTCAAAAATATGTACAACTCGCCGAACGCCTCAACGGCTGGGTAGCCGACGCGGCCAATCTGCCATTGCCCCAACTCGTAGAGCGTCTGTATACGCAAAGCGGGCTGGTTTCCTGGGCCCTCAACCAGCCCGACAGGGTGTGGCATATCCAGGTGCTGCACACGTTTATGGAATTTGTACGGCGCGAATCGGCACGTAATCCGCGCCTGGCTGCGGTGCCCGGCGGGCTCGGACATTTGCTTGATTTAATGCGCAGTATGGACGATAACCAACTGGCCATGCCGGTAGCGCAACCCGTACAAAGCGGTCCGGGCGTGCAAATGCTGACGGCGCACTCGGCAAAAGGGCTGGAATTCGAGCACGTTTTTCTGTTCGATTGCAGCGACGATGCCTGGGAAAAAAGTGCAGGCAATAAGAGCGGCCGATTCCCGCTTCCGCCTACACTTACCTTATCGGGAGAAGAAGATGCCATGGAAGCCCGCCGCCGGCTGTTTTACGTGGCGCTCACCCGCGCGAAAGCCAACCTGCAGATTTCTTGGGCAGCCACGGCCGACGACGGCAAGGCAATCACTCAAACGCGTTTTGCGGACGAAACGGCGCTTCCACACGAAAAAGTGTCTATCCCGTCCGCATTGCTGCTGGAAACACAGACGCAACTGCTGCTGGAGCCGCCGCAGCCGGTGATCAGTTTCCCCGAGCCTGCTTTACTGGATGAGTTGCTGGCCGATTTCAGCCTCAGCATTACGGCCATGAACAGGTACCTGCGCTGTCCGCTGGCTTTTTATTATGAAGACGTTTTAAAAATCCCGGCAGCCATGAGTGAGGCGGCGGCATTCGGCGTAGCCATGCACGGCGCCTTGCAGCAATTTACGCTGAAAATGAAAGCCGATAAAAAAATGCAATGGCCTTCAGCGGATTCGCTGCTGCGCATTTTTACACAGGAAATGGACCGGCAACGCGGCTATTTTTCTGAAAACGGGTTTATACAACGTATGGCGCTGGGGAAGGATTACCTGCGCCGTATTCATGTAGAACAGGTGCCTTACTGGCGCAAACGGGCCATCGTGGAAAGGAAAGTGGATAAAATCGAACTGGATGGCGTGCCGCTGACCGGCGTTATAGACAAGGTCGAATGGCTCGAAAACCGCACCATCCGTGTAGTCGACTACAAAACAGGTACGCCGGACCCGAAAAAAACGGCGCCGCCCGATGAAAAACAACCGCATGGCGGCGAGTACTGGCGGCAAATGGCATTTTACCGCGTCCTGCTGGAAACGGCGCGTATTTACCCGGAAGAGGTAGGTAAAACGGCTATTTCCTGGCTGGAGCCGGATAAGCGGGGCGTTTTTCAGGTAGTGGATATCGAATTTTCCGGTGCGGAAATACTGGCGATGAGAGATACGATCAAAAGCACCTGGAGCCGGATTCAGGCCCGTACATTCGATACCGGATGCGGGAAAGATGACTGTACCTGGTGCAATATGCACCGTACGCAAACGCTGGCGGAAGTGATGACGAAAGAGGAAGAAGGGCTGGACGACTGAAACGCGGATTACACGGATAAAAAAAAGCGGATCACGCGGATTGGGTCCCGAAAAACGAACAAATGATTCATTTGCCGAGATCAAATCTGCGTGATCCGCTAAAAAATCAGCGAAATCAGCGTTTCAGCGTTCCCCGCCGTTTGCAGGGGTATTTTCTTTTTGTGCGGATACCGGATCCGGCGCTACGGTAGGTTTCTTTTTTACCGTACAACCGACTGCCCGGGTAAAATCCGGATTGGGTTTATCACCGCGCAGGAGGGCTTCTACGGCTTTTTCCACCCAGCGGTTTTTGGCCGATTTGGGCGTTTCCGGGTTGTCGTCTATGGCGCCGATGTAGCGGATGAACCGGTCCTGATCCAGCAAAAAAACGTGCGGGGTGCGGGTGGCGCCGAATTTTGGATACACCTTTTGTTCCTCATCGAAAAGGTATTCGAAAGGGTATTTATATGTTTTGGCGCGCTTTTGCATTTCCTCGAAACTATCTTCTTCTACGATCAGCGGACTGTTCGGATTGATGGCAATTACGGGATAGCCCTGCGGCGCGTATTTGTTGTGCAGGTCGATGATACGCTGCTCGTACAACTGGGCGTATGGGCAGTGATTACAGGTAAAAACAACGATATAACCACGTGCCTCCTTGTAGTCGGCCAGGGATACCAATTTATTATTTACACTTTTCAGGGAAAAATCTTCTGCGCGGTCTCCGACGGCATAGCCGGTGGAAGAGGTGTTAGTAGCAGAAATAAAAAGCAGGAAAACGCCTGCCAGCATCAGCGGGGGGAAGACGGCTTTCTTCATGAAGCAACCGGAGGGAATAAAAGAATGAACGATAATGGGATGAATGTCGGATTATCAGGGCTGATGAAGCCAAGATGGCCTATTTGCCTGTAAGGCAGGGGTATTCTGAAATATCTTTTAGTGCCGAAACGTCGGCAAGAAAGGGGCGCACAAATGTTTCCAGTTCGGTGTAGTTTGCAAATTTGCCCAGGTTGAATTTTCGTTGCTGACCTTTTATAATCACCGTTGCAGGTATCGCTCCGTCCCATTCTTCACTGATCTTGGGAATCCAGGTGTTGGCGTCCTGGTCGGCAAGGAGCGCTATTTCCGACTTAAACTGACGCTCTTTCAAAAAGGGGATGAATTTTTTCTCTAACTGACTCTTAAAATCGAGGCTTACAAGGATAACCAGTACGTTTTGACCATGATAACGTTCGCGTAATTCTTCGAAACAGGGGAGTTCTTCGATGCAGGGTTTGCACCATGTCGCCCAGAAGTTTATAACCAGTGTCGTGTCCTTCGCATTCTCAATGCGGGACTCGAGCTGGGGCATACTGTCATATACGGTAAATGATTGGGCTGAAGCGGAATAGTTGCTCATACAACACACCAGCACCAATAAGAATAGGAGAAACCGATTAAGGCGAATGGCTATCATGAAACAGTATTATTAAAAAAAACAATGCAAGAAACGTATTACCGCTGTAACATACACCAGCTTTAACACTTTTTCCGACGAAAAAAACTTTAATTCTTAATAAATACATAAAATCCCCCCGAAACACACTGCTTCGGGAGGATTTCAAGGGTGATTCGTGGGGTGAGGATTCGAGGATTCGACTATAAAAGGCTCGTTGTCAGTCGAATACTCGAATACTCGAATACTCTTAGGATATCAGGCTTCCACCAGCGTCTCCGGATATGCAATGGAGGTGTCGACCAGAATACGGCCGCAGTGTTCGCAGGCGATAATTTTTTTGTGCAGGCCGATTTCCAGTTTTACCTGCGGGGGAACGCTGTTGAAACAGCCGCCGCAGGAACTGCGCTCGACGGTTACCACGGCCAGTCCGTTGCGGTAGGTACGGCGGGTTTTATCGTAAGCGTTCAGCAGGCGGTCTTCGATACCGTGGCGTGCTTTATCGCTCTGTGCGCGCAGTTGGTTCTCTTCCTGCTCGGTTTTTTCGATGATACCCTGCAGTTCCACTTTTTTGGCTTCCAGTTCTTTCTGTTTGGCCTCGAAACGTGCTTCGGAGATGTTCAGGCTTTCTTTTTTGGCTTCCAGGCCGCCTTTGGCTTCGCGCACTTTTTTCTCCGACAACTGAATGTCGAGTTTAGCGAGGTCGATCTCTTTTTGCAGCGCATTGTACTCGCGGTCGTTTTTCACTTCCTCCAGCTGCTTCTGGTATTTTTTGATGTTGGCGTCGGCTTCCTTGGCTGTTACCTGGAGACGACCGATTTCCTGTTCGCTTTCCTTGTAAGCGGCCTTCAATTTTTTGATACGCGTATCCAGTCCGGCTACCTCGTCTTCCAGGTCGGAAACTTCCATAGGAAGTTCGCCTTTGAGGATCTGGATTTCGTCCAACTGGGAGTCAACTTGCTGTAATTTCCACAGCATTTGTAGTTTTTCGGCAACGGTTGCTTCTACAGGCATACTGTATTTATGGTGGGTGAGTTAATGAAAAATGGATGAATTCCGGTAATCGGGCAGTTTACTTAAATGGCAAAGGGCAAACAGTCAAACGGCAAAAAAGTTCATGTAAACCCTTGGTTATCATTCCTTTCTGCAATTTGCAATTTGCCTTTTTCACAAATAATGAACGGGGTTGGTGTTCACTTTTGTGCAATGGAGCGCAAAAGTAGGGAATTTCTCCCGAATTATCTCGTATAAAAGTTCGATCGTAAATTGCTCACTTTCATAATGCCCGATGTCGGCGATCACCAGGCGGCCTTCCGCATCGAAAAATTCGTGGTATTTGAAGTCGGCCGTCACGAACGCATCCGCCCCGGCACGGAGCGCATCCGACAGTAAAAAACTGCCGCTGCCGCCGCACACCGCTACGGTCCGAACTGGTTTTTGGCGCAGTGCCGTATGCCGTACGCAGGAGACGTGAAGGGCCGATTTGACGTGTTGGAGAAACGTTGTTTCATTCATCGCTTCGGGCAAAAAGCCCAGCATACCGGCCCCGATTTCCGTTTGTCCGGGTTTCGGCAACAGGATTCGGGTGTCCAGCAAACCCAGTTTTTCGGCAATTTTGGCATTTACCCCCTGGCGGTACACATTGTCGAGGTTGGTATGAATGGCGTAAATCGCTACGTTTTTGCGGATGGCCTGCATGATGGTACGCTCCACGTAACTGCTGCCATTGAAGCGTTTGAGCCCGCGGAACACAATGGGATGGTGCGCTACCACCAGGTTGCAACCCAGCGCAAGTGCTTCTTCCACAACGGATTCCGTAGAGTCGAGGCAAAAAAGGATGCCTGTGACTTCCGTTGCCGGGTCGCCGACGATCAGTCCGGCATTGTCGTACGATTCCTGCAAATGTGATGGCGCGATGGCTTCGAGTATGGAAATGATATCCTGAACCTTCATTTTAGAAGTGAGAAGTGAGA
>ERZ795056.5025-NODE-5025-length-13410-cov-36.853089_pt1 | contig 13410 bp, 10 predicted proteins | sample MGYA00375140_ERZ795056 | MGnify/ENA primary metagenome ERZ795056 (study PRJEB30185, sample SAMN05720227) | activated sludge metagenome | isolation source: Anaerobic digester | place: USA | collected 2015-03-09 ...
CAGATGGCGGTGGATCGCGTGATAGGCGCGAGCACTTCACATGACTTCAGGATGAAACCGCACATTCTCGCGGCCACCCGCAACGAGTGCGAACCGACGGCAGAACGGAGATCATCGCTAAAGAACTTCTTGCATAAAACCAATCACAAGAGATCACATATATCCCCACCGAGCGAGGATGCCCGACGCAGAACGCCTACTACCAGCGCTTCGGGAGGCGCGTTCGGGAAGAATGCCTGAACGAGCACGGGTCAAATGCGATATCGGAGGCCAAACCCGAAAGCCCGCAATGGGGACGTATCTATAAGGAGGGCGACCGCACAGCGGATCGGGCAAATCCCGCCCGCGCAATTTGCCGCGCACCATCGGCAACCAACTGCCGATGCTGCGCGAGAAACTTCTTCCATCGCGCTCAACATACCGGAAACTATCAGTTAACTTTGTGCACGGCTCCGCGGAAGATTCCTTCGCACGGTTGCGATGGGCTGGTCACCCGCGCGTATTCCGCCTTGACGTGTTGGGACTTTTCCCAGAAACTTCTACGAGGCTCCCGTTGCAGCAAGGTCACCCTGCGGCGGGACCCATCGCGGGCCAACTTCCGCCGTCCGCGGCGATGCTAGCGTGTTGAAGCTGCGGACTGACGATCTCACATCGACGCGCCTGAGCAAGGCGCCGCCTACACCTGAATAAACCAACACAACACTGCCGGCCTAGCCGAGATCCTCGAACAGCTTGCCGTGATTGAGCGATCTCGCTATATCGACGTCCGCTTCGAACGAACGCCAACGGCCAGCGCAACCTGTCCGAGTGCCAAGCTACAACACACTGGCAGCACCACCGCATGAGCACGACGCCGCGGTTCAACCGTTGTTGATGGCTGGCCACCCCGACGCCTGCACCAATGGATTCCTGCCCGCTAAAAAACCAGAAAAAGAGAAAGTCTTCTCAATGCGCGCCGAAGATATCTACACAGACTCGGAAATGGAAAAACTTCAACTCCAGACGCGCACGACCCCCGACTGTCTTGCCAACACACTAACGTACGAAGTATGTGATGCGTCTGCGTCGCTACTAAGCGCGACCGGAACAACGGGTGGCAGCGGCAATGAACCGCAAGTGTCGATGCTTGCTAGGGCTGGGCGTGAATCATCAGAGGACATTTCCAATGTGCCTTGCCCGCGAGTCATGGCAAAGTACACCTCGGCCAGCAGACGAGCGTCTAACAATGCCCCATGCAAGTTCCGGTGCGAATTGTCTACACCAAGGCGGTCACACAACGCATCCAACGAATTTCGCTTGCCGGGATACTTTTCCTTTGCCATCACCAACGAATCAACGACGACGAACGGACGCCGAGCCGTCGGAGCTTGTCGCATTCGAATCCATTCCTGATCCAGAAATCCCACGTCAAAAGGGGCGTTATGAATGACAACTCTAGCGTCGCCTAAAAAGGCTGCCAGTTCCTCGGCAACAGCAGAAAACTTCGGCTTGCCACGCAAATCATCCCACGTAAGGCCGTGCACAGCGGTCGCGCCGGGATCAATCTCTCGCTCCGGGTCAATGTAATAATGCAGACACCTGCCCGAAAGTTCCCGTCCGCACGCTTCGACCGCCGCGATCTCGATTATGCGATGCCCCAGTCTCGCTTCGAGCCCCGTCGTTTCTGTATCCAAAAAAACGAGACGTTCAAGCGCTTCCATGACGATTCAGAGTCTCCTGTATTTCTTTGATGGCAAGTTCAATTTCCGCGTCGGTCAGCGCGGGCCGCCCGGTACTCGGCTCCGCCATAGTAATGGTGCGATCCATCTGCGTAGTGAATTCGCCCATCGCAAGCGTTTCAGTATGCGTCGCGGTAACTGAGTCTGACCAGTCGCCGGCGCTGCCCGCCCAGCGCACGGCAATGATGCTCAAATTGTCACAGTCACGACCGGCGCGCTGCTCCGCATCGTTCAAGACGGCGGGTGAGGTCTTGGTTAAATCACCGTGCGACAGCCGCGATACCAATTCATGGTCCGCGTAGGCGCTCCACAAACCGTCCGAACAAAGCATAAGCACGTCTCCGGAATAAAGAGGCACCCGCGCGGAAAAATCAACAGTGGGATCCACCCCACCACCAAAACAGCTAAACACTTTGTTTCTATCCGGATGCCGAATAGCCTCATCTGGGCTAATAACTCCGTTATCAAGGAGGTACTGAACCTTTGAGTGGTCTCGCGTACGGGCGACCAAAGTTCCGCGCCGCATATGGTACAGACGAGAGTCGCCTGCATGCGCCCAATAAGCCGCGTCGTCCTGTATGACACACGCGACGCAGGTCGTCCGCGGCGTATCCACTAGTCGGAACCGTTGCGCATAATCTGATAGGGCGTCGTGCGCCGACTTGAATGCGTTCTGCAAAAACAGGACGGGCGACGACAGCACCGGCTTAGCTTCCTGTTCGAAGCGTTCAAGTAACAATCGCACGGTAATGTGCGCAGCGATTTCTCCCCCAACGTGACCGCCCATGCCGTCCGCAACGACAACAAAGAGGGAGTCTCTTGTATAGATGTACCCCACTCGATCTTGATTGACTTTTCGTCCACCGCGTCGCGTTTCTTGAAAAATAGAAAATTCCATGGCCTAGTAGCTTCGCGGAGTCTTCACTGACGCGCGGGTTCGCCGCATCAGTGTGTGGGCCATGTGTGTCTGAAGCATTCCATTTGCCTATTTACGTTTGCCGTTAGGACGAGTCACGCCCAATCTATCCGTGACTCGTTCAATCCAAGTTCGTTTGATTGGCTCGGGCGCCGCTAGCAACATCTTTTGTACTTGGTAAACGGACTGGGGACGTTGCAGCGGATCAAGTCGTAAGCACTGGTCTACTAACTCAAGTAGACGCGGAGAATACTTGCCAGCCCATAGTTTTTTCGCAGAGACGTAGTGATCATCCTTGGAGCGGCTGTCCGCCGCTTGTGGTGCAAAGGCAGCAAAGCATGCGAACAGAGACGCACCCACTCCATAAAGATCTGTCCATGGTCCGAGCCTATCCGAATCTCCCTCCTTATATTGTTCGGGCGCAGCGAAACCCGGGGTATACATGGGCGTGACACGACTTCCTCGCGATGCCAGAACTTGGCGAGCCGCACCGAAGTCGAGCAAAACCGGTGAGCCGTCGGTGCGAATGTAAATATTAGCGGGCTTAATATCTAAATGCAGTAAACGCCTAGAGTGGACTTCGCGTAATCCATTGAGCAAACGGGAAAAGACGTGGCGGATCAAGCCCTCGGGCAACATTCCCTGATTGCCTTGAATGTACTGCTGTAATGTTCTGCCGCGCTCGTACTTCATGACCATGTACACCGTCTCGTTGGCGCGAAAGAAATTGAGCACTCGCACGACGTTTGCGTGGTTGATGGTCGCTAGGGACTTGCCCTCGTCAAAAAAGCATTTCATGCCGAATCGAAAGGAGTCCAAATTTTCGATTGAACTCGCGTGCACGCGGGAACCTTCAGATCGTAAAACAAGCCCGCTCGGCAAATATTCTTTAATAGCTACTACTGTCCCGTTGTCGTCGACAGCACGATACACGATTGAAAATCCACCACGGCTTATCGCGCGATCAATTCGATAGTTATGAAGCTTGTAGCCCTGTGGAAGGGCCCGATTTGCGACTATTGACATGGTTCTGTTTGTGTTCGCGCGGCAAGCGCCATGCGCTGTGACCCGCATATGCGGGGCGTTCGGGACTTGCAAAGCATACGGCCGTGAAATGGGACTCCGTTAGACGCTGCCCGTCCGCGAACCCCAGGGAGCTGAGGCGGCGAATTATTGCGCAGTAAATTTTCTCAAACGCCCAAAATTGGTGGTTGTGAGCATACCTCTTTTTATTCGATTATTCCTACTGCGCAGTCGGCGCGCCGTATGGATAGCCCAGCGCGAGCGCCAGTTGTGCTATTGTCGGCTTCCAGGAGTTCACGCGGTGTCTTCCGTGGAAGATTGATAGGATATGTATATGGCACGGATTACCGTAGAAGATTGTCTAGGAAATATTGAGAATCGCTTTGAATTGTCATTGGCTGCCGCCGCGCGTGCGAGACAACTCGTGGCAGGCCACCAGCCGCTCGTTGAGGCCTCCAAGCGCGACAAGCCGGTGGTAGTTGCTCTTCGTGAGATTGCTCTTGGAAAAATTGACCGTGCTGTACTTAAAAAAATTGGCATGTAGCTAGGCATGGGGCTTGCCCCGGCTTTTTCCGCGTTTTGTAAGCAATTCGTCGGCAAGTACGGCGCCGAGGACATGTCTCGCTTGGAGTCCGCTTGGTCGCTCGCGCTGAGCGCGCATGACGGCCAAACACGTTCGTCTGGGGAGGCTTACGCCACACACCCATTGGCTGTCGCCTCAATCCTTCAGGAGTCGCTAGACCCGGGTGCGGACGCTCTATGTGCGGCCCTGTTGCACGACGTCGTCGAGGATTCAGATGTTCCACTGAGTCTAATCGCCCATCGATTTGGGTCAGACGTTGCTCACATCGTTGATGGTGTGTCTAAATTGGACGCCATCAATGCCGCAAGCCCAGGTCACGAGAAAGACGAAACGCTTCGTAAGTTAGTTGAAGCGGGCGGCCAAGATTGGCGAGTGTTTGCAGTCAAACTGTGTGATCGTTTGCACAATATGCGAACGCTAGACGCGGTTAGTGTTGAGAAACGTCGACGGGTCGCATTAGATACGCATCGGGTGCTCTTCCCGCTTGCCCGGTATATGGGATTCCATGCGCTAGCCGGCGAATTGGAGGCCCTGTGTTTGCAAGCCTTGTATCCGTGGCGATGGCGCGTCATTTCTAAATGGGTGAGGTACCGGGATGCTGTCGATCTGCGGCGGGCCGCGAGAATCTTCGATGCGGACTTTTCCGAGGACGAATTTGCATGTGCGTCGGCTGTTGCTGCCGTACGTGATCGACGAATTGTTGACTCGCTTCACCGACTGGCAAGGGAACGTTCGGTTCGCACGCTTTTTGGGGTGCCGTCACTGACGCTTGATTGCGCCTCTATGTCGCAGGCGTACGAGCGGATCTGTGTTTTCCATCGTCATTTCGTATTTCTGCCTGCAAGTTTCAATAGTGACGCATCGGAAGGGCACGTCTCAACGAAGGGGCTCTTGTCTTCCTACGGCCCTGTGGTGGAGCTGGTTGCTCGCTTTCCGCGCGTTGCGCGTAAGCCGTGGGTTCGGTTAATGGGGAACTCAACAAACACAGGAGATTTCGCGGCCTTAGCGAAGACTTCTCTGCATTCGGGACAATTCACGCAAGTTCTGCGTGAACTGGTGGCCGATAAATCAATTGTCGTTTTCTCGCCAAAAGGCCTCCGAATCTCCCTTCCGCATCGCTCAACGGGATTTGACTTCGCCTTTGCGATTCATACCGAGTTGGGCCTTCATACTGCCGCTCTGCTGGTCAACGGCGTCCGCAGAGATGCGTCGACTGAACTTGCTTCGGGCGACATAGTGGAAGTCGTTTCGTCTGATTCGATCACCGCAAAAGCAGAATGGGAACCTTACCTTCGTTCACCGCGGAGTCGAAGCAAGCTAAGGCAGTGGCTAAAAGAGGTCGCGCGCACCGATGCCATAGAGCTGGGTCGTAAGTTACTGAATGAGGCTTTTCTTTCGCTGGGAACTCGCGAACCGCCGGAGACATTGGTTGATACGGCGTTGCTATCAAGTTACGGCGCCGCGACTTTAGACGTCTTGTTTCAGCGAATTGGCGAGGGCTTGACCTCGGCATCGTCCGTGTCTGCCTTAGCGTGCAACCCAGAGCTTGCGCGTATTGTTGGGCAAGGTGCCAACATGAATGTTTCGCGTTCGATCGTTCTAGATGGCAGCGGGGCTGGAGGTATCCGATACTGCTCATTATGTCGGCCGCTGCCTGGCGATGAAGTAGTGTGTAGCTTGACGCCGAGTGGTGCGCTGGTTCATCGGCTGGAGTGCACAGAACGGGGGGCCAAGCGCGAATATTCGGAGGAGTTTGTGCCTGCTTGGGCTTCAGCGCTTGTTGCGCCGCTGCCATGTGTCATTCGCGTTGATGCTTCAGATAGGCGTGGTTTGTTGGCGGACTGCGCGTACGCTATTTCCAATTGCCTAGTGAATGTTGTCGGAGTTTCTTCTCGTTCCTATTCAGAACTAGATAAACCCCTAGCCAAGTTGGAATTTTCTGTTTTGATTCCCGATTCCGACGCTTTCCACGCGTGCGTGGAGGCTCTATCGCTTGTGGACGGCGTGCGGTCGTTGTGCCGTGTTTGAGTCATGCGCAAGCCTGACGTTCTATTTGCGTTGACTAGCTGGGTCGAATAGAACAACGATTAATGGCGCGAACGGGTCCCTAGGCTGGAACACATCGCCTGCGAGCCGGCGGGGAGGGGGAAGGGCGTGGTCGAGCCTAGTGCTTCGTGGCTTCCCGCGTGTGACGATGGCGTCGTCCAACCGGCAAGTTACCCGGCGCGGCGGCGTGGTGCTATCAGGGGCAATCCGCACGACCGCGTTGCCGAAACCATCAAACACGGCTGTCGCTCGCACTTAGCGGCCGCAGCGAGCGCTCAACATGAAGCGCTTGCTCATGCGCGTATTGGGTTGTTCGGGCCGGGTGAATGATCGCTGCTGACACTGAGCAGCCCGGAGGCCGGTTTAGTCGACGTAAGTACGCCACGCCAACAAGGTCCTAACGCACGGGCGCTTGGCGGCCGCGGCCACTACTTTTTCGGCAGCACCTCGCGTGTCGCAAGGGCCGCTAGCAATGAATTGACAAGGGGGCTCTTGAGCTTCGCGCGCTCGCCTTCATAAAGTTCGGGCGCCATGCTCCGAGGCGGTTATCGCGCCGAACAGCATCTTGCGACGTAAAAGCCATGTTTGCGGCCGCGCTCTTTCACCGCCAACAGTAACCGCTTAATGACAAGAACCAACAATCGGCTCTTCGCCTGATCGCCATTGCATCGTCCGTTTTCCTCCTGTTGGCTTACACAGACGCTACTGCTACGCATTGCTATTTCTTTGGGCTAGATCCACGAACCTCATAATTCGGGCTCGGTCTAAAATTTGACAGATTGAGCATCGCAGCGCATCAGACACTTACAGCGCTCACACGGCGCGCTCGACGTGAAGTTTCCGTAAATTGGGGAATAAAGTTGGACTATCTAACCCGCATATTGAATGCGAAGGTTTACGACGTTGCTATAGAAACGTCACTGGCTCGTGCGTCGCTGTTGTCGACACGGTTGGGTCTCAACGTGCTCATAAAGCGAGAGGACGAACAACCGGTTTTCTCGTTCAAGCTGCGCGGCGCCTACAACAAAATGGCGCACCTCAGCGCTAAACAACTGGCCGCCGGCGTTGTCGCTGCGAGCAGTGGAAACCACGCGCAAGGGGTAGCCTTGGCAGCACAAAAACTTGGCACTAGCGCCACTATCGTGATGCCCAAGACCACGCCCACCATCAAAGTTGACGCAGTGCGGTCACGCGGCGCAAATGTGGTGTTGTTCGGTGAGTCCTACTCGGACTCATATGAGCATGCGCTGGCAATCGCAACCAAGAGCAAGAAGGCGTTTATTCATCCTTATGACGACCCCGATGTCATTGCCGGGCAGGGCACTATCGGTATGGAAATTCTTCGCCAACATCAAGGCGATATCGACGCAATCTTTGTGGCTGTCGGCGGCGGCGGCCTAATTTCGGGTATCGCCGCATACGTGAAGGCGGTAAGACCAAAAACAAAGATCATCGCCGTAGAGCCCTTTGATTCGTCTGCCATGACACAGTCTTTGAGGGCTGGTAGACGCGTCGAGATAGATAACGTCGGCTTGTTTGCGGATGCGATTGCAGTAAGGCAAGTTGGCAAGGAGACATTCCGCCTGTGTCAGCGACTAGTGGACGACACCGTTCTCGTCACCAACGACGAAATTTGCGCCGCCATCAAAGACGTTTATACGGACTGCCGCTCAGTGCTCGAACCCGGAGGCGCGACCGCCATCGCGGGTCTAAAAAAGTATGCTGAACAGCACCGCGGCACCGGAAAAACCTATGTTGCTGTGGCGTGCGGGTCAAACATGAACTTTGATCGGCTGAGGTTTGTAGCTGAGCGCGCAATGCTGGGCGAGCAGCGCGAGGTCGTATTTGCCGTTACCTTGCCTGAGCGCCCGGGCAGTTTTAGGAAGTTTTGCGACCTGCTTGGGCCGCGGGCAGTTACCGAGTTCAATTATCGGTACGCAAATCTTGTTGATGGGGGTGGGGATGCACACGTTTTTGTGGGCATAGAAGTTGCCCATCGAAAAGAGTCTAAGCAACTCTTCAAGGATTTTCGGGCTGCCGCACTTCGCCCCGTCGATCTTACGGACAACGAATTGGCCAAACTGCATGTGCGTCACTTGGTTGGCGGACACTCGCCGGGAGCCGCTGGCGAACGCGTATTCCGATTCGACTTTCCAGAACGACCGGGCGCGCTTGCGCAGTTTCTTCGGGTTATGAATAGTGGATGGAATATCACATTGTTTCATTACCGGAATCAAGGATCTGATGTCGGTCGCGTTTTGGCGGGCATCCAAGCACCAGAAGCTGATCGTGCCAACTTAGACGACTTTTTGCAGCGCATCGGTAGTCTCGGATATGCGTGGGTGGAAGAAACAGACAACATAGCGTACAAACTGTTTTTAGGATTGCACCACGGTAAAGCGGCGAAGTTAAAGGTTACGTAGGCACGTTGCGCGCCGCCGACACATTACTAAAAAGACAACAATATTTCCTCATTGCAATGCAAATCTCGTACGAACGTGTCAAACTATATGACAATGTTCTTTGTTAGACGACGGAGCCATCCAATTGATTGATCCTAATGTGTCGACATCTGAGGTGGATGGGCTTAAGGTCATGGTGATTGACGACAGCAACACCATAAGAAGAAGTGCTGAGATATTTTTGCTGCAGGCTGGATGCCAAGTGATACTAGCGGACGACGGCTTCGACGCGCTTGCAAAAATTGCAGATCACCGCCCCGATGTGATTTTTGTCGACATCATGATGCCGCGGCTTGATGGGTATCTAACGTGCGCGCTAATTAAGAAAAATGCGAAATTTAAGGCGACACCGGTCGTCATGCTCTCGTCCAAGGATGGTTTATTTGATCGCGCACGTGGCCGCATGGTAGGGTCTGATCAGTACTTAACTAAGCCATTCACCAAAGAGAGCTTAATTTCCGCCGTCGCGTCGTTCTCAAGCCGCGACCGCACAATTTCTGGAGGTTGAAGAGAATGGCCGTAAAGCGAGTACTGGTAGTTGACGACTCTCCAACCGAAAGGCACGCAATCTCTGAGATTTTGAGACGTGCTGGCTTTGAGGTGAATACGTGCGACAGCGGAGAAGAGGCCTTGGCGCAAGCCAAGGCGTTGCTACCGGATTTAATATTGATGGACGTGGTTATGCCGGGCCTGAATGGGTTTCAAGCGACGCGCGTTATCGCCCGCGATGATGCGACCAAACACATCCCAGTCATTATTTGCACGACCAAAAGCCAAGAGACGGACAAGATATGGGGTTTGCGGCAAGGCGCGCGTGACTACGTTGTTAAACCGGTAGTAAGCGCCGACTTGCTCGAGAAGATTGCACGACTTGACATCTGATGGAACCCTGTCAAACACCTTTCGTACGCAAGCAGCCAAGCGGAGCTTTCGCAATGCTCGTGTCGCGCGCAATCGTCGTGATGTGTTTCTGGAGAATTTGAGTGGCTAGGGATAGAAATCGATTGCGGGAATTTCAGCAGGCGCTAGCGTTGCGCCTGCGGCAAGCGGCAGAGCTCCCGCAACGGCAATCCCGCTTAGCGGTGCAGGTGGCGGGTCGTGGATACCTATTTAATTTGGACGACATTTCCGAGGTCGCTCCTATTGCGGATATCACCGCTGTCCCGCTGACGCGCGAGTGGTTTCTTGGTGTGACTAACGTACGCGGCGGATTGTATGCCGTGAGCGATATGGCCGCGTGGCTAGGCCTACATGCGCCGTCTGACATTGGTGCGAGACGTTTGATACTGCTGGGCCAGCGCTTGGGCAAGCAACGGGCGGGTTTGATTGTCTCGCGAGTGGTTGGACTTAGGCTGCTTGACGAAATGTCAACACACGATGCGCCGTTGTTACGAGGTTGGGAGTGCGCATCATGGATTGACCGTGATGGTGTTGCTTGGGTTGAGGTAGATCTCGCGCAACTCGCGTCTGATCCGGAGTTTCTCCAGGTCGTTCACTGAAATTTTAATGGGATGATGCTATGAAGCTGACGTTGGGAAAAGTCTTCAAGGGAAAAGGAACCGGTCGCGTACCGGATATTCCAACAGTTGTGGCTTCACCACTGGCTGGCGATACAGGAATGGCGGGCGTTGGAGAGACTTATCAACAGGGCTCGGTGGTAGAGCAATTGCGCGCCGCCGCGCGAGGCAGTGACTCTGTTCGACCAGTGCCGTACATCGGGCATTTGCCAACCGCGACGCAATTCAAGTATTTGGGTACTGCGTTGGCGATCAGCTTCGTGACTATGTTGATTCTCTTTGCTTGGTACGCATTTGAAGCGCGAAAAAACTTAGCTCAGCTTGAAGCTGCCACTGAATTGCAAACTCTCGCTCAGAAGCTTGCTCGCGGCGGGGCACAGTCGGAGATGGGCGGATCTGGTGGGTTCGACGTACTGGTAGCCAGTCGCAAGGAGTTCAACGGCAACTTGATGGCTTTGGCGAACGGCAGTGAGTACGAAGGCGTCACCCTGAGTGCGCCTCGCACGGAGGCTGCCAAAGCTGCTATCGCAGATTTGGAAAAACGTTGGACTTTGGTTAACGGAAAAGTGGATGAATTGGTGGCCGCCCGCGGTGTACTGACTTCGCTGTCGCAAGCGGTGACGAGCGTGAATCAGGGCAACCAAGGGTTGCTTGAGTTGGCAGAGCAGCTCTCAACTCAGCTGTCCGCGTCCGGAGGCCGCGAGTTTGCTCTGGCCAATAATTTGGTGATGCTGACGCAGCGTATTGCAAAGAACGCCAACGCACTCGTGGGTGATGAAGTCGATTCAGACGTCGCGTTTTTGCTTGGCAAGGACACCGCTACGTTTCGCGACATCGTCAACGGATTGACGCAAGGGAGTGATGCCTTACGCGTAACCGCTGTTCGCGATGTGGAGGCACGCCAGACGCTTACTGAGCTCGGCTCGCGCTTTCAGGAAACGGAAAAGCGACTGGTCGACGTGCTCCGCGCGATGCCGAAATTGCTCACCGGCAAACAGGCGGCGAAGGTAATCGCCGTCGAAGCGGAACCGCTGACGACCGAAGCTAAAACGCTGAAATCTGCCTATCAGGGCACCGGTAATTCCTCGAATGTAGCGCTGTTGCTAGCGGGCCTACTCGGTATTTTGTCTCTCTTCTTTGGCGGATTGCTCGGATACTTATTCCTGAACGAAGCGCGTGTTCGAGCTGCGGAGAACGAACGTGAAAACCAACGGAATCAAGAGGCTATCTTAAAGTTGCTTAACGAGATGGGAACGTTGGCCGATGGGGACTTGACGGTTAAAGCTAGCGTGACGGAAGACGTTACCGGTGCAATCGCCGACTCCATCAACTTTACGGTTGACGAGCTGCGAAAGGTTGTGTCAGACATTAACGCAACGACCGGCGAGGTCGCTGGCGCTACGCAAGCCGCGCAAGCCATTTCGCAACGTTTGTTCCAAGCCTCTCAGCGACAGTCTGGCGAGATTCAACGCTCAAGCGCATTGGTGCTGCAAATGGCGCAGTCGATCAACGAGGTGTCGGCGTCTGCGTCTGAGGGCGCAAAAGTGGCGCAGCAATCGCTCGCAGTAGCTGAGCGCGGTTCGACCGCGGTGCAAAACCAGATCGCCGGCATGAACGAAATTCGTGCACAAATTCAAGACAGCTCTAAACGCATCAAACGACTAGGCGAAAGTTCGCAAGAAATTGGTGAGATCGTGGAGTTGATTTCGGACATTACTGAACAGACTAACGTGCTCGCGCTTAACGCTGCCATTCAAGCAGCCTCCGCCGGGGAAGCTGGCCGCGGCTTTACGGTGGTTGCGGAAGAGGTGCAGCGATTGGCTGAGCGTTCAGGCGAGGCCACCAAGCAGATCGAAGCTTTGGTGCGAGCGATTCAGGCCGACACGCAGGACGCTGTAAACGCGATGGAAAAGACTACGCAAGGGGTGGTCGAAGGTACGCGCCTCTCGGACGCGGCGGGTCAAGCGCTCACCGAAATCAGCCGAGTCTCACGAGACCTCGCTGGGCTGGTAGGCAACATTTCCGCTCAAACGGACACGCAATCGGCCTCGGTATCAGAAGTGACCCGCGGCATGCAGGACATTCTTGCGGTGACAGAAGAAACGTCGCGCGGTACGCAGCAAACCAACGTCTCTATTGAAGAACTCGGCCGCCTCGCGCAAACCTTGCGCGGATCGGTTGCGGGCTTTAAAGTTTAATCGCGCAGGAGTCGACACGCTGTGGCAATTGACATTCCGCTCGAACTCGACAGCGGCCCCATTACGTGGGTAAAGGCGGAGATTGATAGCGCACTCTACCGTGCATTGGCCGGGCTGGAGCAGTTGCGCGCCCAACCGACTTCGGAAGGGCGAGACGCCGTTCGTGCGGAGTTGCATCAGGTGTCGGGCGCGTTTGAGTTGGTTGGGATTGAAGGGCTTGCAATTCTTGTTCAAGAATTCGAGCGCCATTTCGCGTCGGATGTGACACCCGTCTCGTCGCAGGCTATTGAACTGGTTGATCGTGGCTGCCGCCGTCTTTTATCGCACCTCAAAGAAATGGCAAGTGGCGCGGCTCCTGTCCCGTTGCGGTTCATTTCGGAATATCTCGCGCTGGGCAAATTACGCGGCACGAAATACGCTCCAGCCGACCTCTTTTTCCCAGATTTGTCACGACGACCCGCTCGACTGTCAAACTCTACGCCACCCGAGGCATCGCGATTACCCGCATTCCTCCTGCGACAACGCAGAGACTTCCAGCAAGGACTGCTACGCTGGTTGCGCGGCAGCCAGTCTGGATTAGACGAAATGCGACTGGCAGTCGCAGAAATTGAGGGCGCGTATCCGCTGCCTTCGCAGCGCTCCTTTTGGATGGCGACTCACGCACTGCTTGAGGCCGTCTATGGCGAATTTGTGGAGCCGTCGACTGCGCTGAAGCAGTTGATGGCGCGCGTAGATCTACAGATGCGCCGTTTCGTCGAAGGCTCTACACGCGTGGCAGATCGACTGCGGCGGGAGGTTTTGTATCACTTGGCGCGGGCGCGATCTGGACACCCGATAGTCGATGAGGTTAAGGCGCTATACGAACTCGATATTTTGGTACCGAAGCGTATTCCACGCGACATTGATATCGTCGCGCTTCAACCAGCGATCGACACACTTAGTGCGCT
>ERZ795056.5031-NODE-5031-length-13397-cov-14.581247_pt1 | contig 13397 bp, 10 predicted proteins | sample MGYA00375140_ERZ795056 | MGnify/ENA primary metagenome ERZ795056 (study PRJEB30185, sample SAMN05720227) | activated sludge metagenome | isolation source: Anaerobic digester | place: USA | collected 2015-03-09 ...
TTTTCACATCACCCCATAAAAGTCCAAAACCCCCTGCAAATTGTCAACCGTTAAAACACCCATTTTCACCCGTTTTTTCACGGTATTTTTTACAGGGTTTTCATCCCCTTTGCTAACTGCATAGTAAAATCACTAAGCATCTGTAAAACATAAATGCATTATCTTAGCTTCCTTTTTCAAACACCATCCGTACTATGTAAACAAAGCTTTAAAGCAACCTTTGCCTGCCCCAATCACAGGATTTATTTATCAGTTGTATATGTGGAAATTTATAATGGTCTTGTACATCTGTATAAGCAGTGTAACAACATTTGGACAGGAGCCAAAAGATTTTGTAATACCTGTTAAGGTAACAACAAACCCTCAAAAACCCTCTATCAGCTTTACATGGCCTGCAAATACGGATGCGCTTAATTATACCATCAAGAGAAAAAAAGTAACCAGCGAGTCGTACGCAGCACCTTTTGTTCAAATTGGTTATTTAGAAAGCGGAGCAGTGCAAACTGAATTTGAAGACACATCTATTGAACAAGCGGTATTATATGAATATGAAATCAGTGGCAACTTCGCTCCCTCCCTCCCGGAGATAAGAAATTTTTATACTTGTGCCGGCATCAATGTACCGGCGGCGAAAGAAAGAGGTCACCTTCTTTTGCTATGCGACAGCAGTATTACAGATGCTATTGCCGCAGACCTGGCAATCTTATATGCAGACCTAATTGGCGACGGCTGGCAGGTAATCAGGTTAGATGCCGGTCAACAGAGTACAGTTGCCGAAGTGAAATCAAAAATCAATGAGATATATAACAGTTTTCCTGACTTGAAGCAAATATTGATTATTGGCCATGTACCCGTACCCTACTCTGGCAATATCAATCCGGATGGCCACAACAATCACCGGGGCAGCTGGCCGGCAGATGGATATTATGGAAGTATGAACAGCACCTGGACAGATACCATCACAGGATACAGGGTTGCAACCTCCAGGCCGGAAACAATTAACCTGCCGGGTGATGGAAAATTTGATCAAAGCTTTTTTCCAGCAGCACAAATAGCTGTGGGGAGAATTGACTTTTATAACCTGCCAAGTTTTGCTATCAGTGAAACAGGGTTATTGACTAAATACCTAAAAAAAAATCACCGGTTCCGGCACAGGCAAATAAATGTTTTAAAAAGAGCACTGGTAGAAGATAATTTTTTAACCTATACAGAAAAATTTTCTCAGTCGGCATGGAAAAGTTATGCTGCCCTGGTTGGTTATGACAGCATCAGGATCGGGCAGTATGAAACAGACCTGCAGGATGAAGCAGGATATCTTTGGTCATATGGAAACGGCGCTGGCATTTATACAGGTGCAAGCGGTATCGGCAGCACCTTTGATTTTGTGATCAGGACTTACCGCACTGTTTTTACCCAGCTTTTTGGCAGTTATTTTGGCGATTGGGATAATGAAAATAATTTCTTACGGTCTTCCCTGGCTTCTGGCGGGCATACACTCACAGCCGTATGGGGTGGCAGGCCACACTGGTTCTTTCATCACATGGCTGCTGGCCTGCCCATTGGATATTCGGAACTGGTGACCATCAACAACAATGGCGTATACACGAATACAGGCTTTGGCCCCAGGATGGTGCACACAGCACTTTTAGGTGATCCAACCTTGCGGCAGACATATGTAAAACCTCCACAGTCATTCGCTGCACAGCCGGCTGCCAATGCAAGTCAAATCAATTTACAATGGTCGGCTGCGGGTGAAAACAATATTTTGGGCTATCATATTTACCGCAGCAATTCTATCACTAAGCAATTTCAGTTGCTTACCAGCACACCCATTGCTGCACTGCAGTTTACCGATTCATTTCCCATGAACGGCAACAATGTTTATATGATACGCACGGTAAAGACAGACACGATGCTTACTTCGGGAAATTTTGCCAATAACAGCACCTATAGTAATCTTTCTCAAGGCTTGTTTGACTCCGCAATTGCCAGCATTGCACCGCCAGGTCCCTTTATTTCGCTTGAGCTTTTGGCGCAAGCTGACAATGTGAAACAAATAGCCATTATAGGAAAAAACAGCAAAAGATATTTTGCAGGCCAGCAAAATGGAGAAATCAAATTATTTGATAACGGGTTTGCACATGAGAAAATTTATTTGAGTGTACCCGGTATCAATGAGGGATTATTCAGTTTTGCCTTTGACCCGGCGTTTGAAACCAGCAAACTCTTGTATGTTTTTTACACCAACCAGGATGGTGACCTTGAATTGTCAAGATTTAAAGAAAGTGCCGGTGCTGATACAGCTTTACCTGATGGTATTGTATTCAGCATTCCCAACCCTGGTAATTCGAGAAACCTGGGCGGCGAAATTCATTTTGGCCCTGACGGGTATCTTTATATATCTACCGGTGACGGTGACACGAGAACAGCGGATGCCAATAATGCACAAAATAACAATTCCTTGCTGGGCAAGCTTTTACGGATCCATCTGGCAACAGCTCAAAACCCCGCTAATGCATACACGCTTCCCCCGGATAACCCATATGGCAATGAAGTATACGCATCAGGCCTCCGGTTTCCTTATAGATGGGGATTTGACAAGCTAACAGGAAATGTATGGATTGGCGACAGGGGCGACAGTACGATTGAAGAGATTAACTACCTGTCTTTTGAAGCGTTGAGAGGAGCCAATTTTGGATGGCCCTGTTACGAGGGAAATGTAATGATCAATAGTAATTGTGGCGCTGCAAATGGCTACCAGTTTCCAGTGTACCAGTACCAATCTCCCGGCAATGGAAGTTCGGTTACAGGAGGAACTTTTTACAGGGGTGAAACCTACCTGGCATTAAAGGGGTACTATATTTTTGCTGATGCCAATAACAGTAGGATCTACCTGGTGCGGTACGACTCTGCAACAGGCAGTTATTCAACCGTTTCACAAATTACCATGCCCGGTGCTGTATCAGATATCAGTGAAGATAACGATGGTGAATTGTATGCCACTTCCCTTGCAGGCGGGTTTTACCGGATTCGTGCAGGCGGCCCCGTACGATACCGCTTTGCAGGAAACGGATTTTGGAATGACCCTGAGAATTGGTCTAATAAAACCATTCCTCCTGCTGACCTACCATCCGGTTCTGAGATTGTAATTGCCCCTGTTGATGAAGGGAAATGTATTTTAAATGTACCCCAGACTTTGTTGCCGGGCAGTAAGATCATAGTTGAAAACAACAAACTTTTCAGGATTGCCGGAAACCTCACTATACAATAAATACACTAACCGGGCAGCGAATTAAGATTTAATAATTGAAATAAATTTCCGTGGCACCGTAACCGTAAGCGGCAGTGTACTGGTTTACAAATGATTTTACTTCCCTTTTTGTACGAAGTATAAAATGTATCTCGTCTTTCAATTTGCCCTCTCCCACGCCATGTATGATGGTAAGCGAAGGTTGGTAATGGGAAACTGCCAGGTCATAAAATTTTTCAAACTCTTTTAGCTGCAGGTTTAATATTTCAAAATTGGACAAGTGTTTCCAATTGTCTGATATTTTTTCTATGTGCAGATCAACTACTGTTCTCGGCGGCGGCAAATGCTCCCGTATCCTCGAGGCTTCATATACCCGGAAACCAGCGTTACCAAGTTTGCTGAGATCCACTCTTTCCTCATCCACACGGTCAGGATATTTCTCCAGCAGCAGATAAGAAAATGTCGGTTGATTATTCACCCGTACCTCTTCTATTTTTTTAAACAGTTGCTTTGCTTTTATCTTCAACGACGCTTCATAATGCGGTGCTTTCTTTTTATCAGGCACTGCCAGGGAAAACTCCACATTAAATCTTGGGTTATCGCTCAGGTCATCAAAAGCCACATCATGCAGGTAAAAATCCTGGTGGGGCAAAATGGTATTCGTTAATTCAAAATTATTTTCACCATTGAAGTATAACGTGTAAATAAAATTGAAATGGGTGCTTGTTTGGTTGATGAGGTGAACTTTAAATTTCTCCACCACATCATCATCAAAAATATCTTTATCAAATACAGGCAAAAAGGAAATGAATACCCCTTTATCTTCTCCCGGTTTTGTTTTGATATTGATCTTCTCCGGCTTTACATTGTCAATAAATATCTTCTTTTTTTCTGCCTGGCGTTTTTGGGTAAACATTTTGAAGTAGGGAAAGTCAATCTGGTCTAAGTATGCAGGAAACTTTACGCCTTTTACTTCTATCATCACCATTTCTTCATTGATAATTTCCAGCACTTTGCCTTCTTCGTCGGTATGGAGTACGATGATCTTATCGCCGGGTTCGTATTTCATTGTCTTCAGTTCTTTATTTCGGGGCAAAGGTAGCCCATAAACAAGGAAGCCAAGCTTTTAAAACCCGGCTTCCACTGTCAATTAGTCTTCAAATTTCTTTAAATAATCAGGCCCATTATTTTTTTCCTTTACCGGTACGGCTGAAATTTCATTTGTTGCCAGCTTACTCTTCTTATACCCGTACAAAAAGTAGATCACCAAACCAATTGCCAGCCAGCCTAAAAACCATACCCAGTTACTTTTTGTCATTCCTGTAAGTAAATATAAGCAGGTAATAAGCCCCATTAAGGGAATAAGAGAATACTTTTTTATAAATGCTGCGATGCTTAAAATAATTGCCACTAACCAAAAAATTATTATTGAAATATTTGGCAGGGCCGCATCCATAAAACTGATCTTTCCCTCAACATATTCCGTGTTACTACTGAAATCAAAATTAAAAATACTACCAAAGTAATTTTTGGTGAATGCAAACAGGCAGGCCATCGATCCAAAGATGATCAGCGGAAAAATAAACTGACCGTTAACATAGGGCAGGTTGAATTTACCATGTTCTTTTTGCTTTGCTGGTATCAGCAATACTCCTCCGCATACCAACACAAATGCAAACAAGGTGGCAATACTGGTAAAATCCAGCACAAAAGTTTTATCAGTAAACAAAATAGGTATTCCCACCACAAGACCTGTTACGATGGTGGCGAAAGAAGGTGTTTTAAATTTATGGTGAATTTTCTGAAACACGGGAGGCAATAATCCATCCCTGCTCATGCTCATCCAGATACGGGGTTGCCCCATTTGAAAAACCAGTAACACACTCGTCATGGCTACTACGGCACAAACAGCAACCAGCAACTGCATCCAGCCAAGATTGAGGTTTTGCTCTTCAAAAATAAATGCCAGCGGATCGCCTACCCCATCAAAATTCCTATAGTTAACCGCTCCTGTGAGTACCAATGTCAGCAATATATACACTATAGTACAAATCACCAGCGAATAGATCATCCCCTTGGGCAAATCTCTCTGTGGATCCTTACTCTCCTCTGCCATTACACTCACCGCATCAAAACCAATGTACGCAAAGAAAACACCTGCCACGGCAGCCATCACACCACTAAAACCATTGGGCATAAAGGAATGCACGCCTTCATCATTTGGTGGCACCCAGTTATGTGTAAGGCCATTTGAAAAAACCAGGTAACCACCTACCAGGATCACCAGCAGCACCACCGCCATTTTTAATACCACCATTACATTGCTGAAGTTGCGGCTCTCTTTAATACCACGATACACAAGGTAGGTGATAAGCATATTAATGACCAGCGCAGGCAGATCAAAAATAATCCTTAGTCCACCCATCACCGGGGCATTATTCCATGCAGCTATATCATCTTTATTTCCGTTATCAGCCACTGCACCCTTCGCTTCCATATAACTGGTGCTTAACCATTCCGGAACATGTACGCCCATTTTATCAAGAAAGGAAGTAAAATAATCGCTCCAGCTGAATGCCACATAAATATTACCGATACTATATTCCATGATCAATGCCCAGCCAATAACCCAGGCAAACAATTCACCAAAACTGGCATAGGCATAAGTGTAAGCACTACCAGCCACGGGTATCCTGCTGGCGAATTCACTATAACAAAATGCAGTGAATGCACAGGCAATAGCCGTGATAATAAACAGAACTACCACACCTGGTCCACCATTAAACACCGCACCGCCCAAACTACTGAAACTGCCTGCACCAAGTATGGCCGCAATGCCAAAAAAAGTAAGGTCACGAACGGTGAGTACCCGTTTCAATCCATGCTGGCCATGTGGATCGTCTGAACCGCCCTCCGCAATTATATTTGATATCTTCTTTGTTCTGAATAAAGAACTGGACATAGTAGAATTGGTTTACAGGCAGGTAAATTAAGTATTTTATTTTTATTGGTTTCGCTTAATAAAATTTAATACTGACGAATCTCATGCTGGTAAATAACGGGCATCATATATCGTGCAATAACAAAAGAAGAAATTTGTATAGCAAAAGAAAAAAAGAAGGCAGCTCACCAAGAGGGAGCATTGCCGGAAAAATAGTTTAGTCCAATATTATACCGGGGTTCAATTAAGCCTTTGTACGTAAAAGTAACGGTTAAAATCCCCCGGCTATGACAGCAACTTAGTTTTGACGTTCGATCAAGAAAAGGGCCAGTTGTTTCAACGGCTCTTTTCGTTTTGAGAGTACTGCTATATCTTCTAAATGCTGGAGGGCAGTTTGCAAATACTTTTCCTTTAATTCATTTGCCCAGGTATCCACGTCACATTTTTTAAAAATAGCCAAAACCTTTTCCACCTTATCTACCGGGTTTTCCCTCATTAGCTGCATCAATTCGTTTTTTGATACCTCATCAGCCACTTCCATCGCCCTGATCATCAAAAAAGTTTTTTTATTGGCAACAATATCTCCGCCCACCAGCTTGCCAAATTTTTCCGGGTCGCCAAAAGCATCCAGGTAATCATCCTGTATCTGGAAGGCAATACCCAGGCTCTTGCCAAATTCATAAATATGCTGCTGATTTCTTTCGGTGGTACCCCCCAGTATGGAACCCAACTGTAAACTGGCTGCCAGTAAAACAGACGTCTTCAATGTTATCATGTTTACATATTCATCCATGCTTACTGTGTCCCTTTTTTCAAAGTCCATATCTAATTGCTGGCCTTCGCAAACCTGTGCAGCCGTATGATTGAATATGTGCAGAATTTTATGGAAGGAACTGCTTTTTAATTTATTCAGGTAATCATAACAGCGTACAAACATTACATCACCGGCAAGCAACGCAGTACTGTCTCCAAATTTCATATGCACTGTTGGCAAGCCCCTGCGAACAGGCGCCTTGTCCATGATGTCATCATGTATCAGGGTGAAATTATGAAACAGTTCGATGGCTGTTCCCAATTCATAGGCATCCGGGGTGATCTCATCAAAGAGTTCATTGCCCATCAGCACACTAACGGGGCGCACCCGTTTACCACCAAGTTGTAAAATGTATTGTGCCGGGTCATACAGAGTTTTAGTATGAGCAGGAAAATGACGGGTATTGAATTTCTCTTCAAATATTTTTGATAGTTCTATGAAGGAGTGCATACATTTAGTTGACAACACAAAACTGAAATTCGCCAGCTGCTTCAGTTTGTATTATTTCTTTTTCTTAGTTGTTGTTTTTGCCTTTTTCTCTTTTGTAACTTCTTTCGTATTTGCAGTTGCTGCTGTTTGCACCCAATGCAGGTCCAGCTGCCTCTTGTCTAAATTAGCCGCCACTACTTTTACTTTTACCGCATCGCCCATGCGGAATTTGCGTCCGCTCTTCATTCCCACCAATGCATAGTCTGCTTCATCGAGCCTGAAATCATCGTACTCACTCAGATCATCTCTCACACTCACCAGCCCTTCGCATTTATGCAATACGGTTTCTGCAAAAAAGCCAAAACTGGCCACACCACTGATCACTGCATCAAACTCATCCCCAATATAATCCTGCATAAACTCTACCTGCTTGTATTTGTTGGCTGCACGCTCGGTCTCCATTGCCTTGCGTTCTCTTTCACTGCAGTGTTTGCATTTCTCCTCCATCTTTTTATCCGGTAGTACATTTTTATCCAGGCATTCCTGCAAAACCCGGTGTACCAGCACATCAGGATAACGGCGAATGGGGGATGTGAAATGACAATAGTGTTCAAATCCCAAACCATAGTGGCCAATATTTTCCGAGGTATACACGGCCTTAGCCATTGTTCTGATACCCAATTGCTCCAGCACATGTTGTTCCGGTTTACCACTCACTTCTTTTAATAAATTATTGAAGGAGCTGGCAACCGCTGCTTCATCATGTACATCGAACTGGTACCCAAACTTTTTTGCAAAAGCTGCAAATGGTTTCAATTTTTCTTCATCCGGCGTATCGTGTATGCGGTATGGAAAAGGTACCGGCTCTTTATTGATCTTTATCCTTGACACATATTCAGCCACCGCCCTGTTGGCCAGCAGCATAAATTCTTCCACCAGTTGATGGGCTTCCTTGCTTTCCTTAATAACGATGCCAATGGGTTTTGCATTCGCATCCAGTTTAAATCTTACTTCCTGCGATGAAAAATTGATAGCGCCTTTTTCAAATCGTTCCTTACGAAACTGCTGCGCCAGCTCATTCAGCATTAATACTGCTTTGTGATGCGGACCATCTTTTGTTTCAATAATATCCTGCGCTTCCTCGTATGTAAACCTGTGATTGCTGTGAATAATGGTTCGGCCGATCCACTTGTTTTTAATCTCTCCCCTGTTGGTAATCTGAAACACCACGGAGAAAGTGTACTTGTCCTCGTCAGGACGTAAAGAACACAGTTCATTACTGATCCTTTCGGGCAGCATCGGGTTAACCCTGTCTGGCAGGTATACACTGGTAGCCCTTTCATATGCCGCTTTATCCAGTATACCATTGGGTTTTACAAAATGGCTTACATCAGCAATATGAACTCCTATTTCATAATAACCGTTGTCGAGATTCCGTATAGAAATAGCGTCATCAAAATCCCTTGCATCTATTGGGTCTATCGTAAACGTTAGTATGTCGCGGAAATCTTTGCGTTTTCTTTCTTCTTCCCTGGTGATGTTCTCACTCAGTTTTGAAGCCTCTTCCAGCACTTCGCTCTCAAACGCTAATGGGAATCCGGCATCAATGAGTAATTCTTTCATCGCCATATCATTCAGATCGCTGGCCTGCAGAATGCTTACCACTTCACCTTCGGGTTTTCTGTCGCCCTTATCCCATTTCACCAACCGCACTACTACCCTTTGCCCGTCTTTTGCGCCATTTAGCTTTTCCCAGGGTACATAAAAATCAGGTATGGGTTTTTCTGAGGCAGGTACAAAAAACGCTACATTGTTCTTCACCTGCATATTACCAATAAAGGTTGATTGCTTTCGTTCCAGCACATCCAATACTACACCTTCGGCCCTTTTGCCGCTGCCGCTGTCTTTCTTAAGCTGCACTTTTACTGTGTCTCCATGCAATGCACGTCCAAAATCATTGGGCCTCACTACTACATCTTTGTCAACGCCGGTCACTATTACAAAGCCCATTCCGCCTTTTGAAATATCGAGTTGGCCGGTTACAGTTGAAGCGTGCTGTGTTTTCTTTGTTTCTTTCTTTTTTTGATTGTTCATCTTTGTTTCTGCGTCCAGCCGGCTTCAACCGGGCTGGTTCTTTTAAATATATTTTATTTTAATTATGCCATTACTGATACCATCTCCATAGCAACAATTTTGCTGCTCTTTTACCGGCTTCTGCAGAAGGATTTTCCAGCAACTTATAATAAAAGGGGAATAAATAAACCGTTTGTAAAGGCACTTCCTGCTGCATAAAAAACATCAAATTAAATAGATAGGTTTTTTAATATGTGCAGCGCTTGTGTTCATTCTTTGAGTATATCTTTTTATCAATTCAAAATCAATCCCTTTAATTTTACAAAATTGCAAATGATTATTCACAATACATGCAATGTAGAACAAAATTCCTGCATTGACATAAAACGGCGGTCGTGCAGGCTTTTATCAATCCCCAAAAAAAGATCATTACAAAGACCATCTGGCAGTTGTCGCTGGTGAGTTTGTTTACCGACATGGCCGGGGAAATGCTGTACCCCATCATGCCTTTGTATCTAAAAAGCATCGGTTTCTCTCTTTTTGCCATCGGAGTGCTGGAAGGTATTGCCGAGGCGGTGGCCGGGCTTACCAAGAGCTATTTTGGCAGCATGAGCGACGCTAAAGGCAAACGGCTTCCTTTTATACAGATTGGCTACACCCTGAGTGCCCTTAGCCGCCCAATGATGGCTTTGTTTACGGCACCCCTTTGGGTATTTTTTTCAAGAACCATGGAGCGGCTTGGCAAGGGAATACGTACCGGGGCAAGAGACGCCCTGTTAAGCGATGAAGCCACCAAAGAGACCAAGGGTACTGTATTTGGTTTCCACCGCAGTATGGACACCATTGGCGCTGTGATTGGTCCTGCCATTGGACTATTGTTTTTGTATTTTTATAAAGATGATTACAAAACCCTTTTTTATATTGCTTTTGTGCCAGGTCTGTTGGCCATTGCCTGCACCCTGGTAATCAAAGAAAAACCAAGACCTGCCCTCATTCAATACAAAGGGCAGCAACCCGGCTTTTTTGCATTTATACATTACTGGAAAAAGAGTTCCCCGGAATACAAAAAGCTGGTGACCGGGTTGCTGGCTTTTGCGCTTGTCAACAGTTCGGATGTTTTTCTTTTATTAAAGATGAAAGAGAACGGGTTGAGTACCGAATATGTGGTAGGTATCTATATTTTTTACAACCTGGTGTTTGCGCTGATGGCTTATCCATTGGGAATTATTGCAGACCAGTTGGGCCTAAAGAAAGTTTTTCTTTTTGGCCTGGTGCTTTTTGTGATCGTTTATACCGGTTTTGCCGTCAACCACAACATGATCATTTTTATCGTATTGTTTTTTTTATACGGGCTCTATGCAGCAGCCACCGACAGTGTATCCAAGGCATGGATCAGTAATATAGCCCCTAAATCCGAAACGGCTACAGCCATTGGCACTTATATGGGGTTTCAAAGTATTGCAACATTAGTTGCCAGTAGTATTGCCGGCTTATTGTGGGATCAATATGGTGCGGTGGTTGCGTTTATGGTAACGGCGGTGGTTACAGCGGGTGTGGTACTGTATCTTTCGATGATGAAATTTGAAATGAGTAAAAAGTGATCTGTTCTAAATGATGAGTATTTAGTGGGCTCCATTCTTCTTACTTACAAATTACCAGTAGCAACTTGTCACTTGTTACTTGTCACTTACAACAAATCATTAACTTTATAATAAAACTTATGCAAACCTACGAAACCGTTACAGCCGCCCTCACTGGTCTCAAAGCAAAAGGCTATACACTCGATTTTAATATTGCTTTTGACAATATCAAATGTGAAGAGCACAATATTTGCCTGAATCCAAATGAATTTGAAATAACGGAAGTATTCAGGTTCGAAGGCGATACCAACCCCTCAGACGAAGATGTGGTGTACGCAGTGGAATCAAAAGATAATCAGGTAAAAGGAACCATCACCAGCGCATATGGCATGTATGCAGACAGTGTAAGCGATACCATGCTGAAAAAATTAACCATAAAACATCATGAATAACACTTGCTGATGAACCGCAGAAAATTTATCAATCTTACCGCTTTAACCGCACCGCTGTTATCCTTTTCAAAAGTTACTGAAAGCATTCCTGCAGTAAAACCCATTATGATCTCTACCTGGGAAGAAGGCAAAAATGTAAACAAAGCAGCATGGGGTATTTTATCTGAAAAAGGAAGGGCCATTGATGCCATTGAAGCCGGAGCAATATATGTAGAAGATAAAATCAGCTGTTGCGTAGGCCTGGGCGGCAACCCCGACAGGGATGGATTTGTGACGCTGGATGCCTGCATCATGGATGAGAACGCCAACTGTGGAGCCGTGGCTGGTTTGGAAAGAATAAAACATCCCTTATCAGTAGCCAGAAAAGTAATGGAAACCACACCGCATGTTCTATTAGTGGGTGATGGGGCTTTAAAATTTGCTTTGCAAAACGGCTTTACAATTGAAAATAAAGAACTGAGTATTGATGCGAAGAAAGAATATGAAAAGTGGTTGAAGAAATCAACCTACAAACCCGTTATCAATATTGAGAACCTGCCAGTGCAGGTTGAAAATAAAGACGGCGCTTTTACCATGCCGTTGAAATTTGATGATGGCAGCTTTAACCACGACACCATGGGAATGATAGCCATGGATGTTTCCGGAAATGTAAGCGGTGGCGTTACTACCAGCGGAATGGCTTTCAAAATGCATGGACGTGTAGGCGACTCAGCTGTTATTGGTGCCGGCCTGTTTGTTGACAATGAAGTGGGTGCTGCCACTTCCAGCGGCGTAGGTGAAGAAGTGATCCGTACTTGTGGTACACATACCGTAGTAGAATTTATGAGAAGAGGGTACTCACCTGAAACCGCTTGTAAAAAAACGATTGAGAGAATTATAAAAAACAATAAAGCAAGGGCAAAAACATTACAGGTAGGTTTTGTAGCGGTTAATAAAAAAGGAGCATATGGTGCCTATGCTGTGCAGGAAGGTTTTGTGTATGCAGTAAAAACCAAGCAGGTAGACAGGATTTTCAAATCAGCTTTCTTTTACAAGGCACCCAAAAGCGAAGACTAGTACCTGCCTATTGCCTATTGCCAATTGACCATTCACCATTCAACATTCACCTCCCTCACCACTCTCATGAACTGCCTCTTAGAAACCATCGCCTTTACCATCGACAGCTGCCGGATAGCACAAGCCGCAGGTGCTCACAGGATAGAACTATGCGATAGTCCCGGAGAGGGCGGCACCACCCCTTCTTTTGGTTTTATCAAAGCAGCGAGAAAGATGTTACAAATACCATTGTATGTAATGATCAGGCCAAGGGGTGGAGATTTTTTATACAGCAGCGATGAATTTGACATCATGAAGGCTGATATAAAATTGTGTAAAGAAAATGGCAGCGATGGCATTGTACTCGGACTTTTGAATGATGACGGCAGCGTGGATAAAAAAAGAACAGCACAGTTAGCAGACCTGGCCTACCCCATGGGTGTCACTTTTCACCGTGCGTTCGACCGTTGTGCAAATCCTTTTGAAGCATTGGAGCATATCATTAACAGTGGCTGCGAAAGAATACTTACCAGCGGGCAACAACCAACGGCAATGGAAGGTGTTGCTCTAATTGCAGACCTGGTAAAGCAGGCTGATGAAAGGATTATCATCATGCCAGGGAGCGGTGTTAGAAGCGATAACATTATTGATCTGGCCAAAAAAACTGGCGCAAATGAATTTCATACTTCAGCAAAAGCAATGAAAAAAACTGAGATGAAATTTTTAAGTAGTACTATGAAGGAACAACTGCATTCGGTAACAGTCGATGCGGAAGAAGTAAAAAAAATACTCGGCAGCCTCTCTAAAATTCACTGGCAATAAT
>ERZ795056.5036-NODE-5036-length-13391-cov-6.426515_pt1 | contig 13391 bp, 7 predicted proteins | sample MGYA00375140_ERZ795056 | MGnify/ENA primary metagenome ERZ795056 (study PRJEB30185, sample SAMN05720227) | activated sludge metagenome | isolation source: Anaerobic digester | place: USA | collected 2015-03-09 ...
TATCTTCGAAGGAGGAACAGCCCCGGTTTTAACAGCAAGTAGTTTTGCCAGCCCTGTTATACTGAAATTAGACGATGCTAATAATTTTGCCATCGCGTTTTCATGGACTAATCCTGACTACAAATTAAATACGGGTATTAGTTCGCAGGATGTTTCTTATGCATTGGAATTTATCGAAGGAACAGATTTTGAAAATGCTCCAAAGATTGCCCAGATTGCTATTGCCAAAGAATTGAGTAAGAACATTACAATTAATGACCTGAATAATGCAATGGTGAGTGGCAGCGGTCTTGAATTAGCTGACGGTGTTCCACACGATCTTTCAGTTCGTTTGAAAGCAACCATGACCAACGGAACCAATCCATTGTATTCAAATGCGATCAGGATCTTGGCAGTAACTCCATACCCGGATCCTAATATTCCAACTTTATGGATCACTGGTTCGGCCTGTGCTTCTAACTGGACAAACACACCGCCTCCGGAACAAAAGTTCACTTTCATTTCTGGATTTAAATTATCCTTGTTGATCAATTTCACTCCGGGTGGACAATACAAGTTCCTTACCAAATACCAGGCTTGGCAGCCACAATATGGCGGATGCAGTCCTGCTGGTGGAAACCTTGGTGTAAATCCAGGTGGTGGTACAGATCCGGATCCAATCAATACACCGGCCGTTGCAGGTTTATATAAGATCACTGTTGATCTGAATCCTGCAGGTCCGAATTGTACAATTGTACAGCAATAACAAAAATTGCCTGAACTTGAACAATTGTCATAAAGTATTGTCATAAAGTTATATTCTAAAATAAAATAGTATGAAACATATATTTAAAATCAGTTCTTTTATCCTGGCCATAGCCATGATCTTTTCGGCCTGTAAGAAGGTGGATGACCTGCCGGTATATAATAATGGTAGCGCCGTTTCTTTGAGCAGTTCCGTGAGTGCCGTTGCTGCACAGGCTGCGGATTCCAATAATGTAGTGGTATCATTTTCGTGGAGCAATCCAAATTATGCTCAGGATTCTTCCAAATATAAATATGTACTGGAAATTGATTCAACCGGCAGAGGATTTACCAATGCTTTCAAAACAGTATTTACTGGTGTGTACAGTGGTTCACTTACCGGCAAACAATTAAATGATGGTTTATTGAGTCTTGGATTCGCTTTTAATACTGCTTATGATGTTGACGTTAGGTTGTCATCTTCATATGGCAATAACAATGAAAAGTATTATTCGAATACAATCAAGATGAGCATGACTCCTTATAAAATTCCTCCAAAAATTCCTGTACCAGCTGCTTTATACCTGGTTGGAGATATCAATGGTTGGAATAACAGTCCTAGTCTTGATACCAAATACCAATTCTCTTTGATCGATGAAACAACCTATGCAGGTATCTTTAATTTCTCTGGTGGTGCGTACAAACTCATCCAGGAATTGGGTAACTGGGGTACACAGTTTCACATGGTTACCGGTGGTACACAAAATGCAGGTGAATTTGTACAGGCTGATGCAGATCCCGCTTTCCCGGCTCCTGCTTCAGGATGGTACAGGGTAACGGTTAATTTCCAGAATGGAACGTATAAACTTACTCCAGCTCCTGCACGGGTACCAACACCTGCTAATCTGTACATCGTAGGTGAACTCAATGGTTGGAATAATTCTCCAAGCCTTGATCCAATCTATCATTTCACCAATCCAAGTGCGTTCGTTCGTACATTGGATCTTGATATCACCGGTGGTGGTATTTTCAAACTGATCCAGGAATTGGGTAACTGGGGAACGCAATTCCACCAGGTATCTGGTACGCCTGCATTTGGAGAGTTTGAACAAAGGGATGCAGATCCTGCATTTTCTTTGCCATCAGCAGCTGGCAGGTACAGGATCAAAGTTGATTTCGCTGCAAACTATTATTGGATAACAAGGATTTAATTCCAACTATTTTAATAGATATACAAAAGCCGCTTCAATTGAAGCGGCTTTTGTATATCATTCAATTTTTCTGTTACAGCTTTTTCTAATAATAGCTAATCCCGTTAAGAATAAGTACATTTAGTTAACAGCAAAAAAAGTATCAGTATGAGTAAAGTGAAATATTTCCTCAATATATTCTTTTTAATTATTACCATCCTGGCCTTGGTGATAGCACCTTATGGGATGTACTTAAATTATACATCAGGCAGGCTCAATGTATTTCTATTGATTGTGCAATTACTTTTCTGGATCGCTTTTTCGGTGTACACTATTATGTTCGTGAAACGACTTGTGAGGACAAGCAAATAAATGCTTTATTCATTTTTAAGGAAATCCCCGTCAATGATCAACAGCTTTACGCCGTCTATGGTTTCCGAACGATGACTGCTGAGGTTATCGGAAACCACATAACTCATACCAGGAGTTAATGTATTGCTTTCCCCGGTTTCCAGTTTATTGATCACAGAACCTTCGAGGCAATATACTACATGGCCTTTCTGGCACCAATGATCGGCAACATAACCTTTACTATATTCGACAAGCCTGATCCTTAGCCCAGGGAATCGGATCGTTTGCCAGGTAGCATTGCCATGATCACCCGGATGGATGGTTTTTTCAATGGTTTTCCAATCGATTGTTTGAAAAGGTATCTGGCTCATCAGCTTTAATTTACTAACGGTAAAGAGTAAATGTAATTATTTTATTTTCCTGATCCTGAGATAATCCAGCATGGCCTGGTTGATCTCTATGTTCATATTCTCATTGGCTTCTTCGAGGCTGAGGCTGATCTGCTGATCTCCTTTTTCCAGGGTTATCATTATGGGGTTACTATAACCCCAGTTAGACCATTCTTCATTGCCTCGTTGCGGAAATACCAATGTACCAGCTTTTTGATTATTAACTTTCAGGGTGCGTATGGCACATTTATTCTCAGTGTTTGAAGGTCCATTTCCATTTGAATACCTGAAATCAATGGCATATAAACCATTGTCGGGTATTTCAACAGTTAGGGAAACTTTCGCATTGAACGATCGGCTGATTTCTACAAAACCTTTACCAGAAAAGCCTTTATATAAGTAACCTGCCTGCTTAACATGATCTTCCATTTCTACAATGTGGATCGCAGTGGCGGGATTGGCGATGGGTTCACTGGCAAATGATTCAAATTGATCCTTGTCAATGGCAATTACCTGGTAAAGGGAATAGCTGGTATCCGTTAACGGTATGCTTGTTTGCGGTGTCTTGATAAAAATCCTGCCATTGCGAAGAACCTGGTAAATGAGGGCGTCATCAATAGCCTGCCAGGTTAACTGGTTATTTTCGATCTTCGCCGAAACAGTTGGTAGGGTAGTGTGATTCATCACTTCATTGATCTCAGCATCATCAATTTCATTTGTGAGTTTAATCTGCACCCTGTGTTTTCCGGATAGCGTAGCTGGTATCACAGGTTTAGCAAGCAGTTTTCCATCCAGGAAAATTGATCGTATTTTATTACCATGGCCTTCCAGTTCAATATCCAATATGCAGTTTCGATAACTGAAATGACTGAGTGTACGCTTACCCGTGAGTGCTGCAGGTACCATCGGTTTAAAATGAAGTCCATCTACGCCAAATTGAATACCAAAAAGTGCTTTGTGTACCAGGCTTATACTTCCTGCAAGGCTCCATAACATGTTACTTGAATTGATCTGTGTGCCTTTATAATCGCCATTATCAGCCACGAAATTTTCTTTGTTGGTCAGGAACATGGCTGCAGGCCTGTAGATGGCGGCCATGCTTTGTAAAACTGACTTTTCGTTACCAGCTTTGGCTGCAGCCAGTGCCCAAAATGATTGTACGAATGGCCAAACAGCATTGTTGTGATAAGGTGGAATATTGGCGATCTGTGGATAGATGCAGGGAATTCCAAATGCTGTTACAGGGGTTTGTCTGATGATTTGTTTTTGTTGAGCAGCGTCGGCAATATCAAACAATACACATAATGCTTCTCCCAATGCTTCTGACCTGGGCGATACAATTGGAAAAATATCACCATAAAGAAATTGGCCATAATATCCCTTGGAAGGAAGCCAAAGCCATTGGTTGATTCCTTTTTTAATATTCTCTGCGATGGCGGAATATTTTTTTGCAGATGCCGGTTCATTTAATATGGTGGCCATTTGAGCCAGGATGCGGTTTGCATGGTAGTGAACTGCATTGGTGCCAAGGTTTTCAGAAGAATATATATCTGCAGGTTGCATCCACCTGGGATAGGTTTGTTCCCGCCAATCGAGAAAAGAAGATTCGCCCCTCACCATTCCCGTTATAGAATCGTAAGCATTCTGCATATCATCATCGGCAGATTGTTTTATGATGCGGTAAGCCTGTTGTAACCAGTCTTTATCTCCTGTAGCGAGGTACAATTCCCAGGCCGCCGTAGCCCAGATCATCCTGTCGGTAGAAACCGGGTAGGCGCCACCGGTACCTGTATCCTGCACGATCTTTCCTTTTTTCACCTTTCTCAACAAGCTGTACTTAGCCACCCTTGGCTGTAGATAAGCCATAGAAAGGATGATGCTATAACTGATATCACGGGTCCATACACCAGCCCATTCTTTACCGGTTCTGAAAGTGCTATCGGGTTCAATGGCTTTTTCCATTTCTTCGAGAGCCAGGTTATACAAGGCATCAGTAATGGGATAATCTGACTCATATTTCGGAAAGGCACTGATATCCCTGCTGAGTTTCCACGAGGAAGCAAGGTCTTTCGTCTTTTTTTCCTCATTCAGGATCATCGTGGTTTCATAAATTCCATCTCCATCCGGATCTTTCAATTGTAAAACTTCTTTTTGAAAGAGGTTGTCAAAATCCCATGACATGGGTTCTGTAGCTCCTGCAACATATATACCTTTAAAATCGGCAGCAAAGATTTTACTGCCATCATAGGTTTTATAAAAACCATCATTTTTGAAAGCCTCTAACACAGACCGCATGTCAAGCTTTATAAAAAGTTTAGTGTTCGGCGAAAGATAACTATTTGCAGGTATTACCCGATCATCTTTAAATTGTTTGCCGAATTGCAGTAAGGGCGTTTCGCAAATTCCATTTACAAGCAGGCAATTGAAATGATGATCTACACCGGGTTTCATTTCATTGTCCTTACCGTTAATACTGAATTTAAAGGTTATGGAAGGACTTTGGAATAGATTTGCAGGACTTTCATAATTCGAATGAATTTCTGATGATGATTTTGCATCGGCAGTAAATTTCCCCTGAACGATACGGTCTGGATAAAAAGAAAAAACACTGTTCTGCCAAATTGGTTTTTGTTGGGCCGTTGATTCAAAGCAAAGAATGGTTGTAACGAACAGGCAGTTTATAATGGGGATGAACTTCATGAAAAAAAGCTTGAGGTTGAATAATGATTATTCGAAAGTCAATTGTATGTTCATTTTTTTATGCGAAAAAATCAATGGGATCTGCAAAGACCTCATTTCCTTACTCCAACGGGCTGATGGCAAAGTTTTGCCATCAAGTGTTACAGAAGTTGGTTGCTTAGGCAGGTTTGGAATAGTGATTACCATTTTCCTGTTTTCAACCCGGCCTGCATATTTACCTCCATTTGATTGGATGCTGATGTTTAATTGTTTATCTAAACCGCTGCTGTTGAAACTTATTAATTCAAATTGGCCGGTCTTAATGGCATTTGGGTTTTGCCCATCATCTTCATATAACTGGTATTCACTTTTCTTTTCGGATGGGAAATAAACGATGTTCAGGATCTTTGAATAATATTCACTGCTGTTAATCATTCCCGTTACGCTGGGTATAAAACTACCTTCCTTACAATACACCGGGAAAACATTCAGGCTGATCGTGGTGTCGTTGTAATACCCGGGCCCTTCAAGTACCTGTAAATTAAAAATATTGGTCCATTTTCCTTCAGGTATGTAATAGGTTTTCCTGGATTGGCCTTTATCCGTTACCGGTACCACCATCACATGATCACCCCACATGTATTGATCAGTTGCATTGTATAAATTGCTGTCTTTCTCATTCAAGAAGAACATAGGTTTCATAAGGGGTTTACCAAACCGGGTTTGTTCGTATCCCAGGGTATAATTGTATGGCATCCATGCATACCGCAGGTTGCAAATGATCTTCGCCAGGCTTTTAGTAGGTTCGGGCCATAAGGCTGGTTCGCTTGGAATGTATTTAGCACCAGGATCTAATTCTCCTAATACAGCGCCATGAGGCCTGAAGATGGGCGTAAAGGCTGCAAATTGTAACCATCGGATATATAGCTCAGCGTCGCCGTCACCTCCGGCAAATCCACCCGCATCGCTGTGAATATAGGGAATGCCGCTCAAGCTCATGCCCTGCATGAGGGGAAGTTGAGCTTTTAAACCATCCCAACTGCGGCTGATATCGCCCGACCAGGGGAAACTACTATACCTGGGCGAACCGGCATAGCCACTCCTGTTAAGATGAAAAAGCCTTCGGTTGGGATATGATTTTTTAAAATTTTCGGCCAGCATTTTACTCCAGTAGTGGCCATAAATATTATGCACTTCATCTGCTGCAAAAGGCCTGCTGAAGCCAAGGTCTTTCAGGTTATGAAAAACTTCCTTTGGATGTTTCTCCGGCTCCCCGAGGTCACCCCACCAGCCTTCAACACCATTGTCCATTTCATTTTTATATTTTCCCCAGAACCATTGTTGGGCATCTTTCCTGAATATGTCAATGATGCCGCCCTGCCCGAAATAAAAATCCTGCAATACAAAAGGTTTACCTGTTGAATCAGTTGCATGAAACTTTTTTGACGCATCATATTGAAGAGACGTATTCAATACAAATGGTTCGGTTATTAAAATAGTATTGATCTTTTGCTTTTTAAAATCAGTAATCATTTTTTTTGGATCGGGCCATGCTTTTTTATTTATCCAGCTTAAATTACCCATCGTGTTTTTAATACTGTCGCCAAACCAAAACAGGTCGAAAATGACCGCATCAAAAGGCATACTGTCTTTCAACATTTGTCCCATGATCTCCCGGGTTTGTTTTTCATCGCGGTAGCCAAACCGGCTCATAAAACTACCAAGGGCCCAACGGGGTGGAAGTGGCTGTGTTCCTACCAGGCTATGATAGTGCTCCAGGATATCTTCCGAATGTTTACCTGGGATCACATAAAAACTAAGTTCGCCGCTTCCAACTGTATATTCCAACACGCCAGGATCAGTTTTCCCGATATCAAGAAATCCTTTGGAAGGATTGTCAAAAAAAATAGCATAGTTATGATTCGATAACACGAATGGCACACAAAAATTAAGCGCTTCGGCATTCAGGCTATAACCATAAGCAGGTGAATTGTTAAGTGGTAGTTTATAACCCCTGCGGTTTAAGGGAATGCTTCTTTCTCCTGTACCAAATATCATTTCGCCGGGTTTCAGGGAAAACCTGAACCCACGTGAATCTGAAGTGTATATGGTATTCAATAATGTTACATTTTCTTTATTGCCAAGGGTAAAAAGAATATTTTCTTCCAGCAGGCTGACAGAAGATCCATTTGGCCAGGATATTTTCGTGGATGCCTTATCGTTATGTAAGCTTGGTTCAGCCATGATATTTTTTGCCAGCACAGCATCAGAAACCTGTTCGTTCCGGTTGCTGCCTGCAGGGGTGAAAGTGGCTTTGATAACCTGGTGATCATAAAGACTAAAAACCCATTTGCCGGATTGTATCAATACTTCATAACTGTTTCCTGATCGCTTTGAAGATTTCAGGTAGGATGGTTGTGCAAAAATGCCGGTAGTTATTAATAAGCCCAGGAAGCCTAATGTTGATTTTCTGAATATTTTCATATGCGTAAAGTTATTTTAAAAAAGTTGAAACAGGCTTATTTTACAATGAGTTAGCAGGGATTTCTGGCCACTATTTTTTGCTGGGAATGGGGATGAGAATTGAGCATACCCATTTGCTTCATTTTATTTTTATCTGTATGGGATTTATTCTTTTTTTGGAGTTGTATAAAAATTAAATACATTTATGCAAACGATTGCATAAAATTGAGTCTCACCGTCACCATTGCTGATATTGCCCGTAAGCTGAACACTACTTCAGCAACCGTTTCCCGTGCATTAAATGACCATCCGGCCATTAGCGTAAAAACCAAGCAAAAGGTTTTAAAAGCCGCGGCTCAGTTGAATTACCGGCGCAATACGGTAGCATCTTCCCTTAGGTCTGGACAAACAGGTATCATCGGGGTGATAATACCCAGCGCAGAGATCAACTTCTTTGGCTCCGTGGTACATGGCATTGAAAGCATGGCCAACCAACATGGGTATAATATATTGATATACCAATCCAATGAATCATGGGAGCATGAACAAAAAGGGATAGAAACCTTTTTAAATGCCCGGGTAGATGGCATCATGGTTTCGATGGCAAAAGAAGCCAATGATTATGCTCATTTTATCAATGTAAAGAAAACGAAAACGCCGATCGTGTTTTTCGACAGGGCTCATGATGCGTTGAACATTGATGCAGTGGTGGTGGATGATCATAAAGCTGCCTTCATGGCTACAGAACATTTAATTAACAACGGTTATAAAAGGGTGGCTCACATTTCAGGGCCCCTTCACATTAATATATTTAAAGCTCGATTCCTGGGGTATAAAGATGCGCTTAAAAAGCATGGTATTGTGTATGATCCTAAACTATTGTTTAAGGGCGATGTGTCTATTTCATCCGGTGTACAGGCTATTGAAAAATTTCTACAATTACCAAATCCACCCGATGCCGTTTTTGCGGTAGAAGATTTTACAGCCCTGGGTGCCATGCAGGAATTGAAGCGACACCATGTATTGATACCTGGTGAATTTGGTGTCATCGGTTTTGCCAATGAGCGGTTTGGTGAATACATTACGCCATCCCTGTCTACGATCGATCAGCAAACGGTAAAAATGGGGGAGGAAGCTTTTACCCTACTTTATAAACTCATTGGTAATAAGGGGAAAAAAGAACTGGCCGTTCAAACAACCGTGCTTGAGCCGATCCCTGTTTATCGTGAATCGTCAGCAGGTAAAAAAAATAAGAAACAGTAAAATAATCCAGATGAAATTATATAGAATAGTCATTTCCGTTATGATCATAGGCATTGTGATCGCCTGCAAAAAATCGGGCACTTCTCAACCTGTGGTAACACCTCCAGTAGTCATCAACCCGGTAGATACGCCTGTGTTTGTTTTTGCCAAAGGTGCCGATGTAAGTTGGCTTACCCAGATGGAATCATCCGGGATAAAATTTTATTCTACAACCGGAGTACAAACAGAGTGTATGCAATTGCTCAAACAATCTGGCATGAATGCCATCCGCCTGCGGGTTTGGGTAAATCCTGCCAACGGCTGGAACAATACAGCTGATGTACTGGCCAAAGCCACCAGGGCAAAAAACCTTGGTATGAAAATACTTATCGACTTTCATTACAGTGATTCATGGGCCGATCCCGGGCAACAGAACAAGCCCGCAGCCTGGGCTGCGATGGATATGACAGCTTTGCAAACAGCAGTATACGATCATACCTTTTCTGTTATGAGTACATTGAAGTCAAATGGTATTACCGCAGAATGGGTGCAGGTTGGCAACGAAACCAATGACGGGATGTTGTGGCCCGATGGAAAGGCTTCTGTGAATATGGCGAATTATGCCAAGCTTTTCATTGCGGGATACAATGCTGTAAAGGCTGTGAATCCTGCTTCTAAAGTGATGGTTCATATTTCCAATGGGTTCGACAATGCCCTGTTCAGATGGAACCTGGATGGCCTGAAATCCAATGGGGCAACCTGGGATGTAACCGGCATGTCGCTTTATCCAAACGCTGCTAACTGGACCACCATGAATGCACAATGCTTAACGAATATGAATGACATGGTTGCCAGGTACAATAAGCCGGTCATGGTTTGTGAAGTGGGCATGAGCTGGTCCGATTCAACATCGTGCAAATCTTTCTTAAGCGATATCATTCAAAAAACAAAGTCAATCAGTGGAAATAAAGGACTTGGTGTTTTTTACTGGGAGCCTGAAAGTTACAATAACTGGCAGGGGTATACGCTGGGAGCATTTAATGATGCAGGCAGACCCACCATCGCTCTAAGTGCATTCAATTAATAAATCAAGATAATCAGCCGATATGTCTAAAATGACTAATATTTTACTGATCCTGCTGCTGGGTTTTCATTCGATAGATGTAACTGCACAACAACGTAAGCATCTCCCTTTCGATGACAATTGGCAGTTTGCCTTTGGCCATGCAAATGATCCTGTAAAGGATTTTAATTATAGTAGGACCCCAATATTTTCGAAAACGGGTGCAGCCACGCATACTGCAATAGACCCCCGTTTTGATGACAGCAAATGGCGCAGGCTTTCGCTGCCACATGATTGGGCAGTGGAATTGCCTTTTGTTTATTCTGATAGTTTTGATGTACAGTCACATGGCTATAAACCCGTTGGTGGTGCCTATCCTGAAACGAGTATTGGATGGTACCGGAAGCATTTTACAGTTTCCAAACAGGATTCAGGCCAGCGATTTCAATTACAATTTGATGGCATTTTCCGCGATGCCAGTTTTTGGGTGAATGGTTTTTACCTGGGCAATCATAAAAGCGGCTACACCGGTGCTACATGGGATATCAGTAATTACCTGCAGTATGGAAAAGAAAATGTTATAGTGGTAAGGGTTGATGCCACACAGTATGAAGGTTGGTTTTATGAAGGAGCTGGAATATACCGCCATGTTTGGCTGAATACTTTCAACCCGGTTCACCTGGATGAACACCCGGTATTTGTTTATACTGAAGTAAAAGGGAAAAGAGCGATCCTGCATGCAGAGGCAACCATACAAAACGATTCGCAGGAGCCGGCTTTGGTAGAGCTTTCTGCACTGATAACTGATCGGGAAGGCAGGCAAATAGGGGAGTTGAAACCGAAAACAATCAAACTTGCTGCGTTGGAAAAAGTATCCATACAACAGCAAACGGATATACTCAATCCCACACTGTGGTCTCTGGAAAATCCGTACTTGTATCGCATTATTCCAATATTAAAAAAGAATGGAAAAGTTATCGATTCAGATAAGACCCGTTTTGGCATACGGGATATAACGGTTACGGATAAAGGATTATTCCTGAACGGTGTACATGTAAAGATCAAAGGAACCAATAATCACCAGGATCATGCCGGTGTTGGAGCAGCCTTGCCGGATTACCTGCAATATCATCGCATTTATTTACTGAAACAAATGGGCTCAAATGCTTATCGTTCCAGCCATAATCCTCCTTCCATTGAGTTGCTGGATGCCTGCGATAGCCTGGGTATGCTCGTGATGGATGAGAACAGGTTACTTAACAGCAGCCCTCAATACATGGCTGATTTTGAATGGCTGATCAAACGCGACAGAAGCCGGGCTTCGGTATTCATGTGGTCGATCGGTAATGAAGAAGGATGGGTGCAAGGGAACAGCACGGGCCGATTGATCGCTCAATCGTTATTGGCAAAACAACGCCAGCTTGATCCGACACGAATTAGTACTTATGCTGCTGATATGGGCAATGATTTCAAAGGAATCAATGAAGTAATTCCCGTTCGTGGATTTAATTATCGCCAGTTTGCAGTAGAAGATTATCATAAGGCACACCCTTTGCAACCCCTGGTAGGAACTGAAATGGGCAGTACCGTTACTACCCGTGGCCAATACACGAAGGATACCATCAGGGCATATGTGCCCGACCAGGATATTACCGCTCCCTGGTGGGCCAGTACCGCAGAAACATGGTGGAAACTCGCCGCAGTTAATGATTATTGGATGGGAGGTTTTGTATGGACAGGCCTGGATTACCGTGGCGAACCTACTCCATACAAATGGCCTAATATCAGTTCACATTTCGGGATCATGGATGTATGTGGCTTTCCCAAAAACATATATTACTATTATCAATCCTGGTGGACAGATAAAGATGTATTACATATTTCGCCACACTGGAACCTGCCTGATAGTAGCCTTGCAAATGAGCCCATCGATGTTTGGGTAAACAGCAATGCCGACGATGTTGAATTATTTTTAAATGGCAGCAGTCTTGGTAAAAAGACTATGCCACGGAATGGCCATCTTCGGTGGAATGTAAAATATGTACCGGGTAAACTCGAAGCCATTGCATACAAGAAGGGAAAAAAATTGTATGCTAAAAGGGAAACCACTGGTAAACCATTTGAAGTGGTAATCAGTCCGTACAAAACAACCATGCTGGCCGATGGGAAAGATGCAACCGTTATCAATATTTCTGTAATCGATAAAGAAGGACGTGAAGTGCCGGATGCAGATAACCTGGTTCGTTTTTCTATAAAGGGAGATGCCGTGATCATCGGAACCGGAAATGGCGATCCAAGTAGCCATGAACGCGATGCCTGGCATGACACAACTGCACAAAGAAAATTATTCAACGGTAAATGTCAACTCATCCTGCAGGCTGGTTTAACCCAATCTATGATTCATGTAGAGGCGCTGGCAGAGGGCCTTTACAAAGGAGCAACCGACATTATGACCATTCAGCCTGGTACTGCACACCCGGTTCAGCAGTCAGGAAATACTTTTCCTACGGTTCCATTTAAGGAAACAAAAATTGATAAAATGCTGGGGGCAGATATTTCATTCCTGCCCGAGTTGGAAAGTAAGGGAATGGTATTTCACGACCTCGATGGGAAGCCGGGTGATGCCATCAATATTTTACAGAAACATGGATTCAATTATGTTAGACTTCGCCTGTTCAATGATCCGGCTAACGATAGCGGCTATTCGCCGAAAAAGGGTTTCTGCGATTTGAAAAATACTTTGCAGATGGCTAAGAGAACCCAGGATGCAGGAATGAAGTTATTACTCGATTTTCATTACAGCGATTATTGGGCCGATCCGCAAAAACAAACCGTACCGGCAGCGTGGAAAGGCAAGTCTATAGAGTTGTTGAAGCAGGCAGTTTATGACTATACAAAGATGGTGATGCAGGCGCTCAAAGACCAGGGGACGGTACCCGCCATGGTGCAGGTAGGTAACGAGATAAATCATGGAATGATCTGGCCACACGGAAGTGTAAATAACCTCGATAGCCTTTCACAACTAATCTTTGCAGGTATACAGGGCGTAAAGGCAGTGTCGCCTTCTACTTCTATCATGATACACATTGCATTGGGCGGACAAAATGCTGAGAGTCGTTTCTTCCTCGATAATATGATCAGCAGGGGTGTGCCATTTGATGTGATTGGACTTTCCTATTATCCTAAATGGCACAATACGTTGGCTGATTTGGAATATAACCTGGATGACCTTTCGGCCAGGTATCAAAAAGATGTGATCGTGGTAGAGTATTCTCACCTGAAACGGGAAGT